>Ga0070735_10000624_pt1 | contig 37228 bp, 30 predicted proteins | sample Coa_R1_FD_66443 | JGI IMG/M metagenome (GOLD analysis project Ga0070735, IMG submission 66443) | Surface soil microbial communities from Centralia Pennsylvania, which are recovering from an underground coalmine fire - Coalmine... | ecosystem: Environmental > Terrestrial > Soil > Unclassified ... | reverse complement strand
TAATCCAGGCTAGCTTTGTGACCATGGATTGGGCGGTCCACCAGACCCAAGTACGCTTTGATATTCGCGCAGAACGCGAAGAGTACGAGCGTCTGTTCAGGCATCAGGCAAGAGTCCTTCAGGATCGGCTTGTGCGACTCGGCGGCGGCGACCGAACCAAAGAAATTCCAATCGCCGAGTGGGAAAGAGTTTTCCAGAAAGAAACACAAGCTCGCCGATTGCTGTATCAGGCAAGGGTGCTAGGCTGGGGCAAAGAGAAGAGGCACTACTACGCTCACAAATCTTCCTGAGAGAACGAATTGAGAATGGAATGCTCCAGCGCCTGACAGGTCTGTAGGACGAGACGCTCGATCCTGTAGTTGCGCCAGAGCCCGTTCAAGCCACGGAAGGTCGGAATGCCGCTCTCGGGGCTGACACCGGCTCCGCTCAAGATGAAAACTTAGTCAGCAGAGGAAATCTTCAACACGGATGAAGTTCACTCTGGGGGGCAGAACTTCCAAACGGGTCTCCCCTTTTCGGCGGCTTGGAACAAGGCGGTTACAAGCGCATAATCTCTGCAATTCCCATGGCTGAGCCATTCGCAGCGGAGACCACTGCAACGCAGGATAATACTCTCGCTGCGACCCAATATCGCGTGCTTTACGACGATCAGTGCGAGATCTGTCAGGCTTGCGTGGCGTGGCTGACGACTCTCGACCGCGAGGACAAAACTCTCGCGTTGCCAATCAACCCTGAAATCCTCTCCACAGTGGATTCCCGGCTCAAACTAGATGAATGCCTGAGACAGTTGCACGTCGTCACTCCTAAAGGCGCAATGCTCGTTGGCTGGGATGCCGTCGCGTGTCTCGCCCGCCTGTTCCCGTCCACGTGGATCATTGGCACGCTGGGGCAGTGGTTTCCGTTTCGAAGTATCGGGCGGCTGTTCTATGGCTTTGTCGCAAGGAACCGATATTCGCTCAGCAAATGCCGAGGCGGTGCGTGCCGGGTCGCTAAACCTGAAGCGGTACGACGCCAAGCTCGACTTGGAGCATTCTGGTCATGCTACACGCTCGGGTTCTTCATTCGGTTGCCACTTGTCTTGTGGGCAGGCATCAGGGCGGCGATCCAAAGGCTCAGCCTCTTCGTCCGGACATATCATCGGCGGCTCGACCTCTTGGATGGCAAACTCACCATTTTGTTTCTGAATGGGTTCTTACCCAACACGGTTCCGTTGCTGTTCGGGGAACTGTTCACGACCGTGCTCTACGATGGAGTCGCGATTGATCCGGGCTCGCCTAAGATGCGCAGATCTCTTGACCGACACCTTCGCCGACTCAACCCGAACATCACGAAGATCGTCGCTACCCACGCCCACGAAGAGCACGTCGGCAACCTGAACTGGCTCTCAGAACGGACCGGCGCTCCCGTGTACGCATCCGAAATGACCGCCCGATTCCTGATGCCGTTTAAGAAGCTGCCGTGGGTTCGGGCTACGATCATCGGGCAGCCCCCCAATTTGAAGGAACCATTCCGAGTGCTGGCTGATACGGTGGACACCACATCGGAGCAGTTGACGGTGATCGAGACTCCCGGTCATTGCGATGACCACATCGTTCTGTATGATCCCAAGGAAAAATTGTTACTGGCAGGCGATGCCTTCATGGGCAGTTACTTCGCAACACCGAACCCTGACGTGGACAGCCACAAATGGCTTGTCAGCCTTGAACGCCTGATGGAACTGGATATCGAGATTCTGGTCGAAGGACACGGACACATTCACACATTGCGGGCCGACATCCCCGATTTTCCCGGCGTTGTCATCCGAGAAGACCCCAAGCTCGCGATTTGTCAGAAGCTCGACTATATGCGATGGCTTCGCGAGCAGATTGAGGCTGGATTTCGAGAACGACTTCCGGTTCGTGTCATCGAAGCGAGTTGCTTTCCTTGGGGCAGGCGAACGTCATGGGAATCCTGCGCCACCGACGAATGTATCCGGCTGCTCAGCCTCGGTCATTTCTCGCGCACTGAACTGGTGCGCAGCTTTGTGCGCACAAATTCAGAACCACTTCCAACCGTTTACGAAGTGCGTATGTCCGCAGAGGAGTAAGCGCCCTATTTTCAGCTAACCGTCCCCGTCAGGACGAAAGGGTGGCACTCGCGGAACGAAGCTGGACTAGCCTCGCGTAAAATTAAGTCGGACGGCTTCCCGCGGCAAAGACATGCGCGACGTCCTCTACGTTGCCACGGAGCACGATAGTATCTACGCGTTTGACGCCACTCGTCCCGGTGATCCGCCTCTCTGGCAGGTAAGTTTTCTGGACAAGTTTCGCGGCACGGTCCGTCTGTCAGAGGATATGGTGCAATGTCCATTTATTCGGCCGGAAGTTGGCATCACTTCCACTCCAGTCATTGACATCAAAACCGGAACGCTCTACGTGTTGGCTCGCACCGCAATCCGCCACGCTGCCGGCGATAACGAATACTTTCAGCATCTCCATGCACTGGCGATTACCACGGGCGTCGAAAAATTCGGCGGACCAGAATTAATAACAGCATGGCCTGGCCAGTATTATCGCAACTTCGCGTAGTCCACCCTAGCTTCCTGCAGGACAGAAATATCGGGATCGGCGTCTTTCCACAAAGCAAAGAATTTCTGATATGCGGCCTTCGCCTTGGCGTCGTCGCCACTCATCGCATAAGAGCGTCCGATTTGGAGTTGCGAGAGCGCTCCTATCACGAAGTTCACAACAATGCCGCTGTGGTCCAGCACCTTTTGAAATTCGGCCGCAGCTTCAATTCCATTACCTGCCGTCAAAAACGCCTGGCCCCGAATGTAGACCGGATACAGATAATTAATGAACATCCCTGCGACCCCCAGTTCGTAAGGAGCGGCCGCTTGTAATTGCGCAACGGCATTGGAGGGATGATGTCTGCGCAACTCAATGGCAGCATTGATCGTAGGGAGCCAGTAGAACTTCAGCATAGTGTTGAGGGGATAGTCTCTCGCCAATTGTCTGGCAAATCTGCCGGCTCGCGGGTCGCCTATCCGCGCCAGCGTGAGGGCTGCCGCGATTTTCACATCCTTGCCCTGGGAGAGCGCCAATGCGGCATCGACTCCGTTTCTCGCGAGGGCGATGTTACCCAATTCTGCCTCTCGGAGTGCGGCATTGATGCCAGTGCACACCTTGATAGTCGACCAAGCGCAGATAGGCCTCATTGATCAGCGCTGTGGTTTGCAGAGTGTGATCTTCACTCTCCCGCGACATGTGATAGCGGGCAATGCGGTGCAACTCGTGGTAGATCGTCGGGGTGAGCTGTTCCAGCGCAGCCTGATCCCCATGTCCCCAAGCTCGAAGCAGCTCAGTGACGTTGGGTGCCCGAGAGGGGTTCACAGCCATTTATCTGGGAGAAACTCGCGAGGGCAAACAAAAAACGACGGTAGCGTATCACAGCCGTAAAAGCGCGTACAGCCATGTCTCGCTGTGGACCTTGTTGTCGACGGGCCACCGCTTACGAGTCTTATCGGTCGCATTTAGAGACTTTTGACCCTATGCAAACAGGTTTTTCCTGTCGAATGTCGATTTTGCCGCACCGTTTCTCGCTATTTCAAATAGAGGGCAAAAGAAATCGAGCGCAGATGCCGTTCAGGGGCACACAAGTTACTCGATCGACAGGCTACATCGGGGGATGTGCTTTGGAATCCGAGCAGGTTCATGTTGTTTCCGAGCGGTCAAGGGGCCGTCCATGGGAGAGACGTGACATGTTTCAGTATGACAGGTTCGGGGTTGCGGACTGATCGTTTTAGGTCTGGTCATCCGTGCAAAGGCGCAGGATCCGTTCGAAGCGGCCAGACAGTTCTCCGCCACCATTGTGATGAGTGGAATGTCGACACGCGGTGGCCCAGTTCCGGAAGAGATGAAGATCTACCGCCCCGGCGACATCCACCTAAGTGGCGACGCAATCACCAACGAAACTCTTGCCGATCCTGAGTTTGGAATCTCCATCCCAGCTATCTCGCACTATCCGGCGCGCTGCGGGGAGTTCGGGGAAGCGGAATTGCTGACGCGGAATTGCTTGTAACGTCGGGAGGCACGCATCTTGGTATGTCCGTCGTGCGGTTATAAGAATTTAAACGACAATGCGCCATTTTGTGGCGGCTGCGGCAAGCCTCTGCACGCTGCTCCCGTTACTTCCGAAACGCTGTCAGCGACTGCGACACCGAAGCCTCCCATAAAGGAAGTCTCAATCCGCTGTCCCTTTTGTGGTCACGAGAACATGAGTGCGGACGCTCCTTTCTGCGCAGGATGCGGTAAACCTCTTGGGGTTGCGACACCGGCTGCGAAAAAAGACAGTCCCAGTATCGATGATTTACAGAAGGATGGGTTACACGGCGCACGATCATCAATGCGAATTTTGGGTATTGCGGTTCTAAGCGCTTGTGTGGCTATTGCGGGCGGAGGAGTGGCGATTTTGCTCCGCTCTGTCCGCATAACGGGTCACCATGCAATACAGAAAGTTGCTACAACCAGCGAATCGCCGGCACAAGTTGGCACCCCTCCCCTCCCGTCTGCTCCTTTATCGTCTACTCCCATATCTCCCGCGCCTGTATCACCGACTCCCGCCCCTGTTCCGGCTGATTCCGGAGCTGCGCCTGCGGTCCCCGAAGCTCCTCCACCTGTGGGTCCCACTCCCGATTCCACCGGCCCATGCAATCTCGCGTCAACAACAGAACCCATACAAGCGGCCTCCATTGCGACAGATCTTTCGCCACGACCCAAGCCTAAGGTTGTACAGGTCACACCGTCACCCCGCGTTCCACTCGGTAGGAATATCGCTGCCACCAATTTTGGTGGGGAGATCGAGAGCGTTACAGGATCCTATGGGCCGGGACAGAGCGGCGCAATGCTGATCGATGGGACCGGGAAGAACACTTGGCAGGCAGACTCGGATCCCATAGTTTACCCCGAGGATTTAGTCTTTTCGTTTTATAAAAGGGATACCGCTCTGGTGTCGGCAGTGGTGATCAATAGGCAGTCGAGGAACGATGACGACAAGATCGTGATGGAGGTGTGGGTTTCGTCCGATAGCTCTCCTACTAACTTCGAGGAAGTGGCGACTGCAGCGCTGAGTAAGCGGCTGCCTTTGCAAACAGTCTCCTTTATGCCAATCGAGGCCCGATATGTGAAAGTTCGTTTTCTTTCCGGTCCCGACCATCCTAGCGACTTCTTAATCAACCAAATTCAGATCATCGAACCTTTCCGGTCGGGCTATGTCTCACTTCTCGAACGTCATTCCGATATCCTCACACTGAGGACTAACGTGAGATATGCTGCTCAGAAGGGGATCAATTGGCTGGAGTGGTCGGCGATGGACTGGCAAGATCACCACAGATGTTTCGGTTGCCATGTTCAAGCCCAAACGATGATGGGATTGGCGATCGCTCAGACAAACAACTATGTCGTCAATTCTAACGCGCTAAGAGCTTTGGCATGTCTTACGGCCACAAAGCAGCATGAAGATGGCTATGAAAAAGATGAAGGCGCAGGCAACATCCAGACCGCCACTCATTTTGCTGCTATGGGTATGGCTTACTACGACGAAGCCAATGGCATCAAGACTGATTCCACGCTTCGGCGATACACCGATTGGATGATCAACCAGATGGAGCCGACCGGTGCCTTCCCCATGGATTACGACAAACCTCCAATTTCTCAGGGAACAATTAACTCCTCGGCGAATGCTGCCGTGGCTTTTATGGAGGCGTATGCGCAGACGGGGAATTCAAAGTACAAGACCGCCGCTGATCGTGCTTTGGCGTTCGTTGCGTCTCAGAATGCCGTAACTACTCAAGACGAAGTGTTCAAGGTGATTGCTCTCTCACATTTCGGAGATTCAGCACAGAGGGATATTGCGGCAGGTCTTGTAACGCGACTCAAAGCTGAGCAGGATTCCGACGGTGGTTGGCGCAAGGCACCTGCGCCAACCTCCGATGCACCTACGCAGCCAGCCTCCGATGCTTTTGCGACCGGACAAGTACTATACGCGTTCAAGGAGGCCGGCGTGAGTATCGAAGCGCCTGAATTTACAAAGGGTGTCCGATATCTGATCTCCAACCAGGACGCATCGGGGGCCTGGGTCGGCGACGAGGAATCAAAGTTTGCTCCCACGATGTGGGCAGTTATTGGATTGGCCGGCAATATCGAAGTACCGTCGGCGAGTTCTCTCAAAGAGGAACTGGATAATTATGGAAAGGTTGTTCTCTATATCAACTTCGATTTCAACAAAGCAACAATTCGACCCGACGGGAAGCCCATTGTTTCCCAGATAGCTAAGCTGATGAAAGACAATCCAAACCTACAAGTCGCTATCAACGGACACACCGATAATATCGGCTCCAGGGACTACAACACGAAGCTTTCCGAAAAGCGCGCAGCGGCAGTAGTGGACGCCGTGGTCGCCCTAGGCATCGAGCGCAGTCGCCTCACTTCCGCCGGCTTCGGTCCCGATCAACCGATCGCGGACAATAGCACAGAGAAAGGTCGAGCCAAGAATCGGCGCGTGGAGTTAGTGAAGATGTGAGTGCGCGTGTGATGCACGCTGTGGACACAAACGTGGGACCGATGCCAAAACCAGCCGCATCTGTGGGCGACCCACCCAAACTTGGGAACGGATCACTGACGATTGCGGACCACAAGAATCCGGACTCGGGAGGAAGTTACCATGCGATGGGTAATATCATGGACAGTATGGGCAGTTATAATGCTCATTCTCTTTCTCATTCCTCTTTGGTTTGGCTGGTCTGCCCTTAACTCTCTTCCTCACGCCCGAACTCTGGCTCGCGACTATGCGGCATCTTCACGGTGTGAACCCTCGACTCTGCTCAGCGTCGCAGCGCCGCCACAGTTTCCACGCGCGCTCTCCGCAGCGCCGAGTGGAACTTTGTGCGAAGTACTGCCCATGACGGTTCAACGAAAGGACTTTTCCCACGGCCATACTCGCGACTATTATTCCGTCATCCTGGTAAATGAAACAGGACGACAGAGGCACGTTTATCTCGATGCGGACTCCTGGCAGTTTTGGAACGACCTTCAGGCGTCCGCGAAGGTGAACGTTCAATTGGTGGAGGGAAAGGTTGCGTTGATTGCGAACGGCGCGACGCTAGCCCGAACCTCCGACCATCCGGAAGTAATGCTCCAAGCCTTACGAATGCGGCGTCTCTTTGCGTTGGCGTTTTCGTTACCTTTTCTTGCCTTCCTCGCAATCAGTGTCAGAGGGTGGATGAAAAAGTCCCGGCGGCTCGGTTCCGGCGCTTTCGAGCTGCAAGAAAGAGAGGCTCGGGCCTGGCGCAACTTCCCCGACAACACGTCGCCAGTCTTAGAGTGTCCAAGCTTTCAAGGTCGGCCGCTGGCCCAAGCACGTCAGGAACTGGAAACGGCCGGATACAGGATGGGTCGAATCTCTTTCATTGACGCAACTTCGTTACCTGCCGGTACGATCGTCGCACAAGTTCCTCTGCCTGGCTCCCAAGTCGCGCCGGGCGCGGCCTTCAATTTTCAGGTCAGCATCGATGGCAACGCTCCTGCTCGGAGTCATAGCACATAACCCGGGGCTAATCCTTTGAGCAAGTGGCCTTCGCATCAAACAGGTTTTTCTCGAGACGGACGAACTTCTCCGGCATGACGATAGGCGGTTGGAGGGTGAATTACAAAGACTGAAACGGTACAGTTACCGAACATGCGCTTAAAAAGCAGTACGCTTATCTATGTATCGGGTTGTCTTCCCTCTTTGCCGATGGCCGGCGCGTTGCCACGTTCGGCATTATCCGAGCCGGGAGGCTGTTGATCTGAGAGCTGATTCCGTCCTAGCGATCTGTTGTTGACAGAAATCTGGTGTGAGAGCCAAGTTGCCCATGCGATGCCAAACTCGGTTTCGATGCTTTCTTGGCTTAGCTTGCGCATTATCGCTCGCGTCCGTCGCCGTGGGGCAAACTGAGCGAATCCGCTTTTATCACTCCGATATCAAAGTCCAAGACGACGGCACGATGCTCGTGCGCGAGATGATTCGTGTCGTGAGTACAGGAAATCAGATCCGCCATGGTATCTATCGCGATTTTCCCACCGACTATGCCGATCGGTTGGGGAACCGTTACGTGGTCGGCTTTAAGCTTCTGTCGGCTACACGCGATGGCGCTCCGGAAGACTCCCGAGTCGAAAAGTATAGCAACGGAGTCCGCATCTACTTGGGAAGCGAGTACTTCCTTGTGGCTCCCGGCGAACACACTTACAGCATCTCTTATTCGACCAATCGGCAACTCGGCTTGTTGAAAGACCACGACGAGCTTTTCTGGAATGTTACCGGCAACGGCTGGATTTTTCCCATCGACGAAGCTTCAGCCCTGGTGCATTTTCCCCAGAAAATCCCGGCCGGCGCAATGCACAGTGGTGGTTACACGGGCCCAAATGGCTCGATGGCGCGAGATTTCACTTCCAGAACTATGGGCAACAGCTTTTTATTCAGTACTTCCCATCCGCTTGGACCACACGAAGGCCTGACCATCCTTGTCGAGTGGCCGAAAGGCTACTTTCGCCCGCCCACCGCACAGCAGGAGGTGCTCTACTTCTCGCAAGACAACCCCGACGCAATGATCGCGGGCGGTGGTTTGTTCCTGATTTTCTTTTACTACTTCATCGTTTGGCTGCGTGTGGGTCGCGATCCTGCTCCTGGCAGCATCATGCCCCTCTATGAACCTCCTCCTGGATTCTCGCCCTCAGCCATGCGGTACCTCGTTCGCATGGGTTACGACAACAAGGCTTTCACGGCGGCGGTGCTCGACATGGCGGTGAAGGGCTTCTTGAAGATTGACGAGGGCAGTGGGCTGTACACGCTGTCACGTACGCAAGCGGACGGCCAGGCGCTCGCGCCCGAAGAAAGGGCCGCCGCTAATAAGCTTTTCGAGGGCGGGCGCAACTCGATTAATCTGCAGAATGTGAACCATGCCTCTATCAGCGCTGCTATGGCCGCCGTGAAGGCCTGGCTCAAGACGGCCGAGCAGAAAACCTATTTCGTGACCAATAGCCGTTTCATGATTCCAGCTATCGTGTTTTCCGTAGTCATCTTGCTTGGAGTGGTATCCGCCAGAGGCGAGGACAAAATGGCGCTCGCGGGATTCATGTGCTTGTGGCTTAGCCTCTGGAGCATCGGTGTCTTTGGGATCCTGCACAACGTTGCATATCTGTGGAAGTCCGCCAGGACCGGCGGCGATCTCAAAGCGGGGCTCACCGCGAGCGCAACCTCGGCAACTTTGTTTTCCATACCTTTCGTGTTAGGAGAAATTTTCGGGCTCGGCATGCTTGTCTGGACGACCTCTCTCTTCCTCGTTGTTGTTCTGCTGATGACGGTTCTTCTGCACATACTTTTCCATCAACTGTTGAAGGCGCCGACGAGCGCCGGCCGCAGCGTCCTTGACAAGATTGAAGGTTTCAAAATGTTTCTGGGCGCCGTTGAAGGAGATCGGATGAATCGCGTCGAGCCTCCGGAACAGACTCCGGAACTCTTTGAGAAGTTCCTGCCTTATGCTCTTGCATTAGACGTCGAACACGCTTGGGCAGAAAAATTCTCAGGCGTGCTGGGCGACGCGGCTCAGTCTCCCGGGTCACATGCAAATGGCTATTCGCCCTCTTGGTATTCAGGCGGCGACTTGGGTGGATTAGGTGCCATCGGCTTCGCCAGTTCTTTGAGTGGCGCATTCTCTGGGGCCATTTCTGCTTCTTCATCGGCGCCTGGGTCTGGCAGCGGAGGAGGCGGGGGATCAGGGGGTGGAGGCGGTGGCGGAGGAGGTGGGGGCTGGTAACGGGTTCGTGGTTCCTACTATCAGAGGGGATCACTCCTTAGACAGACCGCCCACCTCAACATTACGCGGTTTTCATCGGTCTCCCTGAGTCCAATTTCGCTTTGACGCGCTCGTCGGACGAATTTCACATACGACAACAATGGTGCACGATTCGGTTCAGGCAACCGCCTCGCGGGCCTCGTGGACGAGCAAGATTAAAGCCTTCTCGTCGGGCGACTGATCAATCCGTGAGTTCCTCTCCACGACGAACAAAAAGGTTCGTAAGAGAGAACGTCGAGCGCTTGCGAAAAATGTTTTCGAGGCTGGTGTTTCCGAACAGGTCCGACGAATCGATGAATTCAAGAGCATTGAAAACTGATGCATCCCCTTGCGCCTCACTCACGCAACCCATAAGAAGACATTTGCGTACGAGCTCCCAGCGTAGGCAATTTTAGTGCAAGGGGGATCTTTCAACATCCGATCGGGCGTCTCTCAGGTAAACTCCATTCCGACGCGGGGAATTCTATGCAAATCTGGTCTCAACCCATCACTCCGCTGCGCGGCCTAGCCTTGTCAGCTGCAGCTGCGGCGTTGCCTCTGGCAGTCGTACTGATGGTGATGGGCTGGCTGCGCAAGCCTGGCTACATCGCCGCAGGCTGCGGATTAGTCTGCTCCCTGCTCCTGGCCTGCTTCGTTTGGGGTATGCCTGTCAATCTAGCTCTGTTGAGCGTGGGCTATGGATTCGTCTATGCCTTGTGGCCGATCATGTGGATCGTTTTTGCTGCCTTATGGCTATACAACCTCAGCGTGGCAACGGGCAAGTTCAACCTCCTGCGCTGTTGGATGGAACACCATGCCTCCGACCATACTGGAGTCCAGGCCGTCATGGTTGCGTTTTGTTTCGGTGCGCTGCTGGAGGGAACGGCAGGTTTCGGCGCCCCGGTTGCCGTGACCGCATTTTTACTTCTGGCGCTTAAGTTCACGCCTCAACGTGCCGTGACACTTTCCCTGATCGCCAACACCACACCGGTCGCGTTTGGAGCGCTCGGCATCCCGATTGTAGCTCTTGCGGGAGTCACGGGCCTTGATCAGATGAAACTCTCCGCGATGGTTGGCCGACAGCTGCCGTTCCTGTCCCTGCTGCTTCCGGCTTACCTTATGGTTTTCCAGTCTGGTCGGAAAGGTTTGAAACTCGCATGGCCGGCTGCGCTCGTGGCTGGCTCCACATTCGCCCTGGTCCAGTTCGCAGTGTCGAATTATTGGGGACCTTACGCGGTGGACGTTTTGGCCTCGCTCTCTTCGATCGTCGCGCTCACCATTCTGCTGCGTTTCTGGAAGCCCAAGCAGACTGCGCTTCCCGCAATCGGAGCCCCGAAGCACGAATCTAAACTCTCTCTGTCGGATTCGATCGCAGCCTGGGCACCATGGGTCCTGCTGGCCCTGGTGATGATCCTATGGTCGTATTTCAAAATCTTTCAGAAGCTCCAGATCTCGCTTCCCGTGCCGTTTCTTCACAATTCGGTATACATCTCGCTTTATCGGAAGCCGTACGCTGCCATCTACAATTTCCAGCCCCTAGCGGCAGGAACCGCGGCACTGACGGCGACTGTCATTGCTGCCTTGCTCCTCGGTGCTTCGCCGCGAATCTTTTTCCGGTCCGGACTGACGACCTTGCGGCAGCTGCAACTGCCGGGGCTGACCGTGGTCCTGATCGTGGGACTCTCCTACGCCTACAACTACTCGGGGATGGCGTACACGCTGGGGGCGGCATTGGCCAGTCTAGGTCGTTGGTTTCCCCTGGCCAGTGGTTTCTTGGGTTGGATCGCTTGTTTCCTCAGCGGAAGTGATACCTCGAGCAACTTACTGTTCGGTAATCTGCAAGTTGCGGCCGGACATCAAGCCGGGATTAGCCCGGTTTTACTTGCTGCGACGAACTCCTCAGGCGCGGTAACCGGCAAAATGATTTCGCCACAGAATATCGCCGTTGGCGTCACCACTGTTGGCCTGGTCGGGAAAGAAGGCGGAATTCTGCGGGATGTGTTCTGGCACAGCCTGGCGTTTGCCGCAGTGCTAAGTTTACTGGCACTGGCACAAGCATACATTCTGCGGTGGATGGTACCTTGAATCGTTGGAAAATGCTGACTGTTCTCGACAAGGACACACATCGCGCATTGAAAGAGAAGAGTATGGAACGGCGTTGAAGTTTCGTCTGTCCCGCTTCATTCGGCCCGTCTAGTTTTGATCTGTTGCCGGATCAGAGCGGTCTAGCGGCTGTCGTCGCAACCCAGCGAAAAGGCCAGCGCGGTGCAAATTTCCCTCAGGCGCGACGAACTGAGCTGCGCCACCCGCACTGCATTGTGCAGATTCACGGCGCAGACGGCCTTCACTCCGTCTTCTTCCTCCAGGACGACCTCCGAAGACACGCCGCGGGGCGTGGAGGTGATGGGAGCGACTGTGGCAGTTGAACAGTTTCCATTGTGGAGTCAACTCCACGGTATACTCCACATCGACCCTTTAATCCAACAATAGAGAACTTGCTACGCGAGGACATTCACCCGCTGGAAAAAGTTCTGGGTTTCAATCGCTCTGGGAACCCGGAGACGTGCCTACACCATCGCCACGTTTGTCGGTTGGATGATATTTCGTTCGGAACATTCCCCGTCGAACTGAGAGCGGGCACATTTTTACCCGGAACTTTCAAAAAGGATCGGAGGCGCCTGAAGTCGTAGAATTCAGGAAGAGGAGGGAGCCATGAGGTTGAATGCAAAAGGTTTCGCTATGGCGTCCGGCATCCTTTAGGGAGTGGCGATGCTGAGCATGGGACTGGCGAACCAGATCTGGAGCAGCTATGCTCAGCAGTTCCTCGAAACAATGGCGTCCGTGTACGTCGGGTATCACGCCACTCGCAGCATTGGAGAGGTCATGGTCGGGACTCTCTATGGAGCCGTGGATGGTTTCATCGCGGGCGCTGTCTTTGCTTGGCTCTACAATCAGTTTGCTGGGCCGCAACCAAGCTCATCCAATCGCTAGGGGGATCATTGGAGCGGATCACGCCCCGTTACATCTTTGAAGCACGTATCCGAATACGCCTCGAGCGCGCTTCCCAGAATTTGGCGTTGGAGGGGTGGGCGAGAGATATAAGCGAAACTGGCATTAGTGCCTTCGTTGCCCGTTCCCTAATCGTTGGGGAACTTGTAACTCTAGAAATCCCTCTGGCTTCTTCACACTGGCACAGCATTCCTGCGAAGGTCGCCCGATGCATCGGGACACAATACGGTTTTCAATTCACGGCCTTGAGCCCCGATCAGCGGGAGAACATTCGGTTCGCAGTACGAGATCACCCAGAAATAGGTGCCTACGACCGCGCCACCGACGCGAAGTTTCGCGAGCGCCAACGACCGGCAGAAAGCAAACCTTCCACACAGGAAGAGGATGCACAACGCGATGCTGGCACCGCTCTCGCTGACCGTGCGCGGATTCTTATAAAGCGAGGATACACACCGAAGGTTGCGGTGGAGCTGGTTCTTCATGAAATGGAATTCGAACAAGGCAAAAACTCGAGGAGCATGGAGAGAGCGCGAGCCGATGCCGAGGATTTCCTTATGAGAGCCCGCCGAGGCCTCATTTGAAGTACGTTTTTTTCGGAGCGCCTAAGGGTATCGCCCTGACGATCGCTTGGGGCTCAATTTCATCGAACATGGGGGCATTCGGGAACCTGGTGGGCGCTGGCGATCGGTACAGGAACTCCGAATGGGCAGCCGGCATCCAAGGCAAGAATGATCCGGCACCTGGACCTCGCTTTTTGATGCCGGTATTAGCGACGAGCATAACCCGCATCGATTTGTAACCAGACTTGCAGAATCGGAAAGCAAGTCCTACTGGTCACCTTCGATCTTGGCCCCCGGCCGACGTGGAGAAACGCGGAAGACGAAATTCGTGCTAAAACGAATTCCGTTCTGGGGCTCTACGGCAGCGTTCGAGCTCATAAAATGCGCCCGCAGGTAATCGGCATTAAAGCGAACAGCATAGGACGGGGACAGCTTGTATTCAATTCCGCCGCCGATTGCCCAGGAAAAACGGGACTGCCATCCCCGGTAAAACACCTGATTCACCGGAACGGAGCCATCAACCAAGGTCATGCCCAAAAGTGGCCGAATGAGGAAACGGAAGTTACGTTTCTGCGCCGCAGTGAACACCGGGCCTGCGAAGGCGCTCAGAACCGAACTGCTATGTCCGGATTCGATATCCCTTCCGGCGCGAACATAGCTTGAATCCAAAGTCCCGCCCCAGCTCTGATTCATGTTGATCGTTCCGGTGACGTCAATGCCGTTCAAATCGACCGCCGGCTTCCCTGAAAACCCTAGTCTAAGGTGACTGTAGCCAACTGCGATGTCCCCAGGAGTGATTTCGGCGGCAGGCGCGGGACCGCGTTGGGCGAACAGAGGAGTAGCAAGCACGAGCGCGAACATGGACAACTTTAATAAGAGTCGCACGGCGCAGCTTAAATTCTTCAACTTATGTCGCAATCGGCTACCTCCTCTCTATGGGCACACGCGTTTAGTGAACACCCAGAACGGCGGCTCCGCTGACGCTGTTCATGGTCGCGGTCACAGTTGTCATTCCTGCACGTGCGCTCCGTGCGACGCCCTTTGACGTTACGCCCGCCACCTCCGGCGAAGACACCTTCCAGGTTACCCAGGGCGTCACATCCCTGGTTGTGCCATCACTGAAAGTGGCTTTGGCTCTGAATCGGATGGAACCGCCAACCTGTAGAGCGGCAGCGGCAGGCGACACGACGATCGAGTTAGTCTTGGCGCCTGTGACGGTCAGCTGGGCTGTTCCTACCAGCCCATCTAGCAAGGCTACGATGGTCGAACTTCCAGGGGCCAATCCGTTGACGTCGCCCGCAGAAACGGTCGCGACCGAAGGTGCCGAGGACGTCCATAAGACGAAATCCGTCAGGTCTTGCGTGCTGCCATCTGCAAAGGTTCCGAGCGCAGTGAAAGCGAACCCCGTTTGCGCGGCTATGCTGGCGCTGGAGGGTGAGATCCGGATTGCCGTCAGTTGCGGGTTGACCAGGATCGTGCTGCTGCCCGTGACTGCGCCGAATTGTGCGGAGATCGTCACATTTCCTGCGGAGACTGCGCCCACGCTTCCCGTATTGTCGACCGCGGCAATCGACGGGTTCGAGGAACTCCAGGTGACGTCATCCGTGATCACCTGTGTGGTGCCATCGCTTAAGGTGGCCGTGGCAGTACAGTCCACGAAAGAATTGGGCGCCAGCTCGGCCGTGGCTGGAGTGATGGAGATCGATGTTATCGTCGCAGCCGTTACATTGAGCGGCGCGGACCCTGAAACTCCGTTGAAGGTGGCAATGATGTTGGCTGTGCCGGGGCCGACCGCTGTAGCAGCGTCCGTAGTGTTGTCGATGGTAGCGACGGCGGTGTTGTCCGAGTTGAACGTCACATCGTTCGTAATATTCTGGACGCTGTTATCGCTAAACCGGCCAGTTGCGGTGAAATCCAGCGTCGTTCCCACAGCAATCGTCTGCGATGGCGGCATGACCGTAATCGATACGATCGTCGCATTCGTGACACTCAGTGTGGTGGAGCTACTGATGGACCCAAGGGTGGCAGTGATAGTCGAGCTTCCCGCAGCCTGACCTCTCGAGTCGCCCGTGCTGAGGATTTGGGCAACCGCAGTGTTGGATGATGCCCATGTGACCTGCCGGGTAACATTCTGAACGGAGCCATCCGAGTAATTCCCGAGAGCATGAAACTGCAGGGTCGTCGTAGCCGCGATGGTTGGATTTTCCGGAAGGATCGAGATTGACATCAAGGTTGGAGACTGGACGCCCACCGACGTGCTCCCGGTGATCGAGTCAGACGTCGCTGAGATCGAAGCCGAACCCAAGGAGAAAGCCGCTGCCAGCCCGCCCCCGTTGATTCCCGCAACATTGGGGTTCGAGGAAGTCCAGACGACAGACGCGGTAATGTCCTTTGTGCTTTGATCGGAAAACGTCCCGGTGGCTGTGAACTGAGTAAGCGTGCCGAGAATCAGGTTTGGATTCGCAGGAGTTATGGCAATCGAAACTAGAACGACGTTAGTATTTCGACCGATACCTGGAGCAAAGCCGCCAGCGCCGCAACTGCTCAGCAAGCTGAGGCACAGGCAGACAGCGCAGGCTGCATGCAACTTTATGAAGCCTTTCCATCGATTCGATCCGGGAGACGCGACCTTTTCAGATAGAGGGTTGAAATTCATAAACACAGCCAATGGCTTGAGTAGAAACTGTCAATCAGAGCCCCTTCAACCCCAATGATGGGCGGCGAGTGTCTTCATTGTAGGCCGGCTGGGGGGCGGCCAACAATCGCACGAACGTGGAGGTTACTTTGGTTTTTGAGGGGCGCGCCGGATACGAGATCAGGAATCTGACCCAGATCGCGTGATTCCGTTTGAGGCTCCTTGAATGCGGGAACATTCGGTATAAACGTATCACAGCGGGACACCAATACACGGGTGGACGATGAGAATGGAATCCAGGCGGTTCTCAAACTTGGGCCCGAGCTGTGGGGCCGGTTCCTTTCTCGAAACACACGAATCCGGCGAGTTGTTCCATTCCCTTGAAATAAGCTAGCGATGCTACCGTTTGGCGCCAGCTGCGAGGCTCTCACGCAGAATCGGTTCCCCATGCACGAAGACTGTGGTAATGCAGTCGTAAGCATCCAGGCTCCGTAGTGGAGACTCCTTCAGCATTACCAAATTGGCGATCTTTCCCGGCTCGATCGTCTCCACTTCTGAATCAAAGTTTGAGCTCTCGCGTGTTATTGATTTGCCGCCTTGAAGATCAGGTCTATTGACACGCCGGCCTTTGCCAACTGTTGGTAATCCTGCCCTCAGACATGCTTGCACTATACGCCTGCAATGCCTACAATAAATGCATGCAATACACCATCCGCAACGTACCTGGTTTTCTGGACGAGGCCCTTCGTCGAGCTGCTCGGGAGCAGGGCAAAAGTCTGAACGAGGTGGCGATCGATGCCCTTGCCCGAGGTGCTGGCGTTACAGAGCAAGGCGTCAGGCGGCGCGATCTGAGCGACATCGCAGGTACGTGGCGCAAAGATCCCGCCTTCGATCGCGCTTTGCTCGCGCAAGATACGATTGACGAAGAGATGTGGCCGTGAAGCTGGCGCTCGACACGAACCGTTACACGGATCTTTGTCGCGGTGTCGCGTCCGTAGTCCAGGTAATCGAGCTCGCCGACGAAGTCTGGCTGCCCTTCATTGTTCTCGGCGAACTGCGCGCCGGATTTGTGGTAGGTACTCAGGGACCGCACAACGAAGCAGCCCTGCGGCGCTTCCTCCTCAAATCTCGCGTTGGTGTGCTCTATGCCGACGACCAGACAACGCATCACTACAGTGCCATTTACCGGCAGCTGCGTAAGCAAGGAACTCCGATCCCAACGAATGATATGTGGATTGCAGCTCTAGTCCTCGAACATTCGCTTGTCCTTTTTGCTCGTGACGCACACTTTGACGTCCTTCCTCAACTCGCCCGACTCTAGCCGCGGACGAGGTGTTCCGTTCTAGCCATCGAACGCGAGCCGCAAACTTATTTGATCAAGAGGAAGAAGCTTTGATGAAGGTAGAATGCACCGCCGTGCGTCCCAGTTCGCTCAGGCATAACTCGTGCGCACCTGCATGGGATTTCCTGCAAAACTAATTGGGAGCGTCCGCTCTGATCACCACGGAATCTGGGTGCGACCAGACTGCTTTCCCGCTCGAAAGATCGAGTCGGTTCATTGTGATGCCTACTTGAGAATCACGAACTTCTACCATCAGGTAGTGATAGTTCACGTCTTTGCTTTGGAATGGATCATCGGCTGCCCGCTCGATCGGGTAGGGATGGGCGCCGCCTCCTCCCGCCACGAAGTAAGTGATTCCGCCATGCTCGTGCCGCTCGTAGTTGTGAACATGACCATTGAAAACGACCATCCGAAACAATGCGTGGGCCTGGCGTTAAGGGCACTCCGGGAATGAGGTCAGGGCGCTGGTTGGTCTGGTCATTTCCGTCTGGAAGGAGGTAAGTGTGGGGAAGGCCTGCGAAAGGGGAATTTGTGTAAGGGGAAACGGTATTATCGATGCTGTTGCTCAGGTCCATAAAGACGGTCAAAGGATGGCCTGTGTGCCAAAGACCGATGCCGCTCAGCTGCCATCCTCCAAAAACCTGCAACTCCGGAATCGTTCAGGAACGTCTTCCCTGGTCCGAATGGAAGGTCGTACACGCTGTCAACGGCGACATTGCTGCGAACGTCGAAGACGCTCGGCCCTTTGTCGCACGCGAGACAATTCACATTCTCCGGTACGCTCGATTCGCCCCCTCCCACCGAGCCGTCGTTGATCGAATGAGACCATGTATAGCGCGACGGTGCCCTCAATGTGGCTATCGGCAAGCTGCAGTGAAACAAAGATTCCGGCTAAAGAACGGGATCACATGATTCTGGAAGCGATCGGCCACCCTACTGGTGTGAGTGCCCGAATACACTTCGAAGGCGTTCGCGATTCCGTACTTGTCGAGCACGTCATGCAACTTGCTGGTGTCGGCTCGCAAACCGTCTTGATCTCCAACATCGATCGCTATAGCGCGATATTGCCGAAGCTGCCCGACGTACTGATCGATAAACGCAAGTGGCGCATTAGCCGTCCATTTGGCGAGCACGTCGAGTTGAGGCTGGCCATCCTTCATCGGCAGATCGAGGTAGAGCGGCGGGTGTTTCGGATCGGGTGACCAAGCAGCGGCACTGGCAAGCATGGCGCGAGGGAAGAAAGACAGCTTGGCGGAATCCTCCGGAGTTTTGACCGACTCGAGGGCCTTCTCCAGTTCAGGGTTCGGAGGACCGGCGGGCCTCGGAGACAGACAGCAGGGACTCATGATGTACAAGCTGCCGAATACATCGGCATGCTTCATTCCGATGCGGGTAGCGCCATAGCCTCCCATCGAATGACCCACCAGACCGCGGCTCAGCCGATCTGGAATAGTCCGGTAATGAGCATCGATATAGGCAACAACATCATGCGCAATGAACTGCTCGAAATCTCCAGTCGTGACCGAACTCGAATACATTGAACCGTTGTGCAAGGTTTTCGAATCCGGCAGCACCACGATCATCTCATTCGAGCCCTGGGCAAAGGCGCCTTCGACGGTCTGCGGAACGTGAATTTCATGAGTCCACTGCTCAGCGCCGATCGAATAGCCATGCAGCGCGTATACGACCGGGTAACGGCGAGATTTTTCTTTAGCGTAACTCGGCGGCAAGAAAACGAACACGTCTCGATCGACAGCATCGCCCTCAAGATTTCCTTCCAGCGATTTCCCGTGGATTTTGATGTGTTCCACGGTGACCGGCTTTGCGCCGGGAATTGCAGGAGGGACTTCGGTCTGAACCTGTGCCCCAGCTGCCAGGCTGCCAACGACTGCAAGCGCCACTACGCAGAACAATTTGTTCCTCATCAGTCCTCGCTTAATCTCCGACATAACTTGTTAAATGGAACTCCCAGACCCATGTGTTAACGCTTAAGGCGCCTGAATTGAAACGGCCTTTCCGGTGTACTCAACGATCTTGTCGGGATTGTCTTCGGGTTTGACGCCGGCGCCGTGCCCGGCCGATACCCAAACCACTTTCATTTGAATGCTCGCGGGCATCCCGGAATAGTTCCCTGCTCTTTGCCCAATCGTTAAAGTTCGGCTCGATTCGGACCAGTGCACCGGAATGACGGCGTGTGCACCGTGTTCATAATCGTAACTGTCGCCAGAGTCTTGATAGATGTCGAATTCTGCATCGGACCCGGGATAGATCCTCAATTCGATAGGTCCCGCAGGCTTCTCGTCTGCGTACTCGATTTCCGGGCCGAGCGGAAGAATCGAACCGGCACGCACGTAGAGCGGAATGCGATCGAGAGGAGCGTCCGCCTCGATTTCCCGGCTTCCTTTCTGCGAAACCCCCGTCCAGAAGTCGTACCAGGCTGGCGCCTCCGGCAGATACACATTCCTGTGGTTGGTTTCCGGCTGAAGAACCGGGTTCACGAGGAGCGCAGGACCAAACATGAACTGATCACCAATGTCACGAACTCTGATATCAGTGCGCCAATCCATAACCAGCGGCCGCTGGATCGTGTAGTCGTCGTTTGTTACCTGCCACGCCAGCGAATAGACATAGGGCATAAGGCGGTAGCGGAGCTTATCGTAGCTGATAAGAATTGGCTCGACTTTATCAAAGGCCCAGATTTCATTCTGGGGCCGATGCCCATGCGTGCGGAAAATCGGGCAGAAGGTTCCGTACTCGAACCACCGTGCGTAGAGTTCCTGGAATTTTGGATCCTCCACGGGATTTTCATGCGGCGGCCAATATCCTCCAATGTCGGTTGTCCAGTAAGGATATCCGGAGAGCGCAAAGTTCAGACCAGCGGCCACTTGATGGCGCAAGCCCCAGTAGGAACCATAGACGTCACCTGACCAGACTGCCGCTCCAACTCGCTGCTGGCCGAGAAACGCGGAACGCGTCAGAAGAAAAACTCGTTTCTGTTCAGTGGAAGATTTCCAGTGTTCCTGAACACCCAGGGTGTGCATGAACGGAAACACATTTGTGTATTCGGCGCCGTTGCCGATCGAGATTTTCTTATCCCGCAAGATTGCGTCTCCCATGTGCGGCCAATACTCTTCTGGTTCCGCGCTGTCTAGCCAAAATGCGTCCCACCCAAGGGAGAATAGCTTGCCGGCAAGATTCTGCCAAAAGAAGTCGCGCGCTTTCGGATTCGTAGCATCGTAAACATGGGCGTTCGGGACATCCAGATGTTGCTGCGTCATCTGCAGGAAGTTCCGAGACTTTGCATCAAACAGCCCCCAAACGGAAAGCATCGCATGGACGTGTTCATCGTGGAGACGCTTGAGTTCACCGGGTACGTCGGGGAAATTGGAATTGAAGACCGGATCGCCTTCTGCTTTCCACCAGAACCAGTCCTGAACAATTGCGTCCAGCGGTATGTGCTCTTCACGGTAGCGATCTGCAATTGCCAGGACTTCTTTTTGCGAGACGTAACGGTCCTTCGATTGAAAGAACCCGTACGCCCATTTAGGCAGCATGGGAGTATGTCCGGTCAGGTTCCGGTACTCATGGATGAGTTGATCCATCTCGGGACCGTAAATGAAGTAGTAGTCGACGGCGTGGCCGGCAAGTGAATCGAAGTTCAGTTCCAGCGGAAAGCGATTATCGACGTGGGTCAGGGAGGCGGTGTTCCACATCAAAGCATAGCCCTTGCTCGATAACAGCAAGGGGATCGCGATATCGGTGTTGTTCTGCCCAAGTTCGACGGTGGCACCACGGTAATTGAACATTCCACTTTGGTGCTGCCCCAAACCGTAAAAACCTTCCGAGAAATCCGGCGCAAAACGGTCTTCCACATGAAATGTCTTCTCGCCATTCAGCAAGGTGGGTTCGTAAGTGCGGGGAATCGAATTCCGCTCGCGCAACAGAATCTCGCCTCCTGCCGTGCTGAATTGGACGTTGCCCCACTTGAGCGAGAGCTCGATCTTTAATGTATCGGTGGTGAGAATCGCTGCATCGGACGTCTGTGCCACCTGGAAATTTGCGCCTGGACATGACTGTTTTGAATCGAGCATCCACGGCTGGCTTTGTCGAACCTTGGGCGCCTCGGGCGTGGACACGAAATGGATGACAGTGGGACGGCAAACGGAAATATGAACACTCTCGCTTCCGATCGTGGCCGTCATACCGTCTTGAGCTTTTGCGTACTTGACTGGAGGCAGCGGGGGAACCTCCCATAGCTGCGCGGTTGCGGGTTTGCCAACCCCTGGCAGCCAGCAGAGGCCGAGAAAAAGAGAAGCCCGCAGCCTACTCGATGGAAGCAAGGTCGATCTCATTCATTGCCCTCTCAGGTTGTCTCTACTGATGAATTCACGTTCTGTTTTTTCTAAAGCCTACGTGCGCACCAGAACCGCGCTTTATTGCACAGCAAACGAATAAATGTTCACGCTGAAGGGCGCAACCGTCATCTCCTCTGGCACGGATGTCAGTTCCTGGTGCTGCACTTCTACACCCGGTTTCTGGCCTACTTTGATCATTGCGTCGACACTCTCTGGCGCCATACGCCAGACATGGCCTTGGCTCGAGAGTGTTGCCCCCTTGATCGAAAGTTTCATGCGCTGCTCCGAGTCCGAGGGATTCAGCACGGCAAATGTCAAGGTCTTACGGTCGTCGCTCAAAGCGGCACTGACATCCAGAGGGTATGTGTCGCTGCCGGGATTCACAGCGGGCTGATCGCCTCCGGCGGGATAGATCGGCTTAGGTTGCGGCGAGTCTCCGGAAACTCCCACCGGAATCGTGCCGAAGTGCTCGCGGTACATTTTGAACAGCAGGCCGGTCGGGCTCAGAACCGCGTCCGTGCGGTCCTCACTGATCATGGCGGTGGCGAAGGTGAACGCACCTAGCTGATATAGGTCGGAATGACGAAACATTTCGTGAAACGCCCAAGCGTACGCGGGAACAACTTTGTACGAGTTGGGCGGAGCGCCAATATACGCCCACTCGTCGAGACTGATCGGCACTGGTTTCGCCTTCAGCCCCGGGATGCGCTTCAGGTATTCCTGGTAGTGCTCGTACTTCACGCGAACCTGAGTCGCAGGAGCGCGTTCCCATTCGATCAATGTTTGCGGACCGGTATCGACTTTGTCTCCAGTAGCAAGATCGGTTCGCTTTCCGCTCGTCGAATAAAAGTGCTCACTGATCAAATCCATGTTATCGAGGCAATGGGCAAGCAGGTTGCCGCTCCAATCGCCGGGAGAAAGATAGTCAGGCACGATCTGACCGTTGAGGCGTTTGGCCTGTTTTGAACCAGTCATGGCGTCCGGCATCGCGCCGGCCGCTATCAACTTGATCGATGGATCGACCTTACGCATCGCCTCAGCGAACATGTTGTGTTTGAGTTCCCATTGCGCGACGGGCATGAAGCCCAACTGCCACTCGCCCCAGGGCTCATTGCCAATGCCCCAAAACTTGATGTGATACGGATCGGGATGACCGTTCGAGGCTCGTAACTTTCCCATCGGCGTGCTGACCGCGCCATTTGCGTATTCGACCAGCTGTGCGGCCGACCATTCGTCGCCGAACCCGCCGTTTACGGTGACGTAAGGCTCGACATCGAGCAGCCGGCATAGAGTCATAAATTCGTCGGTCCCGACATCGTTCGGCTGAACCGCGTGCCACACCGGATCCATGATTGGTGGACGTTTGTCAGAATCACCGATCGCGTTGCGCCATTCGTAGCCGGAAACAAAATTACCTCCGGGCCACCGATATACGCCGGAATGCAATTGCTTCAGCGCCTCAATCACTTCCGCGCGAAAACCTTGGATGTTGTTCGCGGGCATCAGAGAGACTGCGCCGATGTGGAACGCGCCCTTGCCGATCCCGACGATCTCGAGTCGCGCGTCATCACTGTTTCCGTTCGCCTGGAAACTGAGTGGGACTTTTCTATATTCGGGTGCGACATTCTTGATCACGACAGTCTCTCTTTCCGTCGCAGCTTCGCCCCAGATCAAACTAATCTTCACCATAGTCCCAGGCGTTCCTGCCAGCACCGCGCGACCGCGGTAGGATCTCCCCTTGCGAACTGCCAATCCCGCCTGCTGAATTCCATGCGCCTCGGTCGGGCTCAGTTTCACCATCGGCGAGTGCTCGCCAACGTAGGGATGGTCAGAGTCCATTGTCACAAATTCGTCAGCGCCGACTGGCATCCAATGACGTAACGCGGTCCGCCTCCAACTCGGGCCAGCCGGCTCCGGGGCGGGATGAGATGTGATCGGATAGTAAAACTTGCGATCATCCAGCATCTCGGCCCACAAGTTGGTGTTCACCAGTCCGCCGATATGCTCGAGGAACTGTCCGTAGATGTACTTTGAGATTGGAGGGCCGGTCTTGGCCGCATCAATACTGACGTGGACTGGTTGGGTTTGAGCAACAGCATAGACGGAGAGAAGAACCATGGACAGAATCGCTGGTCGTACGAAAATGAGAGTTTGACGCTTCGAAGTCATAATCCGTTCCTTCCTCAGTCCTCAGCCTTGTATGTCATGCCTTCTGTTGTTGTTGACATCGATAACCTTACCGATTATTTTCCACGGAGTACAGACATGAGAGCACTCGTGCTTCGCAAGCCGGGTCAGGCCGAGCTGGAAACTATCGCCGATCCGGTGCTCACAGATACGAACGTGTTGCTCAAGGTCCGCATGGTCGGATTCTGTGGCAGCGATCTGAATTCGTTCCGTGGCCTCAATCCACTCGTCTCTTATCCTCGCTTGTTGGGGCATGAGGTTTCGGCGACCGTGGTGGAAGACCGCGGGGGAAACGGTGCACTGTCTGCGGGGACAAACGTGGCGGTCTGCCCATACACAAGCTGCGGCAAATGCTCCTCCTGTCGGCGCGGACGTCCGAACGCTTGCCGATTCAACCAGACTCTCGGCGTACAAAGGGATGGCGCCCTCACAGAATTCATCGTGATGCCGCGAGAAAAACTGTATCCTGCAAAGCTGACGCTCAAACAGTTGTGCTTGGTGGAACCCCTGACGGTTGGATTTCATGCCGTCGCACGGGGACGCGTCACCCCAGAGGATACGGTTGCGATCTGGGGTTGTGGTGGAGTGGGGCTTGGTGTCGTGGCGGCCGCAAGTTCCCGGTGTGCGCGCACCATCTGTATTGACGTGGATGACGAAAAGCTCGAACTGGCGCGAATGGCCGGCGGCCAACTGACCATCAATACTACGCGAGAGCCGCTGCACGCCCGACTTCAGCAAATGACAGACGGCCGGGGACCGGATGTTGCCATCGAAGCGATCGGCACTGCGGCGACATTCCGGGCAGCGGTCGAAGAGGTCGCATTCTCGGGCCGGGTTGTGTACATCGGCTACGCAAAAGAACCGGTGAGTTACGAAACCAGGTTGTTCGTACAAAAGGAATTGGATGTTCTCGGCTCGAGAAATGCACAATCGGAGGATTTTGAAGCTGTCATCCAGTTTCTCGAATCCAGGGTTTTTCCCGTGGATCAGGCCGTGAGTTCGACTGTTCCGCTTGAGGAAGCAGCCGATGCGCTCCGTTCCTGGAGCGAGAACCCATCACGCTTCAGAAAAATCATGGTTTGTATGGATTGACCTAAGGATTGTTACTGGTTTTGGCGTCGCTCTAATTCCGCCGGATCGGAAATCTGGTTGGTGGCGGCTGGAGCGGTCAGAAAATCAGCGAAAAGTTGCCAAGAGAGGCCACCGTGGTTTCACGTCGTTCATTCTCAATTCGTAAGCTTGCCGCAGCTCTATTGGTATTTTGCCCGGTCTCTATCCTGCACGCCCAGATTGCCACGGCGCCCACTGCCACGCGGCGCCCGGAGAGCATCGATCAAATCTGGCAGAAAGCGAGCAGCAAATACGATTCAGAACGTGCCACATTGCTGAAGAAAGTCGACAGCCTGGATCAGCAGGGTCCGTTCCGGGCCGACTGGGAATCACTTCAGAAATATGAGGTGCCCGAGTGGTACAAGGACGCAAAGTTCGGCATTTTCATCCATTGGGGCGCCTACTCGGTTCCTGCTTTCGGCAACGAATGGTATCCACGAAATATGTACGTGCCGGGAACGCCCGAATATAAACATCATTTGGCGACGTATGGCCCGCCGGACAAGTTCGGCTACAAGGACTTCATCCCTATGTTTAAAGCCGAACACTTCGACCCGGCTGCTTGGGCTGAGCTATTCAAAAAATCAGGGGCAAAGTACGTCGTGCCTGTGGCCGAGCATCATGATGGATTTGCCATGTACGACAGCGGATTGAGCGATTGGACGGTTGTAAAAATGGGACCGCATCGCGATACAACTGGAGAACTGGCAAAAGCCGTCAGAGAGGCAGGACTGCACTTTGGAGTGTCATCCCATCGAGTCGAGCACAATTTTTTTCTTGGCGTGGGCCGCAATATTCCCTCTGATGTAAACGATCCACAATACGCAGCATTTTACGGACCCGCTCATAACTGGTTGTCGGCCCCCTGGGGCGTCCCGCTTAACGATGACTTCACCTTTGTCTCTTCTGCCTGGGCCGATGACTGGCTCGCGCGAAGTACGGAACTTGTGGAGAAATATCATCCCGACATTGTCTACTTCGACTGGTGGATCGGACAGGCTTCGATCCGACCAGATCTCACCAAGTTCGCCGCCTTTTACTACAACAGTTCTCTGAAATATGGTGACCACGTCGGAGTAATCAATTACAAGGACTATGCCATGCAGGATCACTCCGCTGTGCTCGATCTGGAACGCGGCCAGCTTGGCGATATCCGTCCGCTCTATTGGCAAACTGACACTTCCGTAAGTAATAAATCCTGGGGCTACATTAAGGACGACACGTTCAAATCACCTGAGTTCGTCGTCCACCAACTCATTGATATCGTCAGCAAGAATGGCAATTTGCTGTTGAATATCGGTCCACGCTCTGACGGCACCATCCCGGAGGAAGTGCAGCAAGTTCTTCTCGACGTGGGCGCGTGGCTGAATGTAAATGGAGAGGCGATCTACGGCACGCGTCCGTGGAGAGTCTATGGCGAGGGCCCAACCAAAGTGGCGGCCGGCTCGTTTCACGATACCGATACCGCCCACTACACTCCGGAGGACTTTCGCTTCACAACCAAAGGCGAGGTGCTCTACGCGATCGGACTCGGCTGGCCAGCGAGCGGTGAGGCTGTAATTCACGCGCTCGCATCGGGCGTCGGCAACGAACATGTGCAGTCCGTCAGTTTGTTAGGCAGTGACGCGAAACTGCAATTCGAACAGCGGGCCGACGGTCTCCGCGTGCGGATGCCGGGCCCGGCTCCAGCCAAGTACGCGTACGCACTTCGAATCATGTTCGACCACTCCTCGCATAATCCAGGATCTTAGCTTGAATGAACCCTGCACGAGAACTGGAAGAAGTGTCCCATCCTTTAGCATACGTCCTTAAGAATGGGTAGAGTACCGGCATTTCGAGAAATAGCGCGCCTGCAAACCGTGCCGAGTAGCTCGAAATGTCCAAGCCTGTCGCGGGTACTGGCTTACGACGGCAACACGTCCCCCTCATCTTTACATCCTTGTGATTCCTCCAAAGGCCGAAGAAGGGGAAGACGAGGCACTTACTACGCCTCGCAGTTACACAGGATCACGTGAGGAACTGGAGGGTTTGACCGGCATCTCGCAAGCTACGTTGACTCCCCATCTAGCTCTTGGAAGCGCCTTGACGGAGAATGCTGGGGCGCGTAGCGGGCAAATTGTCATTAATGTGTTACGGGACGGAATGCTCCGCGGCGCCTCGCATGCAAGGAACTCGATCCGATACCCAACCGAGCGAATGCAATTACCGTCGTCTCGGTACGTTCCATTAGAATGCTGTAGACATTTGATTCCCTCCACAGGAGATCGAAGATGGTTGAGTTCCGAGCTCGGAAACTTATTGTGTGGCTGGCGATAACCGCGGGCAGTGTCACAGGGGTAACCGCGCAAACCCAAGAGCAGAATTCAGCACCGAGCGGCCCTGCGCCGGTCCTGATGACTGTGAGCGAGATGCTGCAGCCGGGCGCAGAAGCCGCCCATTCCGAATTGGAAGCCGAGTATGCGGCCGCGCTGGATGCCGGGAAAGGCAGCCAATACTACCTCGGCATGGGAGCCATCACCGGCACCCCGCAGACGGTGTTTCTCTCAGGCTATTCTTCTCTTGAGGAGATGGCGAAGGTACATGATCAGGACGAGGCGACCATGGGCGAAAAGCTGGGCCGCCTCGATGAAGAACACAGCGGAACCCTCGCGGGAATGGACACAGCAATCTGGCGGTTCCGTCCAGGGCTGAGTAATCCAGGTACAACAAACCTCGGCAGGATGCGCTTCATGGATCTGATCCATATTCATCTGAAGCTCGGCCACAGTGCCGAGTTTGCCGATGTCATCAAGGACTTCAGAGAAGGTTGGATGAAAGCTGACCCGGACTTTCATTATTCGATCTACGAACAAATCTTCGGAAATTCGACCGACGACTCATACTTGGTCGTGGTCGCAGTAAAATCTTTGGCGGACATCGACAAGCATCACTCGATGGTGGCGGTGTACCGAAAGGGCTTGAGTGAAGATGTACGGAAGCGGATGCTCGATTTCGAGGGCGCCGACTACAACAGCATCGAGTCGAACCTTTACGCCTTTACACCAAGCATGAGCCGGCTACCGCCGAGCTGGACAAAAGACGACGCGGATTTCTGGAAGCCGAAACCGGCAGCAGCTGTTCCGACCAAAAAGGCCGCAAAAGCGAAGTAGCCGAGTCGATTCAGAAACATGACGGCCCCGGCATTCTACCGTGGCCGTCAAACCATTCAACCGGTTTGATCCGTGCAAACCGGGATTCAGTGATGGCCGCCGCCGTGATACCCACCGCCGCCGCGGTTTCCACCGCCGCCGTGGTATCCGCCACCGCCGCGGTATCCGCCACCGTGATACCCACCACCACCACCGTGGAAACCGCCCCCTACGTAGCCACGACCTCCTCCCCACCCGTCGTGCTCATGACCCCAGTCGCGGCGGTCGCGACCCCAACCGCCGTCGTGGCCCCAGTCGTCGCGGTCGTGGCCCCAGCCATCTCGATAGCCCCAACCGTCGTGGTACCAGGGACCAGCGCCGATGAAGACCCCGCCATCGAACCACTGAGGGCCGTAGTATCCATAGGGTGCGCAGGCATAGGGCGGGTAAGCGTAGTAGCCGTACTGACATACGGGAGGAGGCGGAGGAGGCTCAGGGTAACCTCCGCCGATCTGGATTCCAAATGAAACCTGCGCGTGCGCCGCTGGAGCCGGCATCAAGATGAATCCAACGATTGCGAGCAATGCGAGATACTTGAGACGCAAGGTGTTCCTCCTTCTTAAATGGCCATGCCAGAACGCCGGATGGCGTCTCGACGCGAGCCAATAGGATACGGAAAATTACATTGCAGCCGTCTCCTACCGTTTGGAACATTAGAATATCGGAATTGTTTGACTCCAGTCGACCGCTTTTGTGACGGACGAGGAATCAGAGTGTTTACGCCCGTGTCCGCCAAACACTTGAAATCTTGCCTCCAATTGGCCGCCTCTCGGAAGGACTGGATCGCACGAAGCGGAACGTCGAACCCATGCGGCGAAAAGTGGACTGGGGCGCCAACTGGACGCGTCGTATCCGCACGACTTGGAAGCGATGCTTGCGCCTCCTCGTCTAAATTACCTGCACGAGTCATCGGTGGGAACCCCGTGATGCACTTCCGAGCCCCAGTTCAAATCGTAGATCGAGCTGCTTGGGTCGCTCGAGATGTTATCTTCCAGCAACGGCTGCTTCCGCTTCCTCGACATCTTCCCGATGTCTGGCAGGACGACTGGGCATAGGCTGGCGCAGGATCATCGCAGCAATCGAATCCCTGTCCCGGAAGATGAGAACAACGAATCCAATCAGGAACGCAGCCGCGATTGCAAAGAACGTCCAGAGGTAGAGGTTCGAGACGTCAGGCCACGCCCGGGTCACTGGTTTGAAATCTACATAGGCGACTACCGAGATGACGAGACCAACCATGCCGGCTGCCATATTTCCGAAACTTGAAACAACCGGAAAGCGCAGCAGCAGATAGGCGCGAATTTCGGTCGCGAAGCGGAACAGGACAAAAAGCAGCAAAGCATCTACCGCGATCACAGTGCCTGCCTGCACTGTCAGCTTGCGCTCGACAAGCCATCCTGCATCGTGAAACATGGGAAGGAACTGGGCAATCAGGCGAACTACGACGAGTCCCACAACGCCAATGCCTAAATTGGTAGCTACTCGCGCCAATTGCTTATCGGACTTTTTGGCAGACACATCACCCTCCGGCAACGGTCAAACTGCATCTTCCCTTAATGGGAATCGAATGTAAAGAAACCATGCGTGCATGTACGGTCGCGCCCGACCCAGTCGACGGCTGGCTATAAGAGCCGATTCGCCCACCAAATCGGCAATCTTGGTTGCGTCCAAAAGGGTGTCTGGTTAATGGAGTCAGGCGGAATCAGTACCCATCAGCCCGTCAGCGGAGTTCCGGGGACTCATACAAGTTATTGGCGACTGGCATTTCGACGGTTTGCCGGCTTCTCGGCCACGTGCGCGCCGTTCGGCTATTGCGCATTACGCTATTTGGCGTTACGCTATTTAGCGTAATGATTCCTGAAAACCCGTTCGTATTTGGCGAGATCATCGACGACAGGAAATTTGTGGATCGTACCGATGAGCTCGACCAATTGATCCGTGATCTGGCAGATGGTCAAAAGGTTTTTCTGCTCTCACCACGCCGCTTTGGCAAGAGTTCTCTGGTCGCCGTGGCCATGCTCAAACTCAAGAAGCGGCACATCCACACCGTCAATCTCACTGTGAGCAGCTATTCGAGCTACGCCCAGTTCTTGGAAAAATTTGCGGAGAAAGTGCTGCGAGCGGCTGGTCCCTGGGAGCGGGTCAAGCATTGGATTTCGCGCTTCGGAAGGCAAGTTAAGCCCGACATCAACTACAACCTCAGTACCGGTGAAGTGACTGTGTCAATTGGTAAAGGGACAGGCTTCGATCCAACGCCGATTGCCCCTGACGTCTTCGCGTTACCGGGCGAACTGACTAAGAATGCAGGGTTCCGCATGGCAATCTGCCTTGATGAATTTCAACAGATATCTGAATTCGATGGAGGCTCAGTCGAGAATGCTATTCGGAATCAAGTCCAGCAACAAAGAGAGGTGGGCTACGTTTTTGCGGGATCACAGCCTTCCCTTATGCAGGAGATGCTTTCATCCAAGCGGCCCTTTCACAAGGCTGGCCCGCAGATGTTTCTTGACAAGATCCCGGCCGAGGCGTGGAAGGAATTCATAACTTCTCAGTTTCGAAGGCGGGGCCGATCGATTGATGAGGGCGCCGTATCAGCCCTGCTCGGCACCGCCGATCTCATACCGTATGATGTCCAGCGCATTGCGCACGAACTCTGGGACTACGCTGAAATTCTAAACAAACGCTCGCTCAGTACGCCGGACGTTAAGATCGTTACCGACAAACTCGTGATTGGACAATCTACGTACTACGAGCTCCTTTGGGAACAGTTACCCGCTCGCCAACGTGCGACCTTGCAAGCGCTAGCGCAGCGAGGCCCATCCGAAATCTACTCCCAGGTAGTCCGTGAAGAGTTCCGGCTTGGCCCTGCATCGAGTGTTCAGAAAGCACTCCAGTCCCTTGATACCCGAGATATTCTCGATCGATACCGAGCAGAATACTTTTTTCTGGACCCGCTTCTACCTTGTTGGATCAGGGCCCACACCACTTAACTACATTAGGCCCATTCCGCGTTTCGCCAGAAAGCATAGCCGAATGCCGGCGGCTATCGGTAATCTTTGCCGACTGCACTCGAACCCTGTGGAAGTGCAGTTGTGGAATGCTGAGTTGCGGCCGATCAGTCGTTTTTCTATTAACGTCCCGTTTGCCCGTCGTTGTCCCGCGATATTGCGCCGCGGTTTTCGAGCCGGAGGTGGGCAACGCAATTGTCAGCGCCGATGCGATCTGGCTCAGTTCTTGTTCCGGCACAGACCCTTTGGAGTCCAGTCATGGATCATGGTGGTAGCGGGTTGCGACGATTGATGGAGGATGAGCACTATGGACCGGCGCTGCCCGGTGCCCGTAGCGGTCAGGTGCATCGCTAGTCCCATTGGAACGATCACCGGAGGGCCGCCTGCACGGCCGATCTGCACGTGGCCATCGGAAGTTTCGAGACAGGTTTCCCCGCCCAGCGTATACCAAGCCTCCGGACCAGAGTGGATGTGGGCAGCGGCTGTCATCCCGGGGGTGAAGTCCGCCTCCATCAATTGTGCCGAGTACATGTCTCCTGCGACGATGGGAAGCGGGCCAATTTCGGCGACGCGATTTCCATGGGCGGATCTCCACTTATCGTCTGAAATGGTCATCAACCAGACCTTACCAAAAGACTCGACAACTATGCCCTGCGGCCACTTGTCTGCCTGCGCAGCACTCCGTGTCGGATAAGTATCCAGGTGCCAGAACACCTGTGGTTTTGTGAGTTGGCCCACAGAATCGTCAGCCAGGATCCAGCACCCGATTTCTTGCGTTCGCTCACTCACCGGCTTGCATTTATCGCCAGGAACGGCAACACCTTGCGCGACGACTTGATTGCATGGGAGCAATCGGGAACAGAAAAACATTATGCCGATCAGCAGCATGCGTCGAATCATTCTTCTGACCTCAAATTCATTCGTGATTGTCGGTGGAATATTGTACCCGGACAGCGCGGCTCATGAGTAAGAAGCTTTGTCGTGGAGCACGGCTGGAAATTCATAGAGAATGGGTCGCGGAGGGCCGCCGCGGTGGCGGCCCTATATCGATGAAATTCGTCGAATTAGAACAGTTCGATGGACGCGCGATGGCCCGAGGCAGAAGCAAGTCGACGGTCCCGTGTAATTAGTGCAGCTCCGAGTTTCTCGGACAGCACGATGTAGGCAGCATCATAGGCGGTGAAATTGCGACGGAGTTGCCAGATGCGAGGCAGGAGCACGAGGTGGGGATATCGCGCAATGCGGAGATCTAGCAGATCGCTGACCGCCTCGTCAGCACGCTGCGCGGAGATTACCCCTTGCAATGCGAGACGCCGCAATACCTGCGTGACCTCGAGATCTAGAAGGTGAGGTGCGTGTAGGCTTTCGCCATGGGAATAAATACGCTTCTCGATGTACTGCCCTGCAGATGTCTGAAGAAGCCAGTCAACTGCGGCAGAGGCATCGAGGACGATCATCGCGCCTCGCGCTCTTCTCGAACCAAGCCAGCGGCATCGATCTGCACCGAAACCGGCTTACGTTTATGCAAGCGCTCCCGCAGTTCCGCAAGCGTTGGCCTCTCTGCGATTTCCTTGATCTCGGCCAAGAGATAGTCCGAAAGCGACATACCTGCCATCGCGGCGCGAGCTTTGAGGCTACGGTGCAGGGCATCAGGTACATTACGCAGCTGAATCATCTTTGCCATGCTACTAGCATATTTTCATGCTCTGCACATGTCAATTGCGGATTGCCTCCAAGTAGTGCACTTAAAAAGTGTGCCAATTGTGCGCGAAGGGCGATCCGAACATGAAGATGCCGCTTTTGGGTGAGCCCATTTGCCCCCGATCAAGGGTTACTTCCGTTATGCGGGAACTCGCAGGATGGCGAATGTAGAACTTGATCGCTTCCCCATGCCAGCTAAAATCATGCTGCGGACCTTCGGTTCAGGGGCTTACAGGCAAAACCATATTGGCACTACAGTGTCACGATCTTGTAAAAGCCACGACCACATTGAGGACACATCGTGATCGAGCAAAAAATCAATGAATTCTTTGGCGATGCTGAGTCGACCGGCTTTGGAAGCGGGTGGTGGAGCGGGATATTGGCAGCATTTTTCGGATTCCTTTCTTTCGGGGGTGTTCTGTGCCTGCATTTTCCACAGCTACTCACTTCTCCTGAATTGCGGCCGTATTATCCGATGCACGCCATGCGGATCTTAATCCAATTCCTTATCGCAGCGGCTGTCATATTCGCAATTGTTTCTTCGATTCTGCGCGAGAAAAAAGTTTTGGCTCTAACTGGAATGTTGCTCGCGATCGCTGCAACGGCTTGGGGAGGATCAAGCGTACAGATCAACCCCAACCTGCGCAACGGGCCTGCAATTGGCCTGGACTGGTTCTTGCTGGATATGCTCTTGATGGGAATTATCTACACGCCGCTTGAAAGACTCTGGCCGCAGTATCCAGAACAAGGGACATTCAGGAAAGACTGGACTTTGGATGTTGTGTACTTCATGTCCACTCATCTGCCCATACAGGTTTTGTCTTTTTTGGTCTTGTTGCCGGCCACCCAAGCCGTTAGATATTTGGGTGTTCCGGCTGTTCAACACCTAGTTGCTCGGATGCCTTGGTTCTTGCAGTTTTGCCTGGCGGTTGTCGTGGCCGACATTGCCGAATATTTTATTCACCTGGCTTTGCACAAAGTTCCTTTTTTATGGCGCTTTCATGCCGTTCACCATTCTTCTAAGGCGCTGGACTGGATCGCGGGATCGCGATCGCACTTTGTCGACGACACACTCGTACGGGGATTTATCCTGGTGCCACTGATGTTCGGGTTTTCGCAGTCGATCATCTTTGCCTATCTGATTTTCGTCACGCTTCACGCTACGTGGACGCATTGCAATTTTGGCCCGGATGCGAAATGGATCGAAAAATTCCTCGTGATGCCCCGATATCACCACTGGCACCATACGTCGCAAAAAGAAGGCATCGATAAAAACTTTGCTATCCACTTTCCGTGGATCGACAAGATTTTTGGAACTTATTATTGCCCTGAGGAATGGCCGGAAAAGTATGGACTGGATGGGGAACAAATTGCTCCGGGCTTCCTCCGCCAGACGATTGATCCGTTCATCAAAAAGAACAAGGCTCTGATACAGAAGGAAAACGCAACGCTTTAGAAATCAAGCGCGCGGAGTGGGACGTCCGGTGGGATTAGCTCGCCTCTAGACGTTGCTTTTACCAGCCCAAGAGTCTTCATAAATTTCACCGTCAGAAATCCAAAATCGTATTCGGATTGGTCGTGGCTCAGGCGCAATAGAGTCTGATAGTGGTGATGATTGTTCTGCAAGCAGGCACTGAAGGTTGCCGTGACCGGCAGCCATTCTCCGATATTCATCGCGTTGTCGCGGTCATCGTCATATCGCCGGTATCCAAATTTTCGAGTGTGGGTCCAATAGTTTTGGATCATGTTTACCCACCAACCGAAAACCCGGGTTCCGAGCCACATAACCAGCGTAAATTTCAGACTTCTGACGAGCCACCACATGAGGCAGAACGTGGCAGTTTGCGCGACGATGGTGAAAACCGGGTTCGCGACTACTCTGAAGGTGCGAGATTTCAAGATGTCATCGGTGGCCAGATCTTCCTGGCACCGATAGGGCAAGAGACAGAGATATAAAGTCCGCCAAAATCCATCGTCTGAGATTTTATTGGGATCACCATCGTGATCGGAATTCTTATGATGCAAGCGATGGCGATTCACCCAGGTGATCGGATTCACGTAAATCGCGAAGACGTTGTTCACCACGGCTACGGCTTTGATGAACCATTCTTTGTAGTCGAGCGAGCGATGAGCGATTCCGAGATGAAGAACATCGGCCAGATACAAGCCACCGAGAAACCAGCAGAAAATGAAATAAGCCAGGCCGATCAATAAGCCGATCCATGGGCCCAACTGGGCTGGCGCAAAATACAGGCAAGACAGCATGTACAGGAGAATGGTCAGATAGCCGATGGCGTCATAGATCTTCACAGGTCGTCTCCGAGTTGGGAAATTCAAGCAGAAATCAGAGCTTGTTACAAGTAACAAGCTGAGAAGCTGTCTGCCGGGGTACAAGTCGATTCAGCGCGATATTCATTCGGGGCGGCGACGCTCGCTCGCCGAATAGCGGAGGTGGCGATTCCGGTTGCCTCGGATCAGCGATGCTGCGTCATCCACGATGGGTGCGAAGCCGAACCAACTTCCAGCCAGTCGTTAAACGCATCCTTGGACGGCAGCAATCGGCCGGGGTTCATGATGTTCGCAGGATCAAGTCCCTGCTTGATAGCGGAAACTGCCCGAAGGCCGACGGGGGAAATATCTGCGGCGAGCCACGGCAGGTGCTCAGTCCCGACTGCGTGGTGATGAGAAAGCGTTGCGCCGTGATCGATGAACGACTGCTGCACGGCACGTTTGACCTGAAGATACTGGTCCAGCTCGTGACCCGGTTGCTGCCGGAAACCGAACGTAAAGTACAGGCTTGCACCCGTTGGATACGTATGGCTGATGTGACATCCAACCCAGGGGCGGACTTTGCTCTTGCTGATTTCATCCCGAAGAGTTGCGATCGTGTCCTTATATAGGGTGCTGATGTTGCTCCATACGGTGGCTGTTTCGCTCACGTCGGCGGTGACATTGCGGTCGAGCAGGAAATCGCGGATGTGGGGAAAGTCATACTTCGTTGACTCGAATGATTTCCCGGCACTTGCGCCCAGGCCGATCGCGCCGCGTTTCCGATAAATGGCTTCTGCTTGCTTCGACCGCCGCGAGACGCTACGCGGATTGCCTTCAAAAGCGACCAGCATCAGGCTCGTCCTCGGTTGGGCAAATCCTTTGACCCGCAGATATTTCTTGAAAACGTCCCCGATGATTTTATTGAAGCCTGACGACGGCGGTCGGAACGCGAGCGAAAGTGCCGTCTTCTCGGGGTCATTGAGGCGGACCATTGCCGGCGTGCATTCCTGGGTCGCACACTCGTACATAGCGTCAATGCCGCCCTCGAATTCAGGAAACAGAAAACCTTGCACCTCGCGCGATTCGGGAACAGCATGGACGCGCATGGTTGCTTCAGTGATGACGCCAAGCGTCCCTTCACTGCCGATGCACAGGTGATTGACATCAATACCATTTGAAGACTTAGGGACGACACGCGTCTCCAGCACTCCTTCGGGAGTGACCATGCGTACCGCAATCACCATATCTTCGATCTTGCCGTATTTGTCACTCTGCATTCCAGCAGAGCGGGTGGCGATCCAACCGCCCAGTGTGGAGTGCAGGAATGAATCCGGGAAGTGGCCCAGCGTCATCCCTCTTGCGCGCAACTGTTCCTCGAGGTCCGGGCCAAAGACTCCCGCTTCGATCTGTGCCGAAAAAGAGTGCCTGTCCACCGCCAACACTCGACGCATCCGTCGCATATCAAGGGAGACGCACATGCGGCGAGCGTCCATTCGCTCAAGACACCCCGCGATGTTCGAGCCTCCCCCGAAGGGAATCAGAACGATATTGCGTTCGGCTGCGGCTCGAAGTACAAGGCAAACATCGCGCTCGCTCTCGGGATAAACGATCAGGTCTGGAGCGCCGGCAGCCATGCCGCTCCGCAGGCGAAACAGATCGCGGAATCCCTTGCCATAAGCGTGGATGATTCGCTCCTTCGGGTCACAAGTGATTTGGCTGGGTTCAAGACCAGCGCGGAGCTTGGCCAGGAATGGTTCGTCGGTACAGAGTTCCGGGGGATTGATTGAATCCAGATTCCAATCGCGTTTTGTGAAATCGTCGCCGTCAATATCGAGAACAGACTTGGCGAAAGGCCAAAATCCAGGATGGTGGCTGGCACGGAATTCCGCGTCTTCATACCCCCAACCCCACCACTTCATATGCTTTGGTTCGTAGGCCATCTTCGCACTATCGCAACTGCGACGCCGTGTTCCGTTCCTGAAAATCCGGTGCTAACTCGTGGAGCGTCTGGGTTG
>Ga0070735_10000622_pt1 | contig 37310 bp, 42 predicted proteins | sample Coa_R1_FD_66443 | JGI IMG/M metagenome (GOLD analysis project Ga0070735, IMG submission 66443) | Surface soil microbial communities from Centralia Pennsylvania, which are recovering from an underground coalmine fire - Coalmine... | ecosystem: Environmental > Terrestrial > Soil > Unclassified ... | reverse complement strand
TGGCAGCGGAACCACGGCATCCGCATCGACCACGCCCTGCTCTCGCCGCAGGCGGCCGACCACCTGGTCGGCGTCACCATCCACAAGAGCGCGCGCGGTTGGGACAAGCCGTCCGACCACGTGCCTGTCGTCGTCGAACTGGCGCTTAACGCATGACCATGCTGATTGCCGCAACGGCGCTTTTTCTCGCCATCCACTTCCTCATCTCCGGAACGCCGGTCCGCGACGGCATCGTGAAGGTGACCGGCGAGGGACCGTATCTCGGCCTGTTCTCTCTGATCTCGGTCGCCAGCCTGGTCTGGCTGGTCATCGCCTTCGTGCAGGCGCGGGCGTCGCCGGCGAACACGCCATTCTGGGGCATCTCCCATGCCAATCGCGATCCGGCGCTGGCGCTCGTGCTGCTCGGCTTCCTCTTCGTTGTTCCGGGCCTTTTGACCAACAGTCCGACGCGGGTGGCCGGCGGCGCGCAGGTCTCGGGCGGGTTCGCGCCGCGCGGGATGACGCGGATCACGCGTCATCCGTTCCTGTGGGGCGTGGCGTTCTGGGCGCTGGCGCACCTGATCGCCAACGGCCGCCTGGCCGACATCATCCTCTTTGGCGGCCTCCTTGTCCTGGCGCTGCTGGGGCCGCTGATGATCGACGCCAAGCGGGTGCGGGCGCAGGGAGAGCCCTACCGCGTGTTCCTAAGAGAGACGTCCAACATCCCGTTCGCCGCCATACTGAGCGGCCGCCAGGCGTTCCGCATCGGCGAGATCTGGTGGCGGCTCCTGGTCGCCGTCGGCGTCTTCGGTGCGCTCCTCTGGCTACACCCCTACTTCACCGGCGGGCGGCATCCGCTGGGCTGAGCGCGAAGTCCATCGCGGCTGCAGCGTGCAGTTCGAGCGTATCGTACGCCGGCAGCGGCGACTCCGCGGTGGGGAGCAGCATGCCGATCTCGGTGCACCCGAAGATCACCGCCTCGACACCGTCTCGCACCGCCGCGTCGCGGATCATCTGCGCCACTGCCGCCTTCGAGCCCGCTTCGAAGCGCCCACGCACCAACTCGTCGAAGATTATGGCGTGCAGCCGCCCCCGGTCGGTATCGGGCGGAATGACGGTTTCCACGCCGCCGGCGGCGAGGCGGTCGCGGTAGAAGGCCTTCTCCATCGTGTAGGCGGTGGCGAGCAGGAGCGCGCGTCGCACGCCGGCCGCCGCCAGCGCCGCGGCCGTCACGTCGGCGACGTGAATCAGCGGGACGCCGACCGCGGCGGCCACATCGTCGGCCATCAGGTGCATGGTATTGGCGCAGATCACGAGCGCGTCCGCGCCCGCGGCCTCCAGCGTCCTTGCCGCGGAAACCATCGCTGCGCTCGCCTCGTCCCAGCGGCCCTCGGCCTGCATCGCCGCGATCGGCGCGAAATCGACCGAAAGCAGGAGGAGCCGCGCCGAGTGCTGGCCGCCCAACCGCTCGCGCGTGATCTCGTTCAGGCGACGATAGTAGACCGCGCTGCTCTCCCAGCTCATGCCGCCAATGAGGCCGAGCGTCTTCAAAGGGCCTGGACCTGGGTCATCAGCCGGAACACCGCCTGCAGGTCGCGGACGACGGCCTGGGCGCGGGCGCGGCCGGCGAGGTTGCTGAGCAGGGCGCCGGTCTCGAACCGGTTCGGTCCTTCGATGGCGATCAACACGTCGGGCCCGACGAACGCGCATCGCAGGTGCGCGCCGGCGTAGGCCCGCTCCATCTCGACCAGGTGCTGCATGAAGGTCGGCGTGATGATCTCGCGCGCCTCGACCTGATCGGCGCCGAACACCTCGAATAGCTTCTCGAACTCGGGGTCCTCCAGCCCGACCTTCTTCAGGCCCGGCGGGCATTCGAAGTGATCCAGCCAGCCGGAGTCGCGCAGGATGACCGTCGTCGCCAGGCGGCGCTTCTGGGTGATCAGCTGGAAGATCTGGCCGCGGAACACCACCCGCATGTTCTTGCCGGACCCCTGCTCCAGAACGGCCTCGCAGAGCGCGAAGGCGGCGTCGCCGGCGCGGCCGCTGAAGTGGTCCTCGAACCGCTTCGACGTCGGCGGTGGCAGAAGTTTGAGCTGGATGAAGGCGTTGTAGTCCGGGGGCTCGAAAGCGCTTTCGGCGTAGGTGACGTCGATAGCCGAGCACAGCGCCTGCACCACCGCCCGCTTGCTCATCGCACCGAGCTGGGCCAGGGGCATGTAGGCCACGATGGCGCCGATGACGGCCGTGGCGAGCACGATGCGCACGTCGAGGCCGGCGACGTTCTCCAGCGCAGCGGCGGCGAACGCGATCCCCCCGATGATCAAGAGGCGGCACATCGCCTTCTGGCGCGCGGCCTCGAGCCGCTGGATCTCCGGCTCGATGCGCTCGGCATAGACCTGGTCGAAGCCAGCCCCCTCGATGGGGGCGAGCGGGTCGGCGGCGTTGCTCATCGCTGGCTACCGCGTCTTGAAAGCGGCGATCAGTGAGAAGATCGCCTCGATGTCATGGGCCACGCCCTCGACGCGGGCCTTGTCCAGGAGGGTCGAGAACATCTGCCCGACCTCGAACCGGTCCGGCCCCTCGATGGCGATCAGGACGTCCGAGCCCGCAAACCCGCAGCGCAGATGCTGGCCGGCGTAGGATTTTTCCAGCTCGACCAGCTCCTGCATGAAGGTCGGGGTCAGCACCTCGCGCGCCTCGACCTGATCGGAGCCGAACACCTCGAAGATCTTCTCGAACTCGGGATCCTCCAGGCCCACCTTCTTCAGGCCGGCCGGGCATTCGAACCGGTCGAGCCAGCCGGAGTCGCGCAGGATGACGGTGGTCCCGTAGAGGCGCCGCTGAGTGATCAGCTGGACGATCTGCCCGCGAAAGACCGTGTGCCGCTCCTTGCCGGAGCCCTGCGACAAGGTCGCCTCGCACAGCGCGAACGCTACATCGCCGCGCGCCCCGCTGAAGTGGTCCTCGAACGAACTGTCGGCCGGATGCGGCAAGAGGTTGAGCTGTTCGAAGCTCTTGTAGGCCGGCGCCTCGAAGTTCTTCTCAACGTAGGCGATGCCGAGGGGCTTGCAGAGGGCGGCGATCACCGCCTGCTTGCTCGCCTCGCGCACCTTCTCAAGCGGGATGATGGCGACGACGCCGGCCACGGCCAGCGTGGCGATCACGAAGCGGAAGTCCCAGTGTGCCAGGACTTCGGGAACGGCGATTGCAACGCCGATCGCCACCACGATGGAGAAATTGCGCACGGCCTTTTGGCGGTTGACCTCCAGCCGACGGAGTTCCGGCTCGATGTCGCTGGCGTAAAGGCGGTCGAAGCCCTCGCCCTCCAGCGGGTTGTCGCCTGCGGCCGCTGCGCTTGTCGGCGGATCGTCCGAGAAGACCATGGTCATGACGCCCACCCCGCGCATCGCCAAGCCGCAGGACTTTCCCTAGCGGAGGCGGAGCGGCTCGCCTAGGCGCCGGCCGCGAGCTCCACCGCCAGCGCCAGATCAAGCGCGCGGGCGCCGTCGGTCGCATCGGCCAACGGCCGGGCCGCCTCGCCGCGCACGGCGGCCAAAAACTGCGCCAGGCTCGCCCCGAGCTTGTCGCGACCGGCGGGGGTCTGGGCGAAGTCGCGGTCGAGCTTGAACGGCGTCGTGTTCTCGAAGGCGTGGGTGAGGAAGTCGACCCTCACCTCCCCGGACGGATAGACCAGCCGCATCGTCCGCTGGCGCGCCGGCGCGACGCGAGAGGCATGGAAGCGGGCCACAAAGCCGTCGGCGAAGGTCGCTTCGGCCTCGACGTCGTCCAGGCTGTCGTTGCGCCGCCGAGCGCCCTCGGCTTCCACAGCCAGCGGCTCGGCCGGCGTGAGCGTGCGGGCGAGATCGAGATCGTGGATCATCAGGTCGAGGACGACCGAGACGTCGAGGCTTCGCGGGCTGGGCTCGCCCAGGCGCACCGCCTCGAGCAGCACCGGCCGTTCCGGAACGTCGAACAGCCCCATGGCCGCAAAGCCAGCGCGTTCCAGGAAGCCGCATGCCGCGACCAGCCCGCGCGCGGCAGCGGCGGCGACGATCCTGTCCGCGTCCTCGAGGGAGGTGGCGATCGGTTTCTCCACATAGACGGACCGGCCGGCGCCCAGCGCAGCCAGCGCCGCCCCGGCGTGGGCGACCGCCGGCGAGGCGACGGTGATCACGTCGGCGGCATCGATGAGCTGCTCCAGCCCGTCCGCCGCCTGGGTCCCGAAGCGTGCGGCGAGCGCGGCGGCGCGACCGCGGTCCAGATCGTAGACGCCGGTGAGCTCGACGTCGGCCAGCGCCGCGTACTGGGTCGCGTGATAGGCGCCGAACACGCCAGCCCCGACCACGCCGGCGCGCAACAATCGACTCAAAGGCCCGTCCCTTTCGGTCTAGGAAGGCCGCTTGCAACAAGGACCTGTAACCGCCATGCCCGCGACCTCGCGCGAAATCCGCCTAAAATCCAGACCCGCCGGCGTGCCGACGCACGACAATTTCGAGCTCGCCACCGTCGAGCTGCCCGATCCGGGGCCGGGCGAGGTGCGTGTGAAGAACCTCTGGATGACCGTCGACCCCTATATGCGCGGGCGGATGAACGATGCGAAAAGCTACGTGCCGCCCTTCCAGCTGGGCGAGGCTCTGCAAGGCGGCGCGATCGGCGAGGTCGCGGCCTCGAACGCGCCGGAACTCAAGGTCGGCGACCTGGTGAACAGCTTCTTTGGCTGGCGCGAGGCGTTCAACGCGCCGGCGCGCATTCTCGAGAAGCTCGACACCCACGGCCTGCCGCCGCAGGCCTTCCTAGGCGCAGCCGGCATGCCCGGCCTGACCGCGTACGTGGGCCTTCTGAAGGTCGCGGCGATGAAGGACGGGGACGTGGTGTTCGTCTCCGCCGCCGCCGGCGCGGTCGGGCAGGTCGCTTGCCAGATCGCCAAGATCAAGGGCCATACCGTGATCGGCTCTGCTGGCGGTTCCGAAAAGTGCCGTTACCTCAAAGAGATCGGCGTCGATCATGTCATCGACTACAAAGCCGAGACGGATCTAACCGCGGCGCTGATGCGCGCCGCGCCCGATGGCATCGACGTCTATTTCGAGAACGTTGGCGGCGCCCACCTCGAAGCGGCGCTGACGGCGGCCAAGCCGTTCGCCCGCTTCGCCTTTTGCGGCATGATCTCGGACTACAACACAACGGACGTCGGTACCGGCATCCACGGCCTGATGCAGGTGGTGGGCAAGCAGCTGCGGCTGGAAGGCTTTATCGTCTCCAGCCATGCCGACATGCAGCCCGCGTTCGCGCGCGACATGGCCGAATGGGCCGCGTCCGGGAAGATCACCTGGCGCGAAACGGTCGAGGAAGGCATCGAGCGGGCGCCTGACGCCTTCCTCAAGCTGTTCAAGGGCGAGAACTTGGGAAAGATGCTGGTGAAGTTGGCTTAACCGCCTACGTTTCTCTCAGTATATCAATCAGTTCGTCCAGACTCTCGATCCGAGCGCTTGCCTGCGCCACGTCGGGCAAAGTCGCGTGCACATAGCCCCACGGGCCGCGGCGGATGAAGATGGCCATCATCCCCGCCGCCTTGGCCGGCAACACGTCGTTGTCGAGACGGTCGCCGACGTAGGCGATGCCGGCCGCTGGCGCGCTGGCCGCCTCGACGACGCGGGCGAAGAAGGCCGGCGAGGGCTTCTCGACGCCCCAGCGCGCCGACGAGGCGATGAAGTCGGCCCGCACATCGGCCGCCTCCAGCGCCGCTTCCGCGGCCTCCGGTTGATTGCCGGCGATGCCAATGCGGTAGCCGGCGGCGCGCAGGGCGGCCAGGCACGGAAATGCGTCGGCGTAGAAATCGCCGGGCTCGAAGCGATAGCGCCAGCCGCCGGCGGCCCGCCGGGCCTGCTCGGCTTCGATGTCGACGCCGGGGCGGACCATCTGGAACACCTCGCGATGGTGGCCGCCACGCGCGATCACCGCGCCCATCGCGGCGAAGAAGCCAAAGCGCGGGACGCCCAGCCAGTCCGCCCACTCGCCCCAGTGGCGCTCCTCGTTCACCAATGTCTCGCCGACATCGAAGACGACGGTCGTCACCCCCATCGCGGTCTATCCATGCACCCAGCCGCCGGCGCCAGCTTCGATCTCGCGCCCGCCGGCCAGCACGCGCACGCCGTCGCGGGCGGTGATCCCGCCGATGGCGGTGAGCGCGAGTCCTCGAGCGCCGCAGGCGCCGCGCAGCGCCTCGACATTCGCCTTCGGCGCCGTGATGACGAGTTCATAGTCGTCGCCCCCTGACGCGAGCGCCAGGCGCGCGGCCACCGGATCGGAAGCCGTTGCCAGCCAAACCTTTGCGGCGTCCGACAGCGGCAGCGCGTCGAGATCGATCTGCAGGCCGAGCCCGCTCGCGGCGGCGACCTTGCTGGCATCCGCGATCAGTCCGTCGGAAATGTCGGCGGCGGCGTGCGCGCAGGCGCGCAGCGCGTCGCCAAGGCCCAGCCGCGGCTCCGGCAGGCGGTAGCGATTGGCGAGCCAGCGCGTGTATTCGTAAGAAATTCCGACGAGAGTCTGTCTTGCGGCCTCGAGACCGAGCCAGCCGTCGCCGATCACGCCGGTCGCCAGCACCACATCGCCCGGTTCGGCTCCGGCGCGTTGCACCATTCGGCCGGCGGGCGCCCAGCCGAGGATGGTGACGCTGGCGGTGAGCGGCCCTGGCGTCGCCACAGTGTCGCCGCCGAGCAGCTTCAGGCCATAGCGCGTCTGGTCCGCCTCCAGCCCGCGCGCGAACGCCTCGCGCTCCGGCCAGCCGAAGCGGTCCGGCCAGGCGACGGCGAGGAAGTACCCGTACGGTTCGGCGCCCTTCGCCGCCAGGTCGGAGAGGTTCACGCGAAGAAGCTTGCGCGCGACCAACTCCGGCGGATCGTCCGCCAGGAAATGCACGCCCTCGACGATGGCGTCGTTGGAGACGATCAGGTCGAACCCCTGCCGCCCGGCAATGGCCGCTGCATCGTCAGCTAAATCAAAAGCTTCCGGCGCGTTCTTCGCAAGCGGCGCGAGGCCGCGGCGGATCCACTCGAACTCGTCAGGCCGGTCGCTCATCACGCGCGATCCCGTCCAGTGCGGCGTTGACGAAGCCGGCTTCCGGCCCATCGAAGAAGCTCTTGGCGATCTCGACATACTCGTCGATCACCACCTCGGTCGGTGCGTCGCCGCCGACCAGTTCGAAGGCCCCCACCCGAAGCACGGCGCGCAGGGTCGCGTCGATGCGCTCCAGCCGCCAGCCCTCGGCGAGCCGCCGGCGGATCGCCCTGTCGAGCCTGGCCTGCTGTTCGACCGCGCCGCGGACCAGCTTGGCGAAAAAAGCCTCGTCGGCGGGGGCGAGGGCCATGTCGTCCACATCGCGATCGAATCGGAACTCGCCGAACTCGCGGATCACCGCCTCGGAGCCGGCGCCGGCGGTCTCCATCTGGTAGAGGGCTTGCACCGCCGCCAGCCGAGCGACGGTGCGCGCCCGGTGCGCCCGATCGCTCAACGCGCCTGTCCGAGCAGCTTGCGCTTGAGCGCGATCATTTCCAGGCAAGCGCGGGCGGCGAATCCGCCCTTGTCGCCTTCGTTCTGTTTCGCTCGCGCCCAGGCCTGCGCCTCGTTCTCCACCGTGAGGATGCCGTTGCCGATCGGCAGGTTGCGTCCGATCGAGAGGTCCATGATGCCGCGCGCGGACTCTGACGAGACGATCTCAAAGTGGAAGGTCTCGCCGCGGATCACGCAGCCGAGGGCGACGTAGCCGTCGTAGCGCACGCCGGCCGGCCGATGGCCGCCCTCCTCCGCCAGCGCGATCGCGCCGGGGATTTCCAGGGCGCCGGGCACAGTGACGAGGTCGTGGTCGGCGCCGGCTTCATCCAGAGCCGCACGAGCGCCGGCCAGCAGCGCATCGGCCAGCGCGTCATAGAAGCGGGCCTCGACGACCAGGACGCGGAGCCTCTCGGCGGGCACGCTCTACTCCTCCACCGGCAGCGGCGTCGTGCCGACGATCTTCAGACCATACCCTTCAAGCGCCGCAGGGCGCACGGGGGTGCGGGTGAGCAGCGTCATCTCGCGCACGCCGAGATCGCCGAGGATCTGCGCGCCGACGCCGTAGTCGCGCAAGGCGTTGTCGCGCCCTTGCGTCGGCTCGAGCCCCCCGCCGTAGCGTTCGGAGAGCCAGGCGGGGTTCGGATCACGCAAGAAGACGGCGACGCCAGCGCCCTTGTGGCTTCCGATGGCGCGAAGCGCGGCGGGGACGTAGTCGCGCCGCTGCTCAACATGGCCCAGCATGTCGGCCGCCATGTCCACACGGTGCATGCGCACCAGCGTCGGCTTGTCGGCGTCGATCTTGCCCTTGACCAGCACCGCATGCTCGGTCCGGTCGATGACGTTGCGATAGATCAAAAGGCGGAAGCGGCCGCCGTAGACGCTCTCGAACTCGGTGTCGACGACCCGCTCGACCTGGCGTTCGGTGCGGCGGCGGTAGGCGATCAGATCGGCGATGGTGCCGATCTTGAGGCCGTGCAGCTGGGCGAAGGCGACCAGGTCCGACATCCGCGCCATGGTGCCGTCGTCGTTCATCACCTCGCAGATCACCCCGGCCGGGTTGAGGCCGGCCAACCGGGCGATATCGACTCCCGCCTCCGTATGCCCGGCGCGGACCAGGACGCCGCCCTCGCGCGCCACCAGCGGGAAGACGTGCCCGGGCGAGACGACGTCGTCGGCGTTCTTCGTCGGGTCGATGGCGACGGCCACCGTATGGGCGCGGTCGTGAGCGGAGATCCCGGTCGTCACGCCCTCGCGCGCCTCGATGGAGATGGTGAAGGCCGTGCCGTGTTCGGCCTGATTGTCGTGGCTCATTGGCGGCAGACGAAGCTGGCGCGCGCGCTCGTTGGTGATGGCCAGGCAGACGAGGCCGCGGGCGTGCTTGGCCATGAAGTTGATCTGGTCAGGCGTGGCGAACTGGGCCGGGATGATGACGTCCCCCTCGTTCTCCCGGTCCTCCGCGTCGACAAGCACGTAAGGGCGACCCTGGCGGGCGTCCTCGATGATGTCCTCGATGGCGGAAATCGGCGTGTCGTCGATCATGCCGCTGTTTCCAGCCAGCGCGCGAGGTAACGGGCGAGCATGTCGATCTCCAGGTTCACCCGGTCGCCGGGTTTCAGCGCCCCCAGCGTCGTCACCTCGAAGGTGTGCGGAATGATGTTGACGCCGAAGCTCTGGCCGTCGACCTCGTTCACGGTCAGCGAGACGCCCTCGACGCTGATCGAGCCCTTCGGCGCGATGGAGCGGTGCAACGGCGCGGGCGCGCGGATGACGAAACGGTGTGAGCCGCCCTCCGCCTCGATGGAGATAACCTCGCCGATCCCGTCGACGTGGCCCGAGACGATGTGGCCGCCGAGTTCGTCGCCGGCGCGGGTCGCGCGCTCCAGGTTCACCCGCCGGCCCTCGCGCCAGTCGCCAAGCGTCGATTTCGCCAGCGTCTCGCCCGAGACCTCGACGGCGAACCAACAATCGCCCTTCTCCACCACCGTCAGGCAGCAGCCGGCGTGGCTGATCGAGGCGCCGATGTCGACAGTCGCAAGGTCGTAGGCCGTCTCGATCTCGAAACGGCGGTCGCGATTGGTGTCGCGCACGGCCCTGACGCGGCCGATATCGGTGACGATCCCGGTGAACATCAGGCCCGCTCGTAGCGCTCCCAGAGGTCTTCGCCCAGGCTTTCGGTGGAAAGGCGCCGGAACCAGGTCGCGTCGGCCAGCCGGTTCAGGCCGAGGCCGGCGACCGCGGGACGCCCCTCTCCGCCGAGAAGCATCGGCGCGCGGAACCACTCGAGGCGATCGACCAGGCCGGCCCTCAGTACGCTCGCCGCCACTTCGCCGCCGCCTTCCACCATCACGCTCGTCAGCCCCTCGCCGTCTAGCGCCGCCATCGCCGCGCGGATATCGACGCGGCCGCCGTCCTCGGCCACCTGCAGCACCACGACCCCGGCGTCAGTCAAAGCCTTGTTCGCCGCCGTGGTCGAAACCACGATCACAGGGGCGTCGCCGGCGCCGGCGACTAGCTTTGATCCCGGCGGGATGCGCTGGCGGCTGTCGAGCACCACGCGCGTCGGCTGGTCGCCGCCATAGCCGGCCAGGCGCACCGTGAGCGCCGGATCGTCGGCGATCACGGTGGCGACCCCAACCAGCACCGCATCGTGCACCGCGCGCAGGCGTTGGCCCGCCTCGCGCGCCGCCTCGCCCGTGATCCACCGGCTCTCGCCCGCCGCCGTGGCGATCCTCCCATCCAGCGACGTCGCCAGCTTGAGAGTGACCCTCATGCCTCCCGGGCCGCTCCCTCGTCGCTCAGGCCCTCCTCGCCCAGAAAGCGGGCGAAATCCTCGGTCTGCTTGAAATCGCGATAGACCGAGGCGTAGCGGACATAGGCGACGTCATCGAGAGCCTTCAGCGCGTGCATGACCATCTCGCCGACGACGGTCGATGGCAGCTCGGTCTCGCCCATGCTCTCCAGCTGGCGGACGATGCCGGAGACCATCCGCTCCACCTGCTCCTGCTCTACCGGGCGCTTGCGCAGCGCCACCGCGATCGAGCGCACGAGCTTGTCGCGGTCGAAGGGCTGGCGGCGGCCCGAGCGCTTGAGGATCGTCAGCTCGCGCAGCTGGACGCGCTCGAAGGTGGTGAAGCGGCCGCCGCATTGCGGGCATGACCGCCGACGGCGAATGACGGCGTCGTCCTCGGTCGGACGCGAATCCTTCACCTGACTTTCGAGGCAGCCGCAGAAGGGGCAACGCATGATATGGCCCTCCCGCGCCAACCATCCCCCATCAGTTGTAGATCGCCGGCCTCGCCGTCAAGCCTGCCGCGTCATCCACAGCCTTCGCGCGCAGCGACACGGGCGGGCCGCTTGCCGGCCTTTCAGCGCGCTGGTAATTCGAGCCGCCCGGCGTGACTGGCGAGCTTGGATGGGATCGACCATCGGGAAGCGCGGGGCGTCAAACGACAGCCGTTCGCCTGGGCGCCGGACGCTCCGCTTTTTCAGTGGGCCGCCGGTTCAACCTCCAAAAGGAGCGCGCCCGTGGACGCACATCGCCAGGCTCTCGCCGCCTACGACCCCGAGATCGAAGCCGCCATCGCCGGTGAAGAGCGCCGCCAAGCCGACGGCGTCGAGATGATCCCGTCGGAGAACTACACCTACCCCGAGGTGCTGGCGGCGCTGGGCTCTGTGCTGACCAACAAGTACGCCGAGGGCTACCCCGGGCGGCGCTATTACGGCGGGCAGGAATTCACCGACGCGATCGAACGCGCTGCGCGCGATCGGGCTTGCGCCCTCTTCGGCGCCGAGCACGCCAACGTGCAGCCCCTGTCAGGTTCGCCGATGAATCAGGCGGTCTATTTCGCGCTCCTGAAGCCCGGCGACACGGTGCTCGCGATGGACCTAAGCCACGGCGGCCACCTGACCCATGGCGCGCCGGTGTCGCACATGGGCAAGGTGTTCAATTTCGTGCGCTACAAGACATTCCCCGATCAGGGCGGCGCCATCGACTTCGACGACCTGAAGAAGACCGCCAAGGAGACACGGCCGAAGATGGTGCTCTGCGGCTACTCTTCCTACCCGCGCGACTACGACTACGCCGCGTTCAAGGAGGTGGCCGACGCGGTCGAAGCAGTGACGATGGCCGACATCTCGCACATCGGCGGACTGGTGGCCGCGGGGGCGATGCGAAACCCGTTCGACGCCGGCTTCGACGTCGTCACCACCACCACGCACAAGACCCTTCGCGGCCCGCGCGGCGGCCTGATCCTGGCCAAGAAGGCGCACGCCTCGGCCATCGATGCCGCGGTCTTCCCCGGCCTGCAGGGCGGGCCGCACATGAACAACGTCGCCGGGGCGGCGATCACGTTCAAGAAAGCGGCCGAGCCGGCGTTCCGCGTCTATGCCGACCAGACGCTGGCCAACGCTCGCGTGCTTGCAAAAGCGCTGCTGGACGAGGGGGTCAGCCTGATCACCGGCGGCACCGACAACCACCTGATGGTCATCGACACGGTGAAGAGCTTCGACATCGATGGCCGCGTGGCGCAGACGGCGCTCGACCAGGTCAGCATCACCGTCAACAAGCAGGTGGTCCCCGACGATCCGCTGCCGCCTGTGCGCCCCTCCGGCGTCCGGCTGGGCACGCCGGCCTGCACCACGCGCGGCATGGGCGAAGACGACATGCGCCGTATCGCCGGCTGGATCGTGCAGGCGCTGCGCGCCCCCAAGGACGCCGCCGCGCTGGGCAAGATCAAGCATGAGGCGGAAGCCTTCTGCCGCGGCTTCCCGGTGCCGGGGATAGCCTAGCCGCCGCTCGCGCCGACCGCGGTGTCGGCGCCGGGGCCGCCCGCGCCCGTGAAGCTCCCGGCCATCACGCAGCTGGGCGTGTCGCGATGCACGGCCACCGTCGCCGGATGGCTGCCGACGCTGAAATAGAAATCGCCCTTTGCGGTGGTGATCTTCAGAAGGTCGGCGCTGGTGAACTGACATTCGGGAAACGTCCCGAACCCACGCCCGCCGTCGTTAACGACATTGTTGCAGCTCGCGTGGCCGTAGGCGCGGCCGAAGCCGACGTTTTCGTAGCTGAAGGTCGGCATCGGATGGCTTGGCCTGGCTTGGTACTCGGCCGCGGTCAGCGCCCGGCACGCTGGCCCAGTGAAGGTCCAGGCGGCCGCCTCTTCGATCGCGCGGTTGCGCTCGAGCAGCCAGACGCCAAGCGCCGCGGTCATCAGCACGGGCGCGCCGACGACCGCCAGCAACAGGTGGAAAGAAACGCCGCGCCTGCGCCCGCGCCGCACGCCGAAGTCGCCGCTCATCCGCCGCTCCGTTTCCGCCAGCAGGCTTGACCCTTCAGGAACAGCCTCGCTAAGCGCCGCTCATGCCCATCGCCAGGACGGTCCACCAGCTCTGGAAAACCGCGGACGTCCCGGCGCGGTTCACGGCCTTGCGCGAAAGCTGGCGGCGGCGCAACCCCGAGTGGGAAATCCGCCTTTGGACCGACGCCGACCTCGAGACGTTGGTCGCGGCGCGCTTCCCGGAGCTGCTCGCTATCTACCGGGGTTACGAGCACCCGATCTGCCGCGCCGACCTCGGACGCTATCTGGTTCTGGAGACCTTCGGCGGCGTGTACGCCGACCTCGATTGCGAGTGCCTTGCGCCCTTCGACCGGCTGGTGGAGGACGCTGAATTCCTGATCGGCCTCGAGCCGGAGACGCACCAGCGGGATCCGGTCGTCGCCAAGAGCGGGCTTGCGCACCTGGTTTGTCCGACGCTCATCGCGTCAGCGGCCAGCCACCCATTCTGGCGGCACGTGCGCGAGAGCATCATCGGGGCAGTCTCCCTCGAGGGCCCGCTCAACCAGACCGGGCCGTTCATGCTGACGCGGGCGCTGGCCAGCTATGGCGGCGCGGCGCCGGTCAGCCTCTTGGAGTCCGGCCTCTTCTATCCGTTCGACAAGGCCCTCTGCTGGGATGGGAGCGTGTTCGACCTTGTGGTTTGGGAGAAGGCGTCGCGCGGCGCCTACGCCGCCCATTATTGGGACGGCGGCTGGTTCCGAGACCCGACCCCGCTGGATGGCCTCCCGTGGACGCACGCCGGCCGGATCAGCCCCGGCGCCGAGCCGCCGACCGCCTATCCAGCCGACCCGACGACACTCGCCATCTCGTGCCTGATCGTGGCCGGCGACGGGCTGACGCTCGCGGTCGAAAGCTACCGGCGTCAGACCCATCCGAATCGCGAACTGGTGATCGCGGCCGCGGCAGGTGCGCCAGATCCCCTGGCCGGCATCGAGGGCGTGGCCCGCGACGACATTCGCGTCGTGCGCGCCGAGACGACGGACAGCGTCACGCTCTGGGCCACAGCCGTGAAAGCCGCCGGCGGCGCGCTCCTGTGCCGCTGGAACGCGGGCGAGTTGCAGGACCCGCGCCGCCTGGAGATCCAGCTCACCGCGCTCACGCAGACCGGGGCGCAGGCGAGCCTGCTCGCCCGCCGCGTTCACTGGCGTCCGGACGCTGGCCGCGTCGCGATCGGGCCAGGGCCGGCGGACCTTGGCTCTCTGATGTGCCAGCCGCGGTTCTGGCCGGCGGACGTCGGCGATGAGACCACGGCCTTGCGGGCGCTGGCGGCAGGACCGCGCCTTTCGCTGATCGATCTTCCGCGGCTTTCCTTGTGCGTCTGGCCCGCGGGGGAGGCGGCATTCGAGACCTTTTGGTCCGCCGCGCCCAGCCGCTTCGAGGGCGCGCGCGGGCGCGCGGTGATCGAGGAGCTGGGCAAGCGCCTGCCCGTCGCCCTGGCCGAGCCGCCTGCGCCGCCGGCGCCGCGCAAGCCCTCACGTGCGGGCGAAATCCTCGTTCTGACGCCGATCAAGGACGGGCGGGCGGCCCTGCCGCGCTATCTGGAGCTGGTCTCGCGGCTGGAGACGGCGGGCGCGCCACTCTCGATCGCCTTCATGGAGGGCGACAGCCGCGACGGCTCGTACGAGGCCCTGATCGATGCCCTGCCCAGCCTCAAGGGCCGGTTCGATCGCATCGAAGCCTACCGCCGCCACGACGGCCTGGAGCTGCAAGGGCCGCGGCGGGCGCCGGCCGTACAGCGCGTGCGCCGCGCCGCCATCGCGCGGGCGCGCAACCGCCTGCTCGCCGAGGCGCTGGGCGCCGCGGAGTGGGTGCTGTGGCTCGACGTCGATCTGATCGACTTTCCGTCCGATCTCGTCCAGCGGCTGCGGGCGTTCGGCAAGGACATCATAACGCCGCACTGCATCTTGCCCGGCGGTGCGAGCTTCGACCTCAACACCTTCATCTTCTCAGGCGCCGGCGACGACCCCGTGGACAGGGTGGATGGTCTGTTCCAGCCGCCGCGGGGCAAAGGGCGTCTCTACTTGGACTCGGTCGCCGATCAGGACCTGGTGCGAGTCGACTCCGTCGGTGGGACGGCGCTGCTGGTGCGCGGCGATCTGCATCGCCTGGGGCTGGCGTTTCCCGAGGAAAGCCACGGCGGCTACATCGAGACTGAAGGCCTGGCGATGATGGCGCGTGAGGTGGGTATCGCCTGCTGGGCGGCGCCCAAAGTCATCATCACGCATACGGGCGGCGCGGGCGGGCCGCTCTAGGCGGCGAAGCCGCCCAGGCGTTTGACGTTGCAGCGCGACCAGAGCCCGTCCAGCGCGCTCACGAGGTCGTCGATCATCTCGTCGGTGTGGAACGGCGTCGGCGTGAAGCGCAGCCGTTCGGTTCCGCGTGGCACCGTCGGATAGTTGATCGGCTGCACGTAGATGCCATGCTCTTCGAGCAGGAGGTCGGAGATCAGCTTGCAGTGCACCGGATCGCCGACCAGCACGGGGACGATGTGGCTGACTGATGGCATGACCGGCAGGCCCACTTCGGCGAAGCGGCGCTTGAGCGTCTCGGCACGCTCTTGGTGCCGGATACGCACCTCGTTGTGCTCGGAGAGCCAGCGGACGGATGCAAGCGCGCCAGCGGCGATCGCCGGCGGCAGCGAGGTGGTGAAAATAAAGCCCGACGCATAGGAGCGGATCGCGTCGATCATCACCCTGTCGCCGGCGATGTAGCCGCCCATGACGCCGAACGCCTTGGCGAACGTGCCTTCGATGATGTCGATGTCGCCGGCGATGCCGTCGCGTTCGGCGACGCCGCCGCCGTGCGGGCCGTAAAGGCCGACCGCATGCACCTCGTCGAGGTAGGTCAGACAGTTGTATTTCTTGGCCAGCGCCACCGTTCCAGCGAGGTCGGCGATATCGCCGTCCATGGAATAGACGCTTTCGAGCGCGATGATCTTGGGCGCGTTCGGGTCGGCGTCGACCAGCATCGACTCCAGGTGCTGCAGGTCGTTGTGGCGGAAGATATGCCGCTCGGCGCGACCGTGGCGGATGCCGGCGATCATCGAGGCGTGATTCAGGACGTCCGAATAGATGATCAGGTCGGGCAGGATCTCCGCCAGCGTCGAGAGCGTCGCCTCGTTCGCCACATAGGCGGACGTGAACAGAAGCGCGTGCTCCTTGCCGTGCAGCCTGGCGAGCTCGGCCTCGAGTTCGACGTGATAGTGCGTGGTGCCGGAGATGTTGCGCGTGCCGCCGGAGCCCGCGCCAGCCTCGTCTATGGCCTTGTGCATGGCCTCGATGACCACGGGATTCTGGCCCTGGCCGACGTAGTCGTTCGAGCACCAGACGACGACGTCCTGCTGGCTGCCGTCCTCGCGCGTCCAGCAGGCGCGCGGGAAGTCGCCATTGTAGCGCTTCAGGTCCGCGAAGACGCGGTAGCGCCCCTCGTCCCTGACCTGCGCCACGGCGGTTTCGAATGCGGCCTTGTAGTCCATCGCGACAGGTACCTTAGCGGTTCAGCCTTTCCGGCCCCTTACCGGGCCGCGTTTTGCACCCGATGGGCGGCCCTGTCCACCGGAGCGGGCTCAAATCCTGACGCCCGCGTCAGTTTAGCTCGCCGAGGCTGCCCGACAGCAACTTGATCACCGCCGAGAAGTCCTTGCCGCCGTACCCGAGGCGTTCGAAGAGGGCGTAGGTCGCCTCCGCCTGGGCGCCCATCGGCGTCGCCGTCCGCGACGCGGCCGCCGCGGCCTGGGCGAGCTTGAGGTCCTTGAGCATCATCGCCGTCGAGAAGCCGCCAGCGAAATCGCGGTTCGACGGCGCGGCGGGCACGAGGCCCGGCACGGGCGCATAGCTGGTCAGCGACCAGCACTGGCCGGACGACTTGGCGGCGATGTCGAAGAAGCGCTGCGCGTCCAGACCGAGCGCTTCGGCGAGGTTCAGCGCCTCGCACACGCCGAGCATCGATACGCCGAGCAGCATGTTGTTGCAGATCTTCACCGCCTGCCCGGCGCCGGGATCGCCTGCGCGGATGACGGCGCGGCCCATGGGCGCGAGCGCCTGCTCGATCGCGGCGAGGTCGGCCGCATCGCAACCGACCATGAAGGTCAGCGTGCCGCCGTCCGCTCCGGCCGTGCCGCCGGAAACCGGGGCGTCGGCGAAGCGAAAATCACGCTCGCGCGCGGCAGTCGCCATGTCGCGCGCCGTCTCCACATCGGTGGTTGAACAGTCGATGAGAAGCGCGCCGGCCTTGGCGTTCGGGAACACCGCCTCGCTCAGCACCTGCCGCACGTGGGCGCCGGCCGGCAGCATGGTGAAGACCACGTCCGCGCCCGCCACGGCTTCCGCCGGCGAAGCCGCGGCCGTGCAGCCGGCCGACTTCGCGCGCGCCACAGCGTCGGCGGAGAGATCGAAGGCGGTCACCGCGACGCCGGCCTTGGCCAGGTTGGCGGCCATGCCGCCGCCCATGTTGCCGAGGCCGATGAAGGCGGCGGCGCTCACGGACGCTTGAACCTCAACACGAACTGATCGGTATGGCCGCGGATGGCCGGGTTGAACACCAGAAGCGTGTGGTCGTCGGCGGGGTTGCGCAGGACGTTGCTCTCGGCGACCAGAACAAAGCCCGCGTCCTTCATCTCCTTTTTGACCAGATCCTCGTCGATCCGGTGCATTGCGTCCGTGGTCGTCGTCCCGGAGCCCGGCTGCGCCGCGTGGTCGACGATGACCATCGTCCCGCCGTGCTTGAGCGCGTTGAACAGGGTCTTGTCGAGCGCGGCGATGTCCAGGTGCAGCCGGGTCAGGTGCAGGTCGTGGTAGTTCTGCGAGGTCCAGATCAGATCGTACGGACCGCCGGCGGAGATCGCTTCCGGGACCATCGGGATCTCGCCGATGTTCTTGTAGTGGCTGTCGGCGGCGATGCCGTTCGACTTCGGCGAGGCGTCGGCCGACCCTTGCGTGGGGATCGCTTCGACAAGCACGCCCTTCGGGCCGATGGCGACCGAGAAGATGCGCTCGAAGTAGCCGCCGCCCGGGATCAGCTCCAGCACCCGCTCGCCGGGGTGGACCTTGGCGAAGACCATCATGTCGACGGGCTTGCGCGCCGCGTCGCGGGCGGTGTCGGCGGCCGGGCGGTTGGCGTCGGCGACGGCGGCGGTGATGTATTTGGGCGCGGCGGGCGCGGCCGGCGCGGCAGCGGCGGCGAGCGCGACGGCGAGGCCGGCGGAAAGCGCGGCCATCTTCTTTGTGCTGTGCAACGTGTTGTCCCTCCCAGGCTCCCGTGTCCGGCGAGCTTAGCAGACATGGGCGCTCGCCCGCACGTTCTCAACCGGGAAGCGGCATCCACTCTTCACCCGGCGGAAGGGGCGCGAAGAGGCCATCGAGCATGGCGTCGGTGACGCCGGCCAGCGTCGCCGGCGACCATTGGGGCGCGTTGTCCTTTTCCACGATCACCGCGCGGACGCCCTCGAGGAAGTCGCGCCGCTGCACGATGCGGGCGCCGAGGCGGTATTCGACGGCCATCTCGGCGGCGAAGGTCTGCATCGCCGCGCCATCGCGCAGCTGGCGGAATGCGACCTTCAGCGTCTGCGGCGATTTGGTCTTGAGCGTCGCGAGCTGCGCCGTCGCCCAGTCGGAGCCATCGGCGGCCAGCGCCTCGAAGATCGCCTCGACGCTCGCTCCCCCGAAAAGCCGGTCGATCTGGTCACGGTGGGCCATGACCGGCGCCGGCCCTGGATCGGATTCGAGTTCGGTCAGCAGCGTCTCCGGCTCCGGCGCGGCCTTCAGCGCCTCGACCTTGCCGCTTTCGACGACGTCGGTGGCGATCCCCAGCGCCAGGCAGTCGGCGGCGCGGAGGCGCGCGCCGGTCAGCGCCAGCCAGAGCCCGACCTGCCCATGCAGACGCGGCAGATGCCAGCCGCCGCCCACGTCCGGAAAGAGCCCGATGCCGGTCTCGGGCATGGCGAAGCTGGTCCGCTCCGTCGCCACGCGATAGCGCGCCGGCAGCGAGAGCCCGACGCCGCCGCCCATGGTGACGCCGTCCATGATCGCCATCACCGGCTTCGGATAGCGGAACAGGAGTTCGTTCAGCCGGTACTCGACGAAGAAGAAACGCCTCGCCGCCGCGCCGTCGCCGGCCCCGCTCTCGGCCAGCATGCGAATGTCGCCGCCGGCGCAGAATCCCCGGTCGCCGGAATGGTCGATGACGACCAACTCGATCGCGGCATCGTCGCGCCAGATCAGCAGCGCCTCGGTCATCAACTCGCACATCCGCGTGGTGAGCGCATGCAACGCAGCCGGCCGGTTCAAGGTCAGTCGGCCAACGCCGTTGGTTGCGTTGACCAGGACTTGCGGCTCGTCGCTCATTGCCGGAACAGCTCGCGGGCGATGATGACGCGCATGATCTCGTTCGTGCCCTCGAGGATCTGGTGGACGCGCAGGTCGCGGACGATGCGCTCCAGCGGATAGTCCTTCAGGTAGCCGTAGCCGCCGTGCAGCTGCAGGGCCTGGTTGGCGATCTCGAAGCCGGCGTCGGTGGCGAAGCGCTTGGCCATGGCGCAAAGCCGCGTCGCATCGGGGGATCGGGAGTCCATCGCTGCCGCGCCGCGGCGGACCATCAGCCGCGCGGCCTCCAGCTCGGTCGCCATGTCGGCGAGGCGGAATTGCAGCGCCTGGAAATCCTTCAGCGGCTGGCCGAACTGGTTGCGGGTCTCAAGGTGCGCCTTCGCCGCCTCCAGCGCCTGCGAGGCCCCGCCGAGCGAACAGGCCGCGATGTTCAACCGCCCGCCGTCGAGGCCGGCCATGGCGAAGCGGAAGCCTTCCCCCTCCTCGCCGATGCGGTTCGCTACGGGCACGCGCGCCTGGTCGAAGTTGACCATCGCCGTCGGCTGGCTGCGCCAGCCCATCTTGCGCTCGTTGGCGCCGAAGGAGAGGCCGGGCGTGTCCTTCTCCACCACCAGCGCGGAGATTCCGCGCGCCCCCGCTTCGCCGGTGCGGACCATCACCACATAGAGATCCGAAACGCCGGCCCCCGAAATGAATGCCTTCGAGCCGTCGAGCACATAGTGGTCGCCGTCCCGCCGCGCCGTCGTGCGCAGCGCCGCCGCATCGGACCCGGAGCCGGGCTCGGTGAGGCAGTAGGACGCGACCAGCTCCATGGTCGCCAGTCGGGGCAGGTATCGGGCGCGCACGGTGTCGGCGCCGAAGCGGTCGATCATCCAGCTCGCCATGTTGTGGATCGAGAGGAAGGCGGCGGTTGAGATGCACCCGCGCGACAACGCCTCGAAGATGATCGCGGCGTCCAGCCGCCCGAGTCCCGCGCCGCCCTGCTCCGGATCGATGTAGATGGCGGCGAAGCCCAGCGCGGCGGCCTTGCGCAGCGTCTCGACGGGGAAGGTCTCGGTCTCGTCCCAGGCCGCGGCGTGCGGCGCCAGTTCGGCCTCGGCGAAGGCGCGCGCGGCGTCCTCGATCGCACGCTGTTCGTCGCTCAGGGAGAAATCCATGCGCGCGCCGCCCGCCCTTACGAAGCTTGAGGAACTGGCCCCAAGGGCGCAACCTGTCAATCTGGCGGGCCCGGGTTGGCCCGCGGGTTCGGAGGAAGACGCTTCGCGATGAGCGCGGCATCGGATTTCGCCGGTTCGAAGGCCGAGGTCGACGTCGATCGCAATCTGGCGCTCCTCGCCTACGCGCTGCTGTTCCTCTCCGCCTTCATGGCCGGCGCGCCGGCGCTGGTCGCGGTCGCCATCGCCTACGCCCGGCGCACCCATTGCGACGCGGCGGTGAAGAGCCATTTCCGCTTCCAGATCTTCGTCTTCTGGATCGCCTTCGCGCTGACAGCGGTTGCTGCCCTGTGTGGCCTCGGCGCGTTGCTCACCCTGGTCGGCGAGGTGCTGCGCAGCGCCGTCGAGGGCCGCTGGGACAGCCTGGATGCCGCCCTCTTCAGCCAGATGCACGTCGGCGTGCTGGTGATCCTGGTCGGCGCGGCGGCGTTGTTCGCCGCGCTGGCGGCGATCTGGCTGATCGCGACGGCGGCCTACGGCTTCATCCGGCTTGCCTCGCGCCGGTCGATCAGCCAGACCGCGCCCTGACGCCAACGCGATCTGACCTCTCCATGACCAAAGCTCCGCTCGCGCCCTACCCCGCGCTCCGCCTGCGCCGCCTGCGCCAGGCCGACTGGATCCGCCGGTTGGTGCGCGAGAGCACCCTCCAGCCCGCGGATCTGATCTGGGCGATGGTGGTGCATGACGGCCCCGAGCGCCGCATCCCGGTGTCGGCCATGCCAGGAACCGATCGCCTCTCGGTGAGCGAGGCGGCCGAGGCGGCGCTCATCGCGCGCGATCTGGGCATCCCGGCCATCGCCGTCTTCCCGCACATCGACGGGAGGAAGAAGGACCTGGCGGGCTCAGCTGCGGCTGATCCTGGCGGCCTCGTCGCCGGCGCGATCAAGGCGATGAAGGACGCCGCGCCCGAGGTTGGGGTGATGTGCGACGTGGCCCTCGATCCTTTCACCACCCACGGGCACGATGGCGTTGTGGAGGGCGGGCGCATCTTGAACGACGCCACCATCGAGCGGCTGGTCGAACAGGGGCTGATGCAGGCGGCCGCCGGCGCCGACATCCTCGCGCCCTCCGACATGATGGACGGGCGCGTCGGCGCGCTGCGCACCGCGCTCGAAGCCACCGGCCGGCAGGACGTGATGATCATGTCGTACGCGGCCAAGTACGCCTCGGCCTTCTACGGCCCCTATCGCGAGGCGATCGGCTCGGGAAAGCTCGGCTCCGGCGACGTCGACAATCCGCCGGACAAGAAGACCTACCAGATGGACCCGGCCAACACCGATGAGGCCTTGCGCGAGGTGGCGCTCGACATCGCCGAGGGCGCCGACATGGTCATGGTCAAGCCGGGCATGCCGTACCTCGACATCGTCCGCCGCGTGGTCGAGGCGTTCGCCATGCCGACCTTCGCCTTCCAGGTCTCCGGCGAGTACGCGATGCTGATGGCCGCCGCCCAGAACGGCTGGCTCGACGAGGAGCGCGCCATCCTCGAAAGCCTGACCGCCTTCAAGCGCGCGGGCTGCGCGGGCGTCATCACCTACTTCGCCCCCCGTGTGGCCGAGCTGATCAGCTGAGCTGCCGCTCGAAGAAGAGGGCGGCCTCGCCCTCCGCCGGCGTGCCCTGGTAGAGCCGGGCATCGATGCCGGTCAGCGCAAAGCCCATGGCCTCATACGCGTGCACGCCGGGAACGTTGAGGTTGCTCGTCTCAAGCCAGAGGCTGAGCGCGCCGCGCGCCCGCGCCGCGTTCGCGACCGCCTCGACCAGGGCGCGCCCGACGCCACGGCCGCGGAACGGGCCGTCGACGTAGAGATGCCAGATCACCATGCGGCGGTTCCAGGCGCGGAACGCGCAGGCGACGAAGCCCGCCACGCGGCCGCCCTCCTCAGCCACCCAGGCGTCCGTCCACGGCCGCTCCGGATCGTCGAGGTCGTCGAGGGGGAAGCTCTTGCGCAACGGCGCATCCAACGGCCGTTCGACCAATGCGAGGTCTCGCGCGCCCTGGCGGAGTTCGAACACCGAGCGCGTCTCGAAGCCGGTGTCGAGCGCCAGGATGGCGCTCCGATCGGCGGCGAGGCCTGCGGGGCGGATCAAGGCCGCTCGAGCCGGGCGGCGAGGCTCGAGGTGTCCCAGCGGCGGCCGCCCATGGCCTGCACTTCGGCGTAGAACTGGTCGACCAGCGCCGTCATTTCGAGCCGCGCCCCGTTCGATCGCGCTTCGTCTAGAACCAGGCCGAGGTCCTTGCGCATCCAGTCGACAGCGAAGCCGAAGTCGAATTTGCCCTCCGTGATCGTCTTCCAGCGGTTGTCCATCTGCCACGACTGCGCGGCGCCCTTGGAGATGGCGTCGTAAACGGCGGCGGCGTCGAGGCCGGCGCGTCGGGCGAAGTGCGTTGCTTCGGCCAGGCCCTGCACGACGCCGGCGATGGCGATCTGGTTGACCATCTTGCAGAGCTGCCCTGCGCCCGGACCGCCGATGCGTTTGATCGCCTTGGCGTAGGCGCCCATCACCGGTTCGGCCAGCGTGAAGGCTTCGTCGTCGCCGCCCGCCATGATGCTGAGCTGGCCGTTCTCCGCACCCGCCTGCCCGCCCGACACCGGCGCGTCGACGAACCAAAGACCCACCTCGCGCGCCAGCGCGGCCGCCTCGCGCGCGAGCCTCGCCGACGCAGTGGTGTGGTCGATGATCACGCCGCCCTTCGGCATCGCCGGAAGAATCTCTCTCAGGCATTGTCGCACGTCGGTGTCGTTGCCCACGCAGAGCGCCACCGCCTCGCGATCGGCCACCGCAGCGCCGACATCGGCGGCAGCCGACCCACCATTCGCCGCGACCCAGCGCTGGGCCTTCTCCGGCGTGCGGTTGAACACCGTCATATCGTGGCCGGCCTTCGCCAGGTGGCCGGCCATTGGTCCCCCCATGACGCCAAGCCCGATGAACGCGACCTTCATGCCGAACCCTCCCATACCGGCGCCGGACCTCCGGCAACCGCATCTTAACGCTGACAAGGCAGCTTCAATCGATCCGAAAAGGCCGACCGAGCGGCGCTGGGGTTTCAAAGAGCCATGTCGGTCAGCGACCGCCCGGTCATGATCAAGAAGATCAAGAAGATCATGGGCGGCGGCCACCATGGCGGCGCCTGGAAGGTCGCTTACGCCGACTTCGTCACGGCGATGATGGCGTTCTTCCTCCTGATGTGGCTGATCAACACCACCAGCCCGCAGCAGAAGCGCGGCATCGCCGACTATTTCGCCCCGGCGTCTGTGTCGCAGTCGACCTCGGGCAACGGCGGCATCTTGGCCGGCACTGCGCTGGGCGACGCGGGCACCAAGTCGAACGGCGCGGCCACGACGATCGAGAATCTCGCCCCCGAGGCCCCGCCGAATGCCGACAACTCCGGCCAGAACAGCAACAAGACCGGGGCGACCAACCTGGACACCGCCAGCGAGCAGGCGCTGCGCGCCGAACTGCAGGCGCGCGAGCAGGCGGCGCTGCAGAGCGCAGCGGAATCGCTCAAGCAGGCGATGCAGGACATGCCGGAGCTTGCCGAGCTCTCCAAGCAGGTGCTCATCGACCAGACGCCAGAGGGCCTGCGCATCCAGCTGGTCGACCAGGAGGGCCGGCCGATGTTCGATCCCGGCTCGGCCAGGCCCAACCCGCGGGCGCAGATCCTTCTGCGGGCGGTGGCCAAGATCGCCTCGCACCTGCCCAACCGCATCACCATCGCCGGCCACACCAGCGCCAATTCCGACGGCACGAAGTCGGCGGGCGACTGGACGCTGTCCGCCCAGCGCGCCGACGCCGCGCGCCAGATCCTGCAGGGTTCGGGGGTCGACGCCGACCGTATCTATCAGGTGGCGGGCAAGGCGGCGTCGGACCCGCTGTTCCCCGACGATCCCACGTTGCCCGGCAATCGCCGCATCGCCATCGTGCTTCTGCGCGAGGCGCCGGTCCTGCCCACCAACCACTGACCCTCTCAAAACGGCGCGAGCATGCGCAGGACGCCCTTGCGGGACGGCGCGGCTTTTGTGCTAATCCTGCCTTGAGACTCAAGCGCTTGAGGCCCTGGTGACGCAGCATTTCGCGACCCGCCAACTGCGGTTTTTCCTCACGGCGCCCTCGCCTTGCCCTTACCTTCCCGGCCGGCACGAGCGGAAGGTGTTCGCCCATCTGCCGTTGTCTGACGGCGCGGCGGTCAACGACGCGCTGACCCAGGTCGGCTTCCGCCGCTCGCAGAACATCGCCTACCGTCCCGCCTGCGAAGGCTGCGAGGCCTGCATCTCAGCCCGCATTCCGGTGGGCGACTATCCGTTCTCGCGCTCCGAGCGGCGCGTGCTCGAGCGCAACGGCGACCTGCAACACAACCTTGTCGAGGCCGAAGCGACGGTCGAACAGTTCGACCTCTTGCGCCGCTACCTGCTCGCCCGCCACGCCGAGGGCGGGATGGCCGACATGACCTGGGCCGACTACGTGGCCATGGTCGAGGACACCAGCGCGCGAACTCATCTTATGGAATACCGCGCCGCCTCCACCGACCGCGGCCCCAGCGACCTGATCGCCTGCGCGCTCGTCGACGTGCTCGCGGACGGCCTGTCGCTGGTCTACAGCTTCTACGCCCCTGAGATGAACCGCCGTAGCCTGGGCTCGTTCGTCATCCTCGATCACGTGAACCAGGCGACCGACGCCGGCCTGCCGTACGTCTATCTGGGCTACTGGGTCTCCGGCAGCGCCAAGATGGACTACAAGGCCCGCTTCAATCCGATCGAGGTGCTGCGCCCCGGCGGCTGGGTCCTGATGAGCGCCCGCGACCGCCGCTAGAGTGGCCGGCGCTTGGCCGTCTTGAGCACGAAGGCGATGACCGCGGCGACGGCGCGGTAGAGTTCGACCGGAATTTCGTCGTCGAGCGGGATGGCGGCCAGCGCCTCGGCCAGCTCGGCGTTTTCCTCGAGCGGTACCCCGTGTTCACGCGCGGCGTCGATGATCGCCTGGCCGAGCTCGCCGCGTCCGGTGGCGACGACTCTGGGCGCGCGCGGACGCTCATAGAGCAGAGCGACGGCGACGGGCGTCTTCTCCTTGCCGCTCACAGCGCGCGGTCCACAAAGCGGCCGGCGCCGGCCAGCGCGACCGGCGGCTGTCCCGGAAAGACAGTGACCGCGGCGTCCAGCGCCTGACCGGCGAGGTCCTGCGCCAAGCTAGCGCGGCGCTCGTCCAACGCCGCCGCCATCTCTGGCTGCTCGGCCCAGAGGCCGACGCGGGCGTGACCGCCTCTCAGGCTGACGCTCGCGTGGACCGTCCCGCCGCCGGGCGCATCGAGGGCGAAGCGCGCCCGCCAGACCGGCGCCTCGTCGCCTGGCGTGGCGACGCCGCCGCCATCGCGGCTGATGCGCAGCGGCAGGATCGCGGGCCCTTGCGGCGTGGTCACCGGGATCTCGAACGACCATTGCGGCGCAGCGGCCTGGCCGGGCGCGTGCGGCGCGTCTGGCAACGAGGCCAGTTGCGACAGCAGCTGCCGCGCCAGTGCGCCGGTGACGCCGGCCAGCAGGGCGTGGGCGATTGCGGCCGGCGGCGCGGCGGGATCCACCGACGGCGCGGCCGGCGGCTGAGGCGTGAGCGGGCCATCCCGATAGGGCGGCGGCGGCGGTGGGGTCGCGGGGCCGGTTACAATGGCCGCCTGCGCGGGCGGCGGCGCTTGCTCGGGCGAAGGCAGCGCCACCGGCCCGGCCGGGGCCGGATGCATCTCCAGGACGAGCGGCGGGTTTTGCGCGAGCCCTTGGGCGGGCGTCAGCGGAGGTTGGGCCAGAAGCGCCGGCTCGGCGGCCGAGAGCGCCGGAGCGGCTGTCTGCAACGCCTGCCGCAACGCAAGCAGCGCGGCCTTCAGATCTGCCGGCGGCGGCGCGCCGGTGGCGGCCAGCACCGGTTCGAGCATCAGGCCGGAATTGCCGGCGGCGGCCTTCAGCGCCTCGCCGGACGGTGCGGGATCGAGCGGCGTTGCGAGCGCGGCGACGCGTGCGGCGGCGGCGGCGACCGGCGCGGGAAGCTCGCCGCCGGCCAGGGCAGCGGCGATGTCGGCCAAGGCCGGCGCGAGGCTCGCCTGCTGCGTCACCGCGGCCTGTGCGGCGACGGTGGCGGCCGGCGGAGCGGGTGCGGGCGGCGGCGGCGGCGTCGCAGCGGCTGCGGGGGGCGCGGCCGGTCCCGCCAGATCGAGCGCATCGGCGAGCCGCATGGCCGCCGAGTCGAGCAGCGCCTGGGTCGCCAACGCACCGCCGGCCGGCGAGATCGGCGGGGTGCTCATGGCGGGACTCGCACGCAAGCGCTCATACGTGCGAGCCTAAGGCGCATCCGATAAAGCGGCCCTTAAGCTGCGGTCAGCTCCACGGGCCGGGCGTCCGGTCGGCGTTCGTCTCGTCCGGCGATGGCGCGCTGATCGTCTCTGCGGGCGGCGCCGCAGCCGGCTCGCTGACCCGCCCGCCAGCGTATTCGACCAGCGCCGCGATGCGCTTTTCGATTGGCGGATGAGTCGCGAAGAGGCCGAAGAACCCTTCCTCGCGGTTCTCGAGGAACAGCCCCCTCACCTCCTCCGGCGCGTCCAGGTGCGCGTGGCCGGCCACCTTCTGCAGCGCGGAGATCATCGCGTCGGGGTTCTTGGTCAACTCGACCGAGCCCGCGTCGGCGATGAATTCGCGCCGGCGCGAAATCGCCATGCGAATGACGACCGCGAGCAGCCAGGCGATCGCCGCCGCGCCGACGCCCACCAGCACCAGCACGCCGCCGCCCCGACCGCGTCCACGGCCGCCGTAGAGCATCATCCGCGCCAGCACCTGGGCGGCCAGACTGATGATGCCGGCGAACACCGCCGCCACGATCATGGTGCGGACGTCGCGGTTGATGATGTGGGTCAGCTCGTGGCCGAGCACCGCCTCGATCTCGTCCTGGTTCAGGTGCTCGAGCAGCCCACGGGTGACGGTGATGGAGAACTGGCCCTCGTGCAGGCCAGTGGCGAAGGCGTTCAGGTCAGGCGACTCGATCAGCCGCAGCGTCGGCGTCTTCATGCCGCGCGAAATGCAGAGGTTTTCCAGAAGGTTGTAGAGCGCTTCGTCATCTGAGCGGTCGATCACCCTGGCGCCCGTCGCCAGGTCGATGATCCCCTGGTTGGCGAAGTAGGCGATCACGAACCAGATCACGGCGACGACGATGGCGACCGGCAGGCTCTGGACGGTCGCCTGGAGGGCGTAGGCGAACGGGTTCGCCGGGCCCTGGGCGACGCAGTCGTAGCAGGGGTGGTAGCCGGTATAGCCCAGGAAGATCAGCTGGACGGCGTAGACCAGGAGGAAGAGCAAGAACGGAAACCCCGCCAGGAGCACCGCCGAGCGGAGGTTGTTGTTCCAGATGTAGGTCTGAAGGCCGACGGCCTGCACCGAACCTGTTCCTGACGGACTAGAACTTCACCTGCGGCGCCGCCTCCGCCGCCGCGCGGTCTTCCCCAAGATCGAAGAAGGTGCGCGGCCCGAAGCCGAACATGCCGGCGACCAGGACGGCGGGGAACTGCTGGATGGCCGCGTTGAACTCGGCGACGGCGTTGTTGAAGAAGCGGCGCGCGGCGGCGAGCTTGTTCTCGATGTCGGTGAGTTCGTTCTGCAGCTGGATGAAGCTCGTGTTGGCCTTCAGGTCAGGATAGGCCTCCGACACGGCGAACAGTTGGCGGAGCGCCCCGGTGAGGGCGTTCTCGGCCTGCACCCGATCCTGCACCCCGGTCGCCGAGGCCGCCGCCGCCCGGGCGTTGGTCACCGCTTCCAGCGTGGTCTTTTCGTGCGCAGCGTAGCCTTTGACGGTCTCGACCAGGTTCGGCACCAGATCCTGGCGCTGCTTCAGCTGCACGTCGATGTCGGCGAAGGCCTGGTTGGCGTTCTGCCTGAGGCCGACGAGGCGATTGTAGACCCCAACCAGCATGACGGCGCCGACCACGACGACGATCAGGATGATGATGAGAATGATGCTCATGGGCTCTTCCGCTCACGGTTCAGCTTCAGAGATAGCGCTCCTGGCGCCACCGCGCCAGTGACGCTCACGTAACGTCGGCGGCTCCTGCGCGCCTATCGCGGCGTGAATCGCTTGGAGGCTGGGAAGCCCTTGGGCGCGAGCTTGCCGGCGGCGGCGCGGCGGCCCTGCCAGTCGCGCCAGTCTGGCCAGGCGCGCACGCGGGCGGCCGAGTCGGTCCAGGAGGCTCCGTCAGCGGCGTTGAAGACGATGGCGTCGCGCAGGCCGGCCTCGCGATAGCTCTGCAGCTTGACGCCCTTGCCGCGCGGCATTTCCGGAAGCTCTTCAAGGGCGAAGACGAGGATCTTGCCGTTGTCGCCGATCACCGCGACCTGATCGCCCGCCGCCTCGCGACAGACGACCGCCTCGCCGTTCAACACCTGCTTGCCGGCGCGGCGGAAGGCTATCGCCTCGTCCTCCGGCATGATGAAGCCGTAGCCGGCCTTCGACGCCAGCACGCGCTTGCGGCCCGGCTTGTGGGCGAAGACGTCGACGATGCCGACCCGGTCGTCGAGATCGAGCATCAGCCTCAGCGGCTCGCCCGCCCCGCGCGCCGAGGGGAGCTTGTCGCAGGCGAGCGTGAAGAAGCGCCCGTCGGAGGCGAAGATGAGCAGCTTGTCCGTTGTTTCGGCCGGCACGAGGAAGCCCAGCTTGTCGCCTTCCTTGAACTTCAGTTCGCTGGGATCCTCCACGCGCCCGCGCGCGGCGCGGATCCAGCCGCGGTCGGAAAGGATGACGGTGATCGGCTCGCGCTGGACCAGCGCCTCGATGGCGACAGAGGCGTCGACGGCCGGCGCGTCGGCGAAACGGGTGCGGCGCGCGCCTTCCACAGTATCGGGCCCCAGGATCTTGCGCACGTCGCGCAGGCCCAGGCCCACCAGCCGCCACTGCTGGCGTTCGGACTCCAGCAGTTTGGCGAGCCCGTCCCGCTCCTCGGCCAACTCGGCATGCTCGCGGCGGATCTCCATCTCCTCCAGCCGCGCGAGCTGACGAAGGCGGGTGTTGAGGATGGCGTCGGCCTGGATCTCGGTGAGGGCGAAGACGGCCATCAATTCGGCTTTCGGGTCTTCGACATAGCGGACGATGCGGATCACCTCGTCGAGGTTGAGGTAGGCGATCAGCATGCCGTCGAGCACATGCAGGCGCTGTTCGATCTTCTCGAGGCGGAAACGGGCGCGGCGCACCACGACCTGGCGCCGGTGGTCGAGGAAGGCCTGCAGCAGGCCGCGCAGGCCCATCACGCCCGGCGCACCGGCCGCGTCGAGCACGTTCATGTTGACCGGGAAGCGCACCTCGAGATCGGAGAGGCGAAAGAGGCTCTCCATCAGGGCTTCGGGCGGAATGTTGCGCGACTTGGGCTCGATGACGACGCGCACGTCTTCGGCCGACTCATCGCGAACGTCGCCGAGCAGCGGCGCGCGTTTGGTCTCGATCAGCGCGGCCAGCTGTTCGATCAGCTCGGCCTTCTTCACCTGGTACGGGATTTCGGTGACGATGATCCGGTAGGTCCCGCGCCCCTGCCCGTCCTCCTCCCATGTGGCGCGCACGCGCACGCCGCCGCGCCCGGTCTCGTACGTCTCGAGCAGCGAGGCGGCCGGCTCGACGATGACCCCGCCGGTCGGGAAGTCGGGGCCGCGGACGGCGGTCATGAGCTCGGCGGTCGTCGCCGCTCTGTTGTCGAGCAGCAAGAGGCATGCGTCGATCAGCTCGGCGGCGTTGTGCGGCGGGATCGAGGTCGCCATGCCGACGGCGATGCCGGACGAGCCATTGGCCAGCAGATTCGGGAAACCCGCGGGCAGGACGACGGGCTCTTGGTCCTCGGTGTCGTAGGTCGGGCGGAAGTCGACCGCGTCCTCGTCGAGGCCGTCGAGCAGCAGCGTGGCGGCTTCGGTCAGCCGGCACTCGGTGTAGCGCATGGCCGCGGCGTTATCGCCGTCGATGTTGCCGAAGTTGCCCTGCCCGTCGACCAGCCGGTAGCGCTGAGTGAACGCCTGCGAGAGACGCACGAGGGCGTCGTAGATCGACTGGTCGCCGTGCGGATGGAACTGGCCCATCACGTCGCCAACCACCTTGGCGCACTTCTTCGTTGCGCCGTCGGGCCCGAGCCGCATGCGGTGCATGGCGTAGAGCAGCCGCCGCTGGACGGGTTTCAGCCCATCGCGCACGTCCGGCAGCGCGCGGTCGGTGATGGTGGAAAGCGCGTAGGCGAGATAGCGGCGCGAAAGCGCCTCGATCAGCGGTTCGTCGAGGATGCGGCCACCTTCGTCGGGCGGCGGGCCAGCGTCGTCCATGCTCAGGGAATCGCCCGACTCCCCGGCGAAGTCCAGCCGCCGCTAGTGGGCGGGCTCGGCTTGAACGGGCGCGGCTTCGGTCGGCGACGTGTCGCCCTTGCGCCACCAGGGCAGCCACGCCCAGAAGCGCTCGTGGCCGTAGTAGATAGCGATCTTGGTGAAGGTCTCGAAAAAGGAGATGGACGCCGCGAACACCAGCTTGTGGGTGACGAGCCAGCTTATCAAGAAGGTGTCGAGACTGCCGACCAACCGCCAGCTGACCGCCTTCACCAGGGAGCGCGTATGGGCTTCGGGCACGCGAATGAACATCGTCTCACCCTCCAAGGCGGATCGAGGCGCTCACCATCCCACCGCCGCGATCCAGGCGCCAGGGGCCCAATCCCCACAAATGCGGTCGGGGTTTGTAGATTTGCTCAAAGGCGCGTCGCGTCGCGGAGCCGATCGAGCAGCCAGACGCGCGCCGGCGGCAGCGGCCGGTTTGCGGCGGCGAACACGAACGCCTCGAGAAAATGCCCGGTCAGCGCCATCCCGTCGCCGATGTCCCCGGGCCTGAGGCCGCCCTGCGCCGACAGCATAAACGGCGGCAGGCGCAGCAGGCGCTCTGCGTAAGGGCCGCCCGCGGCGCGACTGACGGCGCGGCCGGACTTGGGGCTGACGTAGACGAGGTCGTCGGTCGTCCCGGTCACCGCGCAGCGCGAGAGGTCGAGGCCGAACCCAAGCTCCTGCAGGAGCCCAGCCTCGAAGCGGATGTAGACGACCGGCCAGATGTCCGGGTCGGACAGCACCGCGGCCAGCGCCTCGAACGCTTCGAACGCGCCCGAATGCGGCTCCCGCTCGGGCAGTGCGCCAGCGGCGACGGCGGCGGCCGAGGCGAGCGCGGCCAGCGCCAGCGGCTCGTCGAAGAGGGCGGCCGGGCCCTCGCCCAGCCCCTCTACCTGCGCCGACCCGAGTTGCTCGGAGGTTCGGGCGCGGTAGCGGGCGAGCACGCGCGCGCCCGGCTGCAGCGCCGGCCGCATGCGCCGGGACGCCCCACCGGCCACATGCGCGACGTATCGGCCATGGCCGCGCGTGAGCAGCTCGACGATCGCCCCCGCCTCCCCAAACGGCCGCGCCGCCAGCACGAAGGCGTCGTCCTCGAAGTCCATCTAAGCCGCCGCCGCGTCACACATCGAAGTCCAGTCCGACGCCTGTGTAGAAGGCGCGCGTCTCGGACCAGTTCTCCTGCACCTTGACCGTGAGGAAGAGGTGCACCGGCCGCTCGAGGATGACCGCGAGTTCGGTGCGCGCGGCTTCGCCGATCCATTTCAATGTCTGGCCGCCCTTGCCGAGTACGATCGGCCGCTGACTGTCGCGCTCGACGAAGATGGTCTGCTCGATGCGCAGCGCGCCTTTCTTGGCGTCGGCGAATGCGGTCGTCTCGACGGCGGCGGCGTAAGGCAACTCGTCGTGCAGGCGAAGATAGACCTTCTCGCGCGTGATCTCTGCGGCCAGGAGGCGCGCCGGCAGGTCGCCGGTCTGGTCGGCCGGATAGAGCCAGGGGCCTTCGGGCATCGCCGCCGCGAGCCGCGCTTTCAGGTCCTCGACGCCGGACCCATCGGCAGCGGAGATCATGAACACCTCGCTGTAGGCTCCGCTGCCGAACAGCCGCTCGGCCAGGCCCAGCAGGCGGTCGCGGCGGATGGCGTCGATCTTGTTAAGCGCCAGAATGGCCGGCAGGCTCGCCGCCTTCAGCCCCTCGAGGATGGCCGCTGCGTCCTTGGCCGCTAGCTTGTCGGCCGGGCGCGCGTTCGGCTCCTCCGCGGCAAGTTCAGCTTTCGCATCGATCAGGTGGACAACTGCGTCGGCGTCTTCGGCGCCCGCCCAGGCAGCGCGCACCATCGCGCGGTCCAGCCGGCGGCGCGGCTTGAACACGCCCGGCGTGTCGACCAGCACGATCTGCGCGGCGCCGGCGGTCACCACGCCGCGGACGGGGAAGCGCGTCGTCTGCACCTTCTGGCTGACGATCGAGACCTTGGTCCCCACCAGCCGGTTGACCAGCGTCGACTTGCCAGCGTTCGGCGCGCCGAGGATGGCGGCGAAGCCGGCGCGGGTCGCTTCGGCGCTCATGCGATTCCGGCCAGGACAGCGGCGGCGGCGGCCATCTCCGCTGCGCGGCGCGTAGGCCCCACCCCGGTCTGCGGCGCGCAGCCTTCGACAGCCACGGTCACGGTGAACGTCGGCCGGTGCGCCGGGCCGGTCCTGGCGAGGACGGCGTAGGCCGGCAACGGCCGTCCGAGGCGCATTGCCCACTCTTGCAGCGTGGTTTTCGGATCGCGCGGCGTCGCCTCGCCGAGCGCCATGAACGCCTCCGCCCAGACGTCGAGGAAAACCGCGCGCGCGGCGGCGAGGCCGCCGTCGAGATAGACGGCCGCCATCAGCGCCTCGGCCGCGTCGCCCAGCACCGCCGGGCTGGTCCGCCCGCCGGCGGCCAGGCGGAGCGCCTCGCCCAGTCCGATCCGCTCCGCGACGGCGGCGCAGGCCTCGTTGCGCACCAGCGCATGCAGGCGGGGCGTGAGCTCGCCCTCGGCGGCCTCGGGGAAGAGCTCGGCAAGGCGCTCGGCGGCCAGAAGGCCAATGACGCGATCGCCGACGAACTCGAGCACCTGGTTGTGGCGCGCCGTCCCGCCGGCCCCGGCCACGCTGGCGTGGGTCAGCGCGCGTTCCAGCAGCGCGCGGTCCTTGAATGCGTATCCGAGGCGGCGCTCCAGTCGCTCGACCGCATCGGCGCGCGCCGTCATTTCAGCGCGTGGAAAAACCGGTCGGGCCGGATCGCGAACCAGGTCCAAGGCTTCAAGAGCGACGCGCCCGGCTGCCAGGACGCCAGGATGAACTGCGCCTTGCCGACCAGGTCCTCCTCCGGCACGAAACCGACGCCGGACTCGTGCGGGAGGAAGCTGTCGAGCGCCGGGTCCCAGCCGCAATTCGCCAGGCCGCCTGTGTCGGCCGGCATATCGGGGTCGAAGCGGCTGTCGAGCGAGTTGTCGCGGTTGTCGCCCAGCATGAAGTAGCAATGAGGCGGCACGACATAAACGCCGGTGTTGTCGGCCAGCCCGCCGTCTGGCGCCTTCTGGATCACGTGGTCGCGGCCGTTCGGAAGAAGCTCGTCGAACCGCGCGACGGTGCCGGAGCCGTCCGGCAAATCGCCGGTGCCATCGCTCAGCGGCGTGCGCTTCAGCGCCTGGCCGTTGATGAACACCTGCCCGTCCTTCACCTGGATCTTGTCGCCCGGCAGCCCGACCAGCCGCTTTATGTAGTCGGTGCGCCCGTCGCGCGGCAGCTTGAAGACGACGATGTCGCCGCGCTGCGGTTGGTTGAAGAAGACCCGGCCCGAGAAGATCGGCGGGCTGAACGGGATCGAGTGGCGGCTCCAGCCGTAGCTCCACTTCGAGACGATGATGTAGTCGCCTTCGTAGAGGTTCGGTTCCTCCGACGCCGACGGGATCGTGTAGGGCTGGAAGATGATGATCTTCAGCACCAGGGCGATCAGCAACGCGTAGACCACCGTCTTGACGATCTCGATCGTCTCGTGGACGAGGCCGCCGCTTTTCGCGGCCGGCGCGCTCTTGGCGTCTGCGGTCATGGAGCGTTGGAATCTCTCAAATCAGCCGCGCATGTCGGCGGGCGCGCCTTGCTAGACGTTCGGTGCGGCGCGAGCAAGGCGGGCGCCGCCAGGTCACGAGGCCGCGGCCGCCAGAGCCTCGATGATCACGAACGCCTGGGCGTAGGGATGGTCGTCGGTGAGGCTGAGGTGGATCGACGGGGTCATGCCGTCGGGCACCAAGGCAGCCAGGCGCGCCGCCGCGCCGCCGGTCAGCGCCATGGTCGGCTGGCCGGAGCGCAGATTGACGACGCCCATGTCGCGCCAGAAAACGCCGCGCTTGAGGCCCGTGCCAAGCGCCTTGGCGCAGGCTTCCTTGGCCGCGAAGCGTTTGGCGTAGCTCGCCGCCCGATCCTGCCGCCGCTCCGACCGCGTCCGTTCGATATCGGTGAACACCCGCTGTTTGAACCGCTCGCCGAAGCGCTCGAGTGTCTTTTCGACGCGGCGGATGTCGGTCAGGTCGGAGCCGATGCCGACGATCAAGCGGCGGCCTCGTCGCGCGCGGCGTCCATCAGCGACCGCATGCGCCGGATCGCCGCGTCGAGCCCGGTGAAGATGGCTTCACCGATGAGGAAGTGGCCGATGTTGAGTTCGGCAAGCTCTGGGATGGCGGCGATGGCGCCGACGGTCTCGTAGTCGATGCCGTGACCGGCATGCACCTCGAGTCCCAGCGCGGCCGCTTGCGCCGCCGCGGCCTTGAGTTCGGCATAGAGCCGCTCAGCTTCGGCCGTGTGGTGTTCGCGCACGGCGACGCAATAGGCGCCGACGTGCAGCTCGACGACTTGCGCGCCGACGCTGGCGGCCGCCTCGATCTGGCGCGGATCGGCGTCGATGAAGAGGCAAACGCGGACGCCGGCCTCTTTCAGCCGCGCAACCATCGGGGCGACGCGGTTGTGTTCGCCGGCGACGTTGAGGCCGCCCTCTGTGGTCACCTCCTCGCGCCGCTCGGGCACCAGCGCTGCGGCGTGCGGGCGGTGCTTGAGCGCGATGGCCAGCATCTCGTCGGTCGCGGCGGCCTCGAAGTTCAGCGGCCGCCCGCGCTTGCGGCAGAGCTTGGCCAGCGTCTCGATATCGGCATCCGAGATGTGGCGGCGATCCTCGCGCAGGTGGGCGGTGATGCCGTCGGCGCCGGCGGCGATGGCGACCTCGGCGGCGCGCGCCGGATCGGGATAGCTCTCGCCGCGGGCGTTCCTGATGGTCGCCACGTGGTCGATATTCACCCCAAGGCGGATGCGGCTCATGCGGAAAGCCTCCGGCTGCCCGGTTCCTCGGCCGGGAGCGCCGCGAGCTGCGGCGGCAGCGCGTCGGCGGGATAGGCCGGCACGGTCAGGCTGGCCAGCGCCACCAGCGACGCGCCGGCGTCGGCCTCGCCGCCCGAGCGGTCGACGATGCAGGCGGCGCACAGCACTTTGCCGCCCATCGCTTCCACCGCCTCGACGGACTCGCGCAGCGAAAGGCCCGTCGAGACGACATCCTCGACCACCACGACCCGCGCGCCTGGCGCGATCGAGAAGGCGCGGCGGAACTTCAGCACGCCCCCCTCCCGTTCGAGGTAGATGGCGGGCACGCCCAGATGCCGCGCGGTCTCGTAGCCGGGGATGATGCCGCCGACCGCCGGCGAGATGACGACGTCGGGCTGGCCGACCGCTGCAACGATCTTCGCCGCCAGCGCCTTGCACAGCCGCTCGCACCGCTCCGGGTGCATGAACACCAGGTTCTTCTGCAGGAACATGCCGGAGTGAAGTCCCGACGAGAGGATGAAATGCCCCTCGCGCAGCGCGCCGGACTCGCGGAACTCGGTGAGGACGTCGTCGGTGGTCATGAGCGCCAGCTTCTAATTTAGCCGACTGGATTCTTCCACCCGCAGCCCTCGCCCGGCTCGGCTTTCCTCGCCAATGTGTCGCCAGAGCCGCTCCGCGACCGGTCCGGCGGGCCGCGAGCGCAGCCGCGCCGCGACCAGATGCGCGCGCCCGCCGCGGAAGTGCTCGCCGCGGATGGAGACGAGCCGGCCATCAGCGCGTTCGGCCTCGATCAGGAAGGTCGGCAGGTTGCCCCAACCCATGCCCTGCAGGATCAACTCCTTCTTCATCAGCTGATCGCTGACCGTCCAGCTGCGGGCGCCTTCGATGAGGTGATAGTCGGGGCCGGTCGTGTGGCGGGCCGAGTCGCGGATCACGCACTGGACGTAGTCGCGCATCTGCCGGGGCGTGATGTGGCGCGTGATCGGGAAGGCGAGGAAGCCCGGCGCGACCACCGGCTCGAGCTCGACGGCCACCAGCGGCAGCCGCTCGATCTCGGGGTCGGCCATGTCGACGTGGTGGAGGATGAGGTCGGCTTCGCCGTCGCGGAGCCGCTCCATCGGCCCGGCCAGCGCCTCGAAGTGCAGGTGCAGACGCGTTGAGGGCCGCTCATCGAAGAAGCGGCGGAGCAGCCCGAGCGTCGGCGCGAGCGGGCAAAGGTCGCCCACCACCACCGTCAGCTCGGTCTCCTCGCCGGCGCGGAGCTGGGCGGCGTGAGCGCCAAGGCGCTCAGCATCGCCGAGCAGAATGCGGGCGCGCTCGTGGAAGCTGCGTCCCGCGGCGGTCAACGCGACGCGGTAGCTGTCGCGGTCGAGCAGCGTCAGGCCCAGCTGCTGTTCGAGGTTGCGCACGGCGGCGAACACGCTCGGGTGGCTCCGCCCCAACTTCGCGGCCGCGGCTTGGAAGCCCCCTTCGGTGACCACTGCATCGAAGCATCGGAGCTGCTGCAGGGTGGCGCCGCTCATTGTCGCTAATCCCGACTTTGATATTCCGGACTTTGTAATTTCATTTCGACCCGACGAGCGCAACAAGCCGGCTCCGCATCCGAAGAATGGAGCCTTCTCGTGAGAGCCGTCGTCATCACCGCCTATGGTGGACCGGAAACCCTCGCACTCGCTGAGCGCCCCGAACCCCAGCCGAAGCCCGGGATGGTGCGGATCGCCG
>Ga0070735_10000621_pt1 | contig 37341 bp, 34 predicted proteins | sample Coa_R1_FD_66443 | JGI IMG/M metagenome (GOLD analysis project Ga0070735, IMG submission 66443) | Surface soil microbial communities from Centralia Pennsylvania, which are recovering from an underground coalmine fire - Coalmine... | ecosystem: Environmental > Terrestrial > Soil > Unclassified ... | reverse complement strand
TGATCACGCACCAGGAGGTCCGTTTCGGCGGCGACGGGGAGACGCTCGCGATCGTGCACGACTCGTCTTCGCGCGCATCGTTCGTGCCCGGCATCCTGATGGCGGTTCGTGCGGCTCGCGGCCTCAATCGCTTCGTCGACGGAATCGGAGAACTGCTGTGAAGCGCGGCGCGCGCATCGCGATCGTCGGTGCGACCGGACTGGTCGGTGAGTCGCTCTTGGCGACGCTGGAAGAGCGCGGCTTCGAACCTTCGAAGCTCGCACTGTTCGCAAGCGCTCGGTCGGGGGGTTCCACGCGCGCGGCGTTTGGCAAATCGTGGCCGGTGCGCGAACTCGCCGGCGCCGGCGACTTGGCGGGCGTCGATATCGCGTTTTTCGCCGCCGGATCCGCGACGAGCTCGGCGTATGCGCGCGCAGCGGCTTCGAGCGGCGCGCTCGTGATCGACAAATCGGCCGCGTTCAGACTCGACGAGAGCGTGCCGCTCGTCGTGCCGGAGATCAATGCTGCACGGGCGATCGGCGCCCGCCTCATCGCAAACCCCAACTGCGCCACGATCCCGCTTGCGTTGACGCTTGCACCGATCGCGCAAGAATTTGGACTCGTCTGGACGAGCGTCGCTACCTATCAGAGCGTCTCGGGCGCCGGGCGAGCCGCGCTCGACGAATATCGCGCACAGTGCGCGGGAGCGCAAGAGGTTGAGGCGCTGCCGCGCCGCGTCGCAGGGAGCGTCATACCAGAGAACGGTTCGTTCGATGCGGACGGCCACGCCGACGAAGAACGGAAGATCGCTGCGGAGTTGAAGAAGATACTCGAACTCCCAGATCTGCGCGTCTCGGCCACGTCCGTGCGCGTGCCGGTCGCCGTCGGGCACTGCGAGGCGGTTTCGTTCGGCACGCGGCGGCCGGCCACGCGGGCGCAAATCGCCGGCGTATTGCGTGCTGCGCACGGGCTGAAGTTTCTCGACGGCAACGGCTACGCCACGCCGCTCGACGTCGTCGGCACCGACGACGTCGTTGTCGGGCGATTGCGCCCCGACGATGCCCATGAGTCAGCGTGGCTCTGCTGGATCGCATGCGACAACTTGCGCAAGGGCGCTGCGACGAATGCGGTACAGATCGCCGAAGCTATCGGCGCGGCGAGCGGCGTCGCCACATGAGCGCGCAGGCGGCGCGCGACAGCCTTAAGATCGTCGTCTTGAAATTCGGCGGTTCGTCGCTTGCCACCGCCGAATTGCGCGGTCTTGCGGCCCAGCGCGTGATGGATGCGCTGCGGTCGGGTCACGCGCCGATCGTCGTCGCGTCGGCTATCGGGAGGACGCCGGATCCGTACGCCACCGACTCGCTCCTCGCGCTTGCGCAGACCGCGGCGGATGGACCGAACCGAGATCTGCTGCTTGCATGCGGCGAGACGATCGCTGCTGCGGTGTTCGCCGAAGTGCTCGAGTCAAAGGGCGTCAAAGCGCTCGCTCTGACCGGCGCGCAGGCCGGCATCACGACCGATGAATCGCACGGCGATGCCGCGATCCGCTCCGTCGACGCTCGGCGGCTGCTCGATCTCCTGGCGGCGGGCGTCACGCCGATCGTCGCCGGCTTCCAAGGCGCCACCGAGGACGGCATCATCACCACGCTCGGACGCGGCGGCAGCGATCTCACGGCGGTCGCGCTCGCGGACGCCCTGGGCAACGTACCGGTCGACGTCTATACCGACGTGGACGGCGTGATGACGGCCGATCCGCGGCGCGTGACCGATGCGCACACCATCGCGTCGCTCACATCCGAAGAACTATCCGAGCTTGCGTCGCACGGGGCGCGCGTCATGCACGACAAGGCGGCGGAAGTCGCGCATCGCTCTCGCCTGACGCTTCGTGTGCGGGGCCTGAAAAGCGGAGTCGGCACCGCGATCGACGATGACGCGGAGATCGACCGTGCCCATCCGGTCACGGGCATCGCGGCGGTGGACGGCTACACGTTCGTCCACGCGTCGCCTGAAGGCGCCGGCGGGGCGAGCGGCTGGGAGCGCGCGCTGTTCAAATCGCTTGCCGAAGAAAATATCAGCATCGACTGCGTCAATGTCAATGCAGCCGGCGTTTTCTTCATCGTCGCGGACGCACAGTTCGACGCGACCGAACGCGCGCTTGCGGGGCAGCCGATCTCGTTGCGCGCGCGCCGGGGATGCGCGAAGATCTCGATCGTCGGTGCCGGCATGCGCGGCACCCCAGGCGTCGTGTACCGCGTCGTCGATGCGCTCTCGGCAAGCGGCGTGACGATCATCCACAGCACCGATTCGAATATCACCGTCTCGGTGCTCGTGCCGGGGGCGCAAGCCTCGGTCGCCGAAAATGCGCTGCACGAATATTTTGGGTTGAAGGGGTAAAAGATGCGCCAAGGTCGATTCGGTCCGCTCATCACGGCGATGATCACGCCGATGAAGTCGGACGGTTCGGTCAACCTCGATGAAGCACGGCGACTCGCCGAATATTTGTGCGACAACGGCTCGACGGGGATCGTCGTCAGCGGCACGACCGGCGAGGGACCGACGCTCACCGACGCAGAGAAGATAGAGCTCTTTCGCGTAGTGGTCGCGGCTGTGGGCGACAACGCTTCGGTCATCGCGAACACGGGCGGCAACGACACGCGCTCGTCCGTGGAGCTCACGCGCCGCGCATGCTCGACCGGCGTGCACGGCATCCTCGCGGTCGGGCCGTTTTACAATAAGCCGCCGCAGGCCGGGCTCGTCGCTCATTTTCGCGCGATCGCGGATGCGTCCGTAGTTCCCGTGATGATCTACAATATTCCGGGGCGCACGGCAGTGAACGTCCTGCCCGAAACGCTCGTCACGCTTTCGGCGCATCCGCGGATTCGCGCGGTCAAGGAATCCAGCGGCGACCTCATGCAGATCGCCGAGATCGCCGCGAACCTGACGGACGATTTCGACGTGTACGCGGGCGACGATCACCTTGCTCTGCCCACAGCCTCCGTGGGAGGCTGCGGCGTGGTAAGCGTCGCGAGCCACGTCGCGGGGCGCGATATTCGTGCGATGTTCGCGGCATTCGCCTGCGGCGACAACGACGCTGCCCGCGCGCTGCATGCGAGCCTGCTGCCGTTGATCCGCGCGCTCTTCGCCGTGTCGAATCCGATACCGGTCAAGGCTGCGATGCGGCACTTCGGGTTCGACGTCGGCTCATGCCGGCCGCCGCTGTGCGACCTGAACGCCGAGCAAGAACGCGTTCTCGCCGCAGCGATCGCTCCTTGGTTGGCGACGGCTCAAACCACCGCCGCGGCGACGTGAGGCCAGGTTCAAGAACGACCATTGACCGGCGATAGCCCGCTCGTCGTCCTCGGCTGCCGCGTGGACGCCGTCGATGCGAGCTCAGCCGCCGAGACGATCACGAGTTGGATTCGGCAAGGCCGTCCGGCGCACGTCGTGACGCTCGGCGCGGAAATGGCGACGCTCGCTGCACGCGACGACGCGTATCGCGCGGCGATCAACGGCGCGGACCTCGTCGTGCCCGATACGGTCGGCATCGTCTGGGCCTCGCGCGTGTTGCGGCGGCCATTGCACGAACGCGTCGCCGGCATCGATCTCGTCGAACGCATCTTACGCGAAAGTCCGCCGGCTTCCATCCGCCTGTTCATCCTGGGAGCGGCGGCTGGTGTCGCGGAGAGCGCCGCGCAGGCGCTCGGCGGCGCGTTTCAAAGCGTGGTGATCTGCGGCATGCATCACGGATATTTCGATCGCGACCATGATGCGGAGCTCGCGAATGTGATCCGTGCATCTGGCGCGCGACTCGTGCTCGTGGGAATGGGTTTCCCGCTGCAAGAGGTCTGGATCCGGCAGAACTTCCAGACCCTCGGCGATGCGGTGTGCATCGGCGTCGGCGGAGCTCTGGACGTTTGGGCGGGTCGCGTCACGCGTGCGCCTGCGTCGTGGCGAAGAGCCGGATTGGAATGGTTCTATCGGCTTGTCCGCGAGCCGGCGCGGCTGCGGCGTCAACTCGCGCTGCCGCGTTTCGCGGCGCTCGTGCTCGCGCAGGCGTTGCGGGAGCGCGGCGCAAACCAAGCGCGCTGACCATGCGCGGAATGATTCTCGCGGGCGGACTCTCGACGCGTCTGCAGCCGCTGACGAACGATCTCCCGAAGCCGCTCGTGCCCGTGCTCGACCGGCCGGTGATCGGGCACGTCATCGACTATCTTGCCGTGCACGACGTCAGCGATCTCGTGGTCAACGTCCATTATTTCGCCGAGGATGTCGAGAGATATGTCGGCGACGGCGAGAACTTCAACGTCCGCATGTCGTACTTGCGCGAATCCACGCTGATGGGAAGCGCAGGTGCCGTCAAACAAGTCGAACAGCTTTTCGATTCGACGTTCGTCGTCATCGGCTGCGACGACGTGACCGACGTGGATCTTGGCGCTGCGCTTGCATTCCATCGGGAGCGCCGCGCAGAAGCGACGATCGTACTCGTGGAAGCCGATGACGTTTCGCAATACGGCGTCGTCGTCACGGAAGCGGACGGCCGGATCACCGATTTTCAAGAGAAGCCGGCCAAAGGAACCGAGCGCAGCAAACTCGTCAACACCGGCATCTACGTCTTTGAGCCGCAACTGCTCGCGCGCATTCCTGCCGCCACGTTTTACGACTTCGGCAAACAAGTGTTTCCCGAGCTCCTCGCGGCCGAAGCGCGATTCTTTGGAATGCGACAGCGCGCATATTGGTGCGACATCGGCACCCCGTCCGAATACCGTCGCGCGCACGCGAACGCGCTCACCGGCAAAGTGCGACTATCCATTGCGGACGGCGCGACGGTCCGCGACGGCGCGCTCATCGGCGCGGGTGCGACGATCGATCCGACCGTGCGCATCGAGGGTTTTGCGTCGATCGGCGCGGGATCCCGGATCGGCGCCGGCGCTATCATCGATTCGTCTATCGTGTGGCGCGGCGTCAAGGTCGGACCCAACGCGCATCTGCTCAATACGATTCTCGCTGACGACGTCGTCGTCGAACCCAATGCGTTCGTCGAAGGCGGCCTCTACGGCCGCGCCTCTCGCATTCGGTAATGTAGGGCGGACCTCTAAGGTCCGCCGGCGGACGATAAACGACCGCCCCACATTTCCAAAGCGGACGATAAACGTCCGTCCCACATTTCAAAAGGCGGACGATAAACGTCCGCCCTACATTTCCAATGAAAAGCGATTGCGTGATAACACGGCCTCATGCTCGCTCCGTTTGCCTGGATCGCAGGGATCGTGGCGCCGACGCGTTGCGCGGGTTGCGACGCTCTCGGCTCGACACTGTGTGAATATTGTTTGGCTGCGTGTATGCGTCACACGCCGGTGACCCGCGCTGCAAAGTCCGGCGCGCCATTCACCGTCGCTCTCGGCCCATATAGCGGCGCGCTCGCGCGAGCCATACGTCGCATCAAGTTCGGCGGCAGATGCGACGTCGCGCACACGCTTGGCTGTTTTCTTGCCGGGTCGATCGCGCTAAGCCTCGATATGGTAGTGCCGATGCCGCTGCATCCGGCGCGCATGCGAGAACGGGGATTCAACCAAGCCGCGCTCATCGCTCGCGCCGTCGCCGCGACACTTGGCGTCGCGCTCGAAAACCAAGCGGTTGTTCGCACAAACGCAACGGCACCGCAAAGCCGGCTGCCGCTCGCAGCGCGGCGCGCCAACGTCCGTGACGCGTTCGGCGCAGGGCGGCGGGCCACGCGTGTTCTCGGCCGACGCGTGCTGATCGTCGACGACGTCGTGACCACGGGGTCGACGTTAGCGTCGTGCGCCGCCGCGCTGCACTCGAGCGGTGCCGCGGCAGTCATCGGGGCGGCCTTGGCGATCCGACTCTGACCAACGTTCGGCCCGAGGGTAGCGCCCACAGCGGCGGCTAACAACCCGGCATGGACGATGCGAGATTCATGCAGCGTGCGCTCGAGCTCGCTGCGAAAGGTCGCGGCAATACAAGTCCAAATCCGATGGTTGGCGCGATCGTCGTCGCATCCGGCGGTGCGGTCGTCGGCGAAGGGTACCACGAGCGCGCTGGTTCCGACCACGCCGAGACGATCGCATTGCGAGCGGCGGGTGATCGAGCGCGAGGAGCCACGCTCTACGTCACGTTAGAACCTTGCGACCACCGAGGCAGAACGCCGGCGTGCACGCAGGCAATAGTGGAAGCGGGCATCAGGCGCGTGGTCGTTGCTATCGAAGACCCAGATCCGCGCGTGCGCGGAAAAGGCATCCAGCAACTCCGCGACGCCGGCATTGATGTCGCGGTCGGCGTTGAAGCAAGCGGCGCCGCGGCACTGAACTTCGCGTATCTCCATCACCGCAGCCGCGCGAGGTCGTTCGTGACGCTCAAAATGGCGGCGAGCATCGACGGGGCGATCGCGCCGCGCGCCGGCGTGCGCCACCGGCTGACAGGGGCAAAGGCCGCGGCGTTTGTCTACGATCTGCGCTTCGAACACGACGCGGTCTTGATCGGCGTCCACACGGCGATCACCGACAACCCGGAGCTCACCGTCCGTCCGGCACGGCCCCGCGCCGTGCCGTACTTGCGGATCATCGCGGATTCCAACGGCCGCACGCCGCTCGCAAGTCACGTCGTACAAGACGCCGCGACCACGCCGACAATGGTCGCCGCGACGACCGCGATCCCGGCGGAACGTCGCGACGCGCTGCTCGAACGAGGCGTGCAAGTCGTGACGTGCGCTTCCACGCCGGACGGCCACGTCGACCTCGCGGATCTCCTATCACAACTGGCGCAGCAAAATATTCTCAGCGTGCTGTGCGAAGGCGGACCGACCATCGCCACGGCCTTGCTCGCGCAAAAACTGGTCGGCAAGATCTACTGGTTCATAGCACCCGAGATCCTCGGCGCGGCAACGGTCGCTCCCGCCATCGACCGCGTTGCGGGCGCCGCTCGCCTGCACCTCGAATCTGCGGTGATGCTCGGGGAAGATCTTCTGGTCGAAGCGGTGCCCGCAACGTGATTGCGCCTTTGATCGCCGCGCTTCTCGTCACCTCACAGCCTGGACCGAATTCACGGCCGGTCCTTTCAGCCGAGCAGCGGCGTCGGATCGATTCGCTCGCCGCCGCGACCATGCTCCACCAACACCTTCCCGGCTTGTCGATCGCCATAGCGCGCAACGGCGCAATACTGTACGCCAACGGCTACGGCTACCGCGATGTACGGAAGCGCGCGCCGGCAGATCCGGGCACCGTCTATAATATCGCCTCCATGACTAAGCAGTTCACGGCCGTTGCCATACTGCTGCTGCAAGAAGACGGCAAGCTGAGCGTGGACGACAGCCTCGTGCGCTACCTTCCGGACTACCGCTACGCGCGGCAGATCACGTTGCGCGAGCTGCTCAACCACACATCGGGAATCCCCGACTACTCGATCGTGGACGGTGTGCCGCACAAAGCGACTGCTGCGCAGTTCGTCGACCTCATCAAGAACGCACCGCTCGACTTCTCACCGGGCTCTCGTTTTGAATACTCGAACACGAACTACGTCATACTCGGAATGATCGTCGAACAGGTCAGCGGCGAGTCGTACGGCAGCTTCCTCGCGCGACGTGTCTTCAGGCCGCTCGGCCTGCGCTCTACGAGTGCGCGCATGATCCCGCACGATCTTCCGGATGGTGCGGTCGGCTATACGTACGCGGGTGGCAAGATCGTCGAGGCGCCCCAAACAGCCGACGATCTCGGCTACGGCGACGGTACCGTTGATGCGTCGGTGACCGATCTCGTGCATTGGGATGCTGCTCTCGATAATGGAAGAGTCGTGAGCCGAGCGTCGTGGCGCGAGATGACGTTCTCGCCGCTCTCGCACGGGTATGGCATGCGCGGCGGCTACGGTTTCGGGCTCGACCTCGGGCATCTCTACGGCCGCCGTTACATCTTCCATCAAGGTCTGAACGTCGGGTTCGCCGGCGAGAACGCGACGTTTCCCGATGACGGTCTGGAGATCGCTGCGCTGAGCAACGGCGATCCTTTCGATGAAGATCTGTTCTTTCGCCGCGTCGTCTCGATCGTCGAACCGCCGAGCGCAGCCGCGGCAGCGGCCGACATGGTATCTGCAGCCGGCGAAGACTCCAGCATTACGCGAAAGGTGACTGCCGTGCTCGCCGGCATGCAGCGCGGATCGATCGACCCTGCGTTGGTCACGGCGGACTACGCGCGTGCGCTCGCACCTCCGACGATGCGTCAGATGTGCGCCGATGCCGGAATCAAAGGATCGCCGCAGCGTCTGATCTACCGCGGGCGCACCTATCGAGATCGAAAAGATTTCGTCTTCTACGACGTGTACTATCCCGACTCGGTCGTCGCTGTGGACGCAGCTATCGCTTCGAACGGTGCGCTCTCGCTCATCGAACTAGCGCGAGAAGATTGAACCGATGTTCACCGGCTTAGTCAGAGCACGCGGCGAAGTGCTGAAAAATGCACCGAACCCGATCGGCGGCACTCGCTTGACGATCGGTGCTGCCGAGATCGGCCGCGGAGCCGAATCGGGCGCAAGCGTCTCGGTCAACGGCGTCTGCCTGACGGTCGCCCTCATCGAAGCGTCGGCCGGTGAGCTGACCTTTGACGTCGTGCCGGAAACGCTCGCGCGGACCAATCTCGGTTCGCTGGTCGCCGGCGACGAAGTCAATCTCGAACCGAGCCTTCGCGTCGGGGATGCGCTCGACGGCCATGTCGTGTACGGTCACGTGGACGGCACGGCCACGATCTTGCGCATCGACCCCGAGGGCCAAGGCCTGCGCCTGTGGTGCGCGACGCCGCCCGCACTCGATCCGCTCATCTGCGAGAAAGGATACGTCGCGCTCGACGGGATCAGCCTTACCGTCGCCGCAGTCGACGACGGCAGGTTCGCCGTCGCGTTGATCCCCGAGACGTTGGCGCGAACGACGATGCGGTTGAAAGCACCGGGCGACGCATTGAATGTCGAAGCCGATCCATTCGCGCGCTATGTCGCGAACATCGTCCGAAAAGGTGCGCCGTGAGTCTTGAAGCGCTCAATACCTTCGCGTCCGTGGGGACGCTCGTCGTCATCGCGGCCACCGCGATCGCCGCGCTCGCGCAACTGCGCCACTCCAGAGGCGGCAATCAGATCGTCGCGCTCACCGAGTGCCGCGAGGTGCTCGAGTCGGAGGCGTTCGCCGCCGCGCTGGTTTTTGTGCGCCGCGAACTGCCGGAGAAGATGAACGATCCAGCGATCCGCGCGAAGATCCTGAGCCCGCCGCTTTCGGGCGACCTCCGCGCGATAAACATCGTCGGCAACTTTTTCGAGTCCATGGGGAGTTTCGTCAAACACGACATCATCGACGCGGATATCGCGTGCGATCTCTGGGGTGGAATCGTGGAGACCAGCTGGAAATCGCTGACGCCGGTCCTTGCGATCATGCGGCGATCTGCCGGCCCGGCGCTGTGGGAGAACTTCGAATATTTGGCTGCGGTCGCGTCAGCCTATACGGCGAAGTTCCCGGTTGGGACATATCCGAAGACGACCAAACGGATGGCGGTCGACGACGTCTGGCTCGATGCCGACAAAGCCGCCGGCATGTAGCCGCGACAATAGGCACAGCCGCCCAGCGGTAACCCGGCGGCCGCCCGTAGAACCTACCAATATGCCACTCAGCCCGGTAGAAGACGCCATCGCCGACATCCGCGCCGGCAAGATGGTCATCGTCATGGACGACGAGGATCGCGAGAACGAAGGCGATCTGACCATGGCCGCCGAGCTGGTCACACCCGACGCCGTGAATTTCATGACCAAGCACGGACGCGGCTTGATCTGCGTCTCCATGACCGGCACGCGGCTTGACGAACTGCACATCCCGATGATGGTGAGCGAGAACACGTCGCGCTTTGAGACCGCGTTCACCGTTTCGGTCGAAGCGCGCGTCCGCACCACGACCGGCATCTCAGCGTTCGATCGCGCCGCCACGATTCAAGCACTCGTCGAGCCGAATTCGACCGCTGCGGATTTCGTCAGCCCGGGCCACACCTTTCCGCTCCGCGCTCGAGAGGGCGGCGTGCTCGTTCGCGCGGGGCAGACGGAAGCGGCCGCCGATCTTGCCCGCCTCGCCGGATTCACAGCTGCGGGCGTGATCTGCGAGATCCTTGATGAGGACGGCACGATGATGCGCCGGCCGGGGCTGGAAGAGTTCGCCGCGCGCCACGATATCAAATTGATGACCGTCAAAGACCTCATCGCATATCGCATGCGCCACGAACTGCTCGTCAAGCGGATCGCGGAGTTCAGCATGCCGACGCGCCACGGCGCGTTCCGCGGCTTCGGCTACGAATCGCTGCTCGACGGAGCCTGCCACGTCGCGCTCGTGATGGGCGAACTCGGCGAAGGCAAGGATGTCTTGGTCCGCGTCCATTCCGAGTGTCTGACGGGCGACGCGCTCGGCAGCAAGCGCTGCGACTGCGCGGCACAACGCGACGCGGCCCTCGCGATCATCGCGCACGAAGGGCGCGGCGTGTTTCTCTACCTGCACCAAGAAGGCCGCGGGATCGGCCTTGCCAACAAACTGCGGGCCTACGAACTCCAGGACCGCGGCGCGGATACCGTCGAGGCAAACGTGAAACTTGGTCTGCCGGTCGACAAGCGCGAGTACGGCATCGGATCGCAGATCCTCTACGATCTCGGCGTGCGAGAGATGAAGATCATCACGAACAATCCCCGCAAGATCGTCGGCCTTGAAGGCTACGGTCTCAAGATGACCGGACGCGTTCCGCTCATCATGGATCGCGACGAGTTCAATACCGGATACCTCAAGACCAAAGAAGAGAAGCTCGGGCACCTGCTCGCCAACGCCGACGGCTCGCCGTGACGAAGGCCTCGGCGTTTGCGATCGTCCGAGCGCGATTCAACCACGAGATAACCGATGCGCTGCATGCCGGCGCGTTGCGCGCTTTTGCCGATCGCGCGGGCCGGGCAAGAGTGGAAACTTTTGAAGTGCCGGGCGCATTCGAGCTGCCCCTAGCGGCGTTATGGCTTGCCCGCAGCGGCGCATACGCCGCGGTGGTCTGCCTCGGCTGCGTGATCCGCGGCGAGACGCCGCACTTCGAGTACGTGGCCGGCGAATCGGCTCGTGGGATCGCTTACGTCGCGCTAGCCACGGGCGTGCCCGTGATTTTTGGTGTGCTCACCACGGAGAACGCCGGTCAGGCATGGGCCCGAGCCGGCAAGAAGCGGCGAGGCACCGCCTCGCATACAGCCGCCGATCCGGCCGGCGGCAACAAGGGCTACGAAGCAGCCGTCGCTGCCATCGAGATGGCGGCCCTCAGGAAGAAGCTGCGAGTTCCCCGGATGTAGGGCGCGCCTTTATGGCGCGCCGCCCCACATTCGCGCGCCGGCGGACCATAAAGGTCCGCCCTACATTCGCGCACCTAATTGTCCCGCAAAAGTGGGTTATTTACAATTTTGGGTGGGTATATTACAATACGTAAGTCACTTTAAATAGCCTACACACGAAAAGTGAGTACGTAGGCTGAACCTGAAAGGATCACCCACTCATGGATCTTACCAAAGACGTGCCACGCAGCGTGAAAGACACATCCCTCGACGGCGTCGTCATGCTCGCGCGGACGACCGATAAGGCGCGCGCACATGCGGCCGGAACGGTCGGCGAATATCATTACAACTGCGGCATGGATCAGAAAGTGCTCGCGTTCGTCGGCATCGACCACGAGACTTTCGAGAAACTCGCCTCGGAGAACGACGACAAGAAGCTCGGCGCATTGCTCGACGAGAAATATCTCAGCAAGAAAACGCCTGCTGAAATCGCTGCGTTCAACGCGGATTATCTCAAGATCTCGCCGGAGCCGAATTCGGACAGCTTCAAGTTCTTCATGGACTTGCGCAACAAAATCGCGCCCGATCGCGGCGACGTGACGACGTGGCCCGATCTGCTCGACCTTGACGAACACCGCGACGTGCCGCGCCGGAAGGCCGCGTAGTCATGCAGCGCGCAGCCGCACGCCACGACGTCAACATGATCGCGGCCGGGGTCGCCGCCGGTGTCACCGGCGGCGTCCTCATCGACGCGTTCCTCGCGGTCGTCAACCACATGAGCCCGATCGCCATCTGGCAATTCGTGGCTTCCGGACTCGTCGGCGGGGTCGCGTTCACATCGCCATCGTACGCCGTGCTTGGCTTCATCATGCATTTCGTGATCAGCATCGCCTGGGCGTTGATCTATGGAGCCGCCGCGCTCCGAGCGCCAGCGCTCGTCCAACGACCCGTGCTGAGCGGGCTGCTCTACGGCGTCGTTGTGATGCTCGGTATGACGATGCTGCTCGCGATCAAGCACCTCGGACCGGCCGGGGTGCCCGACGCGCTCACATTGGCGAAGAATCTGATCGGACACACCGTTTTCTTCGGATTACCGGTCGCGTTGACGATCGCTAAGGGCATGCGCGCCTAGGGTGCGAGCGATTCCAGCCGCCGGCCGCGCGAAAGCGGTCCGGCGGCTGCGATCACGCCGGCTGCGATAGCCATGCCGGCTGCGATGAACGCAAACGCGCCGCCCGGACCATACCGCGCCAAGATGTCGGCGATCCAAAACCCGACGAACACGGCGCTTAAACGACTCCAGGAGTAGACGAAACCGACCGCCCGCGCGCGAATGCGCGTCGGATAGAGCTCGGCTTGATAAGCGTGAAACGCGCTTGAGAACCAGTTGTTGGCGAGCGTCACGCCGATACCGGCGCAGATGATTCCGGCCGGCGCGCGTGTCACGGCCAGCGCCAACCCGAGAAACGCGCTCGCTGCGGCAAGCCCGACGATTTGCCATTTTCGCTCCCAGCGCTCTCCGACGAAAGCCGCAAGGGCGGGCCCGAGGGGCGCTGCCAAAGCGATGAGCGCCGTGTACAAAAGCGAGTGCACGAAACTCACGCCCTCTGCGAAGACCAGGATCGGCACCCACGAGGCGAAGCCGTAAAATCCGATCGTCTGGAAAAAATTGAAAATCACGAGCATCGCGCTGCGCGCGCGATACCTTTCATCCCACATCTCCGTCCATGAGGCGCGCGCGATGGGCGAACTTTCCGCCAACTCGATCGAAGCAGCGTCGGAACCGGCGCCGACGATGGTCTCGATGCGCAGAAGCGCGCCGACGGCTTGAACGTGCCGTCCGCGGGCCGCGAGCCAACGCGGCGATTCGGGCAGCGACCGGAACCACGGCGCTACAAAGACGGCGCCCAGACCGCCGGCGAGCGCGACGAGACGCCAGCCGTCGAAGCCGAAATACGCGTGGGGCACGAGCGCCTGCGCGATGAACGCGGCGGCCGGGACCGCGGTGAACGTGATCGTCTGACTGAGCGCGATCGCGCGTCCGCGCACGGACGGGGGCACGATCTCGCTGATGTACGCATCCACCGTCACGAGCTGGACGCCGATCCCGAGGCCCGCGAGAAACCGAAAACCGTCGATCGCGAATGGGCCGCCCGCGATCGACATCGTGACCGTCGCAACGGAATACCACACGAGCGACCACAGGAATGCCGAGCGCCGGCCGAATCGGTCCGAGATCGACCCGAACAGCAACGCGCCGGCGAACATTCCCAAGAAACCGGCCGCGGCGAAAGCCGGAATGCTGCCGAAACCGGATCCAGTGGCGGTATACACGCCTGAGCGGATCATGCCGAGCGAGATGTACGCGAGCATGAACAGATCGTAGCCTTCGAACCACGCGCCTGCCGAGATGCGGCCGACGAGCCCATAGAGGGCACGGCTGGACGGAAGCGCGTCAAGCCGCGCAGCGATCATCTCCGTCACCGAGCTCATCGTCGAATGCTTTTGGCGCGCAGGCGGCCGGACCTACCGCTGGAGGGGAAGGGGGCAGTCCGCACGGGCGAGAGAATTGCCGCAGCATGGGACCCGCATCGTTCTTCACGGGACCAGACTCGCTGCGTTGGCGCGGTGAGAATCGCGCGCTCTTCCTGACGCTTCTCTTCGCGCCTACGACCGCCGGACTCGTCGGCTTTGCGCTGCGCGAACAGATCACGGCGCAGCAGTTCGCGTTTCTGATCGTCGCTGCCATGATCTACGTCTCCATCGCACGCGGCAGGCTCCTTGGCACGAGCGTCCGCCTGCACGAACGACAGCTCCCTACCCCGTACGCCATCGCCACGCGCTGCGCGCGGACATTGGGAATGGCGGTTCCGCATGTCTTCGTGCGCGAAGATCCCTATTCGTGCGTCACCTCAGTCGGTCTGGAAGAGCCGTATGCCATCGTCGTTTCGAGCACGTGGCTGCCGCATCTCGACGACGATGAGCTGACCTTCCTCATCGGTCGCGAACTCGGGCACATCGCGGCCGGTCACACGCGCATCACGTCGCTTTTCTCGGCTTCGGGCAGGGAGAACCCATTCGTCTCGGCGGTCTTCGGAGCGTGGATGCGGCGCACGGAGTACACCGCCGACCGCATCGGTCTTTTGTGCTGCGGATCCATCGACGCCGCGGCGCGCGCGATCTTCACCTGCGCCTTTCGTCAAGTCTCGAAAAACGTCGACTACACGGCGTTCCGAGATCAGCGCCAAGAAGTTCAATCCGATCCCACGTTCAAACTTGGCGAGCTGCTCGGACAGGAACCCTACGCCACGAATCGTCTGCGCGAGCTCGAAGTCTTCGCGATCTCGCCGCTGTTCGCGACGTGGCGCGCGCGCCTCGACGAGGCAGCGGCCAAACCGCAGCCGGCGCTGCCGCAACCCGCTGCAGCGGCGCTGCCCCGCGAAGTGGACAAGAAGGCTTGCGCGAACGTGTGGCTGCGCGCCACCGCCTTCTTGCTCGACTGGGTCGTCGTCAGCGCTATCGTCAGCTCGGGCAAGGTCGTCCAAACGAGCATCACCACATCCGGCAAACCCGCCGTCGTCCACGCTTCGGACATAGCGGCGTCGACGCTGCAGCAGTTTGTGGACCAGTGGACCGCCGCGCATCTGCCGCTCATCGAGATGGGTCTGCCCGACGTCGTCGCGCTCCTACTCGTCTTCGTCTATAGCGCGATTCTCGTGGGGATCGTCGGACGCACATTCGGTATGATGGTGCTCGGGCTGCGCGTCGTGCGGCCGGATTACGGACGCGTCAGCGTTGGGCGCGCGATCTGGCAGTACTTCGTCGCCTTCTGGTCGCTCGCTCTCGTTCTGCCGCTCGCCGGTTTTTTCTGGCGGCCGTCGGTGCAGGATCGCATAACAGGAACGAGGATCGTCCGCGGTGTGATGATCCGCTGAGTCAACGTCTCGCGCACTAGGTGGCCGTCCTCGCGAAGCGAACGTCCGTTGCATGCGAGCAGCCCCTCCCCACATCGCGTACACCGACGGCATCGTAGAAATCCTCGATCAGACGCGCCTTCCGGCCGAGATGATCGTCGTCAAGCTGCGCTCCGTGCAGCGTGTGATCGACGCCATCCGAGGGCTCAAGGTCCGCGGTGCTCCGGCCATAGGCATCGTCGGCGCGTACGGCATGTGCATCGCGGCGCGGGCAGCCGGCGGCGTCGCGCGCAACGCCGATGATTTCTTCAAAGTTCTCGACGATGCCGGGCGGGCGATCGCGTCCGCGCGTCCGACGGCCGTGAACCTCTCGTGGGCTATCGAGAAGATGAAACGGCACGGGCGCGAGTTAAGCGCGACCGGACAGGGCGTCATGCAGCTGGTCGCAGCCCTTGAAGATATGGCCCGCTCGATCCACGCAGACGACGTCGCGACCTGCCGCGCGATCGGCGACGCGGGAGCGTCGCTGCTGCCGTCCGGCGCGGTCGTCTACACGCACTGCAACACCGGCACGCTTGCGACCGGCGGGTACGGCACGGCGCTCGGCGTCGTGCGTTCGGCATGGCAAGCAGGTTTTCTCAAGCACGTCTTCGTCGGAGAAACGAGACCGATGCTCCAGGGTGCGCGGTTGACTGCTTGGGAGCTCGCGCGCGACGGCATCCCGTTCACGCTCGTCACGGATTCGATGGCGGCATCGCTCATGCGTCGTGGCGAGATCAGCGCGGTGGTCGTCGGCGCCGATCGCATCGCGCGCAATGGCGACGTCGCGAACAAGATAGGCACCTACGGCCTTGCGCTCAGCGCGAGCGCACACGAGCTGCCCTTCTATGTCGCGGCGCCGAATTCAAGCATCGACGCGGCGATCGCGAGCGGCAGCGAGATAATCATAGAAGAGCGCGACGGTCTCGAAGTCCTTGAATGTGCCGGCGTGCGGATCGCGCCGGCGGAGGCGCAAGCTGCAAATCCTGCGTTCGACGTGACGCCGGCCGCGCTCATCTCCGCTATCATCACGGAGACCGGCGTCTTGCGGCCGCCATTCGAGGCGGCGATCGTCGCTGCAGTTGCCGGCGGCGGCGCGGCGAACGCAATCGCGTGAGTCCAAAAAAGACCGGCGAGAGCTCGCCAAGTTCGCCCAAGAAACCGGCCGCGAAACCTCGGGCGAGCGCGAAAGCGATCCTCTCGTTTTACAATTTCGCGGACGCGCAGCCGGACCCACTGCCGCGAATCATCGTGCTTACCGGTCCCCAACCGATGCTCGCTTCGATCGTCTATGCTCGCATGATCGCTTCAGTCCTGCCTGATGAATCGTCGCGCGCTCTCAACCTGGATGAGATCGACGCGTCGGACGAAGCGGCGGTGCGCGCGATTCCCGGCAAGGCGGCCGCGTTGCCGTTCTTGTCGTCAAGGCGCGCGGTGGTGGTGCGCGGCGTCATCGATCTCAAGGCCGACGATCGCGCCGCCCTCCGTTCGGCGCTCGAAGGCATGCCGGAACACGCGCTCGTCATCGTCGACCATTCCGGAGTGCCGCAGCGGGCGCAAGGCAGACGGTTGGCGGATGAGGCGGCTTCGCTCGCCGGCGCGGCCGACGACGGCATCGTCGTCGAGTGCGCGCTCGATGTGCGATCGAGCGGACGGTTCGTGGACGAAGTGGCCGCGCGAGCCCACGTCACCGTCGAACCGGCGGCGCGATCGCTCTTGGCCGGAAGTCAAGACGCGGCGGAGATCACAAACGTCATCGAAAGGCTCGCGCTCACTGCGAACAAGGGCCGGATCACGTCCGAGGCGGTCAAAAATTCGATCCAGCCGTACGATGATATCAAGCTCTGGAATTTCACGGCAGCGGTCCACGCAGGTGACACCGATGCCGCTCTGCGTCTCGTGCGCGAAGTCATGGATAAGCCGGACAACATCGCCGGCCCGGTCTTCGTCCTCGCCGCGGATGCGGTCGTCATCTGGGAGCTGAAACATTCGGCTGCGGCCGCGTATGCCGAAGCGGCGGGCTTGAGTCCATATCGCATCGCCGCCTTGCAGACCGCGGCGCGCACGGCAACGCCCGAGCAGGCGGCAAAGGCAGTCAGCTTGACGAAACGCGCGCTGGACTACATGTTCACCGGCCACGGCGAACCATCGGTCATGTTAGACGAATTGATCGTCCGGCTCTGTTCGTTGCGCCGAGGGCGCAGCCGCGCACCCCGCGAAGCGATGGCGTAAGTGACCTCATCCTACTCATCTCCATTTTCATGGCGCTACGGCAGCGCCGCGATGCGCGAGCTTTTCTCCGAAGAGACCAAACGCCGCATGTGGCGGCGCCTCTGGGTTGCTCTCGCGCGCTCGCAGATGGCTGCGGGAATCGTCTCGGCCGACGAACTGCGCGATCTCGAACGCAACGTCGACCGCGTGGATCTGGCAGCCGCTCAGGCGATAGAAGAAGAGATCGGCCACGACCTCATGGCAGAGGTGCGCGTCTTCGCTTCGCAGGCGAAGGCGGGCGGCGGCAAGATCCACCTCGGCGCTACGTCCATGGACGTCGAAGACAATGTGGAAACCGCGCGTATCCGCACGGGCCTCGCGATGCTGCAGCGCGCCACTCGCGACCTGCTCGAAGTCTTCGCCGGGCGGATCGAGGAATTCGCCGACCTGACGTGCATGGCATACACGCATCTGCAGGCCGCGGAGCCCACCACGCTGGGAATGCGATTGAGCCTATGGGCGCAAGATATCCGCTTCGATCACGCCGAGCTTCGCCGCCTCGCGGCGTGGGTGCCGGCGAAGGGGATGCGCGGTGCGGTCGGCACGTCGGCCTCTTATCACTCATTGCTTGATGGGACGAATCTCACGCCCGCGACGCTAGAGTCAGATGTCCTCGGGGAGTTCGGCCTGACCGCGGTCGCCGTGAGCGGCCAGACATATCCGCGCAAGCTGGACTACCAGGTCATCGCAGCGCTCGCCGGCCTTGCCGCTTCGTGCTCGAAATTCGCTTTCGACGTCCGAATCCTCGCATCGTCGCCGTTCGGTGAGGTCGGCGAACCGTTCGGGAAAAAGCAAGTCGGGTCGTCGTCGATGCCGTTCAAGCGCAATCCGATTCTGTGCGAGCGCATATGTTCGCTCGCTCGGCTCGTCGCTTCGCACGCCCAAGTCGCATGGCAGAACGCTGCTGAAAATTTGTTGGAGCGCACGCTCGACGATTCGGCGAACCGCCGCACGCTGCTCCCGGAAGCGTTCTTGGCTGCCGACGAAATCGTGCGGCTCGCGAAGCGCGTCGTGTCAGGCCTTCGCGTGGACGAGCGGCGCATCGCCCACAATCTCGCGGCGTTCGGACCGTTCTCTGGAACCGAAGCAATCCTCATGGCTGCGGCAAAGCGCGGGGCCGATCGTCAGGCGCTGCACGAGACGCTCCGTAACGCTTCCATGACAGCGTATGATGCGATCGCGCGCGGCGAAGCCAACCCGCTCCAGTCGCTTTTGTCGAAGGATGCGCAGGTCTGCCGCTACGTCAAACCGGAAGAATTGGGAGCGCTCATGGATCCGCAGCATCACGTCGGTGACGCAGCGGAACGCGCGCGATTATTCGCTAGATCTCTGCACGCCCTGGAGCGGGAATGAACAAAGGATCGGAAGTAGGCCGCGGCAAGACCAAGGTGCTTTTCGAACACCCCGAGCGGTCGGATGCACTCGTCATCGTCCAACAGGATCAGATCTCGGCCGGAGACGGCGCCAAGCGCCATGTGATTCAAGGCAAGGGCCGCTTGGCCGCGCTCACCACGGCGCGAATCTACCGGCTGCTCAACGCATGCGGCATTCCCACGCACTTTCTCAGCGGAGGCGAAGACGAAGACGGGAACGAGATGCTCGTCCGCCGCTGCACCATGATCCCCATCGAAGTGGTCGTGCGCGGAGTCGCTGCAGGCTCGTATCTCAAGCGCAATCCGGGGGTGAAATCCGGCACCGTGCTCGCGCCGAGACTCGTCGAATACTTCTTCAAGGACGACGCGAATCACGATCCGCAATACACAGCCGACCAGATCGTCGACGAAGGTATCGCTACCACCGCCGAATTAGCGCAGATGACCGACGTGGCCCGGCTGGTGTTCGACGTCCTTGCCCACGCGTGGCGCCGCGCAGACGTGTTGCTCGTGGATCTGAAAGTAGAATTCGGGCGCGCGACCGACGCGGACGGAAACACGGAGATCATCCTGGCAGACGTCATCGACAACGATTCGTGGCGCATCTGGCCCGGCGGCGATCAAGCGCTGATGCTCGATAAACAGATCTACCGGAACATGGCCGCGCCGACTTCGGACGACCTCGGCGCCGTCAAATCCAAATACGAAGAGGTGGCCGAACTCGTCGGGAAATTCCAGAAGAGCACGGGCGGATTCGTGGGAATCATCATGGGTTCGGCGGCCGACGCGCCGCACGCCGACAGGGTCGCAAAGGCGCTCGGTCAGCTCGGCGTGCCGTCGCGCAAGCACGTCGCATCGGCGCACAAGACGCCGACGTACGCGCTTCAGAGAGTACAGCAGCTCGACAACATGCTCGGCCGCGTGGTCTACGTGACCATCGCCGGCCGCTCGAACGCGCTCTCCGCTTTCGTCGACGCCGCCACCGCCAACCCGGTCATCGCGTGCCCGCCAATCGGCTCATCGTTCGGCGGCATGGACGTCCTCTCGAGCCTGCACCTGCCGTCAGGCATCGGAAGCACGGTCGTGCTTGAGCCCGAGAACGCCGCGTTAGCAGCGGCGAAGATCCTAGCCGTGGACGACACGGTGCTGTACGGTCGGGTGCTTGTGACCCAGTGGCGCAACCGCGTCCAGGTGATGGAAGGCGATTCGCGCGTGAACGCGCTGCCGCAGTCGAACGGCAAAGCGTAGGCGGTGGCCGCACAAGCACCGGCTTCTGCGGCGGAACGGATTCGGTGCTCGGGGACCGACGAAGAACTGCGCCGCGAGGCGCAGCGCGAACGGCTTGCCCTAACCCCTGACGAGCTGCGCCAGATCGCGCAGCGCATCGGCCGAGATCCGACGCGCGCGGAAGCCCACGCGTTTGCGATCCAATGGAGCGAGCATTGCTCGTATAAGAGCAGCCGCGCCTTGCTGAAGAAGCTGCCGACGCAAAGCAGCGATGTCATCGTTCCCGTCGGCGAAGACGCTGGGATCTTGCGTGCGGGGTTCGTCGACGGTGTCGAGTACGGCGTCGTCGTCGCGCACGAGAGTCACAATCATCCGTCGCAAGTCGTGCCCTTCGAAGGCGCCGCCACCGGCGTAGGCGGAATTCTGCGCGACGTCTTGTGCATGGGCGCCGAGGTCGTCGCGAGCGCCGACCCGCTGCGATTCGGGAAGCCGATCCCCGGGTCGCATGCCGCATACGTCGCCGCCGGCGCGGTGGACGGCATCGCAGCGTACGGCAACGCGGTTGGCGTGCCGAACATCGCCGGTGATATCTACTTCCACGATTCGTACACGGACAATTGTCTCGTGAACGTCGTCGCGCTCGGGCTTGTGCGCGCCGATCGCATCGTCCACAGTCGCGTGCCGCCGGGAGGCGCAGGCTACGACCTCGTGCTGGTCGGCAAAGCCACCGACGGTTCCGGATTCGGCGGCGCCGCCTTCGCATCGCTCATCCTCGACGCGAGTCAGTCGCAGGCGAACAAGAGCGCCGTCCAAGTGCCGGATCCGTTCCTCAAGAACGTGATCATGCGCGCCACGTATGCGGTCTGCGAACGGGTCTTCAAAGATGGGCTGGCCGTAGGCTTCAAAGATCTGGGCGCCGGCGGCATCATGGGGAGCAGCAGCGAGCTGTGCAGCGCGGGAGGGTTCGGGGCGCGGATCGAGATCGAATCCGTGCCGCAGGCCGTGGCCGGTCTGCCGCCGTTCGTCATCGCCTGCGCCGAGACGCAGGAGCGCATGCTTTGGGCGGTGCCGCCCTCGTTCACGCCCACGCTGCTTTCGATCTATAACGAGCGCTTCACGCTGCCCGATGTCGCGGCTGGCGCACGCGCTGCCGTCATCGGCAGCGTGACCGAAGAGAAGCGATACGTGGTCCTCTCGCGCGGCAGCGCGGTGATCGATCTTCCGATCGACGTCTTGACCGGCTCGATCGCGCGGGAAATCGGCGACGTTGGGCCGACTGGCGTCGGCCCCTTCAAAGATTCCGCGAACACCGACCTGACTGAAGGGGCCGACGCCTCTGAAGGGGCCGACGCCTCTGAAGGGGCCGACGCGAGTCGGCCCACAATCGACGACCTCGAAAAAATGATTCTTTCCGTGCTCGCGCACTCTGACGTCTGCAGCCGTCGTCCGTTGATCCAACATTACGATACGGTCGTCCGCGGCGCGACGGCGATACCGTCCGGCTACGCCGACGCGGGCGTCATCATCATCCGGCGCGGTGGACGAGCGGGCATCGCTCTCTCCGTTGACGGCAATCCCCGTTTTGGCGCGATCGATCCGCGCCTTGCCGCTGCGCACGCGGTCGTCGAGTCGGCGCGCAACGTCGCCGCCGTGGGAGCACAGCCGATCGGGCTTACGGACTGCTTGAACTATGGCAGCCCGGAAGATCCAGCAGCCTACGCGCAGCTCGCGGCCGGCATCGAAGGCTTGGCAGAAGCGGCCAATTCGCTGCACTTGGGAATCCCGGACGAACCGTTGCCCTTCGTCAGCGGCAACGTCTCGCTCTACAACGAGTCGAGTTCCGGTCGCGCGATCGTGCCATCGGCGATCGTGGCGTGCATCGGCCGCGTCGACGATGTGAGCCGTACGGTGACCATGCAGCTCACCGGCACAGGCAATCGATTGTTCTTGTTAGGCGGGCGCACGCCGCATCTCGGCGGCTCCGTCGCCGCGAACCTGGCGGGCGCGGGCGGAGGCCCGCTGCCGCCGATCGACTACACCGAAGCGAATGCTTCCATCCGTACGGTCTTCGACGCGGTACGAGGCGGCGCGATAAGCGCGGCGCACGACATCTCCGACGGCGGTCTCATCGCGTGCGTCGCTGAGATGTGCCTCGGCGGCGATGCGAAGGGTGCGATCGGCGCACGACTGGAACCGCCGGCGCGTTGGGCGCCGGCGATCGACCGCGATGCGGCGCTCTTCGGCGAAGCGGGTGGCTTTGTGGTGGAAGTCGCGCCGGCTCGCGTGGGCGCTTTCGAAGCGGTCTGCACCGCGATGGGCGCTCGGCCGGTCGCGATCGGCGTGAGCGGCGGATCTTCGCTTGCGATCGCGGGACTATTCGACATCGCTCTCAACCGCCTCGCGGCGGCGTGGTCCGCGCCTCTGCGCGAGCTCTTCGATTAGCATGCACGATCCGCTGGTAGCCGTCGTCGTCTTCCCGGGCACGAACTCCGAAGAGGAGACCGTAGACGCATGTCGCGATGCCGGTATGGACGCGCGGCTCTTCATGTGGAGCGACGACGCCGCGGCGCTGCGCGCATACGACGCCTACGTGCTGCCGGGCGGATTCGCTCACGAAGATCGCGTGCGCGCGGGCGCCATCGCCGCGAAAAGCGCGGCGGTCGCCACGATCGTCGAAGAGGCCGGGAAAGGAAAACTCGTCCTCGGGATATGCAACGGCGCCCAAGTCATCGCCGAGACCGGTCTGCTCGGAGACATCGCGATCGCACGAAATCTGCCGGCGCGCCGGTTCGAATCGCGCACGGTGGACGTCGTCGTCTCCGAATCGGCGGATCGTTGTGCGTTCACGCGCGGTCTGGCTCCAGGATCGATCTTGGTGATGGCGGCGGCGCACGGCGAAGGCAGATTCTTCGGAAGTTCCGAGACGTTCGCGGCGCTTGAGGCCAGCGGGTGCATCGTCTTGCGCTACGCCGGCGACGCGCACAACGGGTCCATGCACCGCGCCGCCGGCATCTGCAACGCCGGAGGAAACGTACTCGCGCTGATGCCGCATCCCGAACGCCTCGCATGGCGATTCAATGTCGCCTACCGCGATCCAGACGCGCGGGGCGGCGATCCGAACGAGCCCGCCGGCGCCCACGCGATCTTTCGGACCATGGCGACTTCGTTGCGCGAACAAAGCGCTGAGGCGACGCGATGATCGTCGAATGCGCGGTGGAGTTGTCCATTCCGGACAACACGGCGTACACGGTGCTCGTCGCTTTGCGCGCTCTCGGCTACGCCGAGCTGACGCGCGTGGAGCGAGCGGACCTCTTCCGTTTGGATGTACCGGACCAAGGTCTGTCGCGCGACGAAGTCGCCCGCGCGATCAGCGGAGCCGAGGTCATCTTCAACCCGAATAAACATCGCCTTTCGATTTCGGCGACATCGGACAAACGCACCGAACCCGTGGTGGGGCAAGCAACGCTTGCCCACACCGAATTCGAGGCCGTCGTCACGGATCGTGACGATGATTCGAGCAAGCTGACCCGTCTGTTGGCCGAGCGTTTCGGACTGGCAGGCCTGCGATCGGTAGAACAAGCCGTCGCCTGGCGTTTGTTCGAAGGGGACGTCCCCGCCACTGCCCAGCGTCTCGAGTGGGCGTGCCGCACGCTGCTCTGCAATCCGCATTCGCAGTCGTCGATCATTCGTGCACGGCCCGCAAGGACTCCGGTGGGTGTCGGAGCGGCGGTCGTTGAAACGTAGGCCATGAGACGCAAATCCGCGCAAACGCCTCACTTGCCGCAGCTCTTCACCATCGCCACGCTCGGCAGCCATTCGGCGCTGCAGATCCTCAAAGGCGCAAAGGACGAAGGGTTCCACACGCTGGCCGTCGTCACGCCGCAGAACGAACGGCTCTACGCCAGCTTCAATTTCGTCGACGAAGTCATCGTCATCCCGACATACAGCGATTTTCCAAAACTCGAGTCGGAACTCAATCGCCGCAAGGTGATCCTCGTGCCGCATGGTTCGTTCGTCGCGTATCTCTCGATGGATGAGCACAAAGCCATGAAGACGCCGTACTTCGGGAACAAAGCGGTGTTGGATTGGGAAGCCGACCGGCTGCGCCAGCGCGAGTGGCTCCTGCGCGCCGGGCTTCGGATGCCGCGTCAATTCACGAAGGCCGCCGAGATCGATCGGCCGGTGATCGTCAAGCTCTACGGCGCGCTCGGCGGCAAGGGCTATCTGTTCGTGAAGAACACCGAAGACTTTCAGCAGCGCGCGACGCATCTCGTCGAGCAGCAGTTCATCATGCAGGAGTACATCATCGGCGTTCCGGTGTACATCCACTATTTCTATTCGCCGCTCACCGGCAAGCTTGAGATTATGTCCATGGATCGCCGTTACGAATCGAACGTCGACTCGCTTGGCCGAATTCCGTCCGCGGATCAAGAAGGCTGGGATATCCACCCTTCGTACGTCGTCATCGGCAACCAGCCGATCTCACTGCGCGAATCGCTCCTGGCTGAAGCCTTTCACATGGGCGAAGCTGTGGTCCGCGTGAGCCGCGAGATCTGTCCGGACCGCGGTCTGTTCGGTGCGTTCTGCCTCGAGACGATCGTCACGCCGGAAGCCGAATTCTTCTTGATGGAGATTTCAGCGCGCATCGTGGCGGGCACGAATCTCTTCATCGATGGTTCGCCGTACTCGTACCTCAACTACGACGAGCCCATGTCCACGGGTCGCCGCATCGCCCGCGAGATAAAGAATGCGCTCTTCAGCGAAAGCCTTGACCTCGTGCTGGATCAATCCGGCAGGATGACGTTCGACCTGCCCACGCTCGACAACCCCGCGGTCGCGATTCCCGGTCCTGGCGTGCGCGCGAATTGACGCAGGTCGGTCACGCTGCGCTCGCCGGTTATGACCGATCGCGGCTGACCATCTCGTGCGTCGGTTCGCACTCCGCGTTAGACGTCTGCCTTGGAGCGCGGCGCGAAGGTCTGCGCAATCTCGTCGTCACTGCGCGCGGCCGCGAGAAGACGTACGCCGACTACTTCGCCTCACGGGCGGACGGTTCGGGCTGCGTGGACGAAACGCTCATGGTCGATCATTTCGCCGACATCCTCAGGCCGGACGTGCAGAGCGAACTGCTCTCCCGAAACGCGATCTTCGTGCCGAACCGGTCCTTTGAGGTCTACGCGCGGCAGAAGTATCCCTATGCGGAAATCGAGCGGCTCTTCACAGCTCCCATGTTCGGCTCGCGCAAGCTGCTGCGCGCTGAAGAGCGCGACGAGCCATCCAATCAATATGCGCTGTTAGAGAGCGCCGGCATCCGCTTCCCGCGTCGCTTTGCGTCGCCCGATGAGATCGACGGCTTCGCGCTCGTGAAGGCGCCGCATGCAAAAGTCTCGTTCGAACGCGCGTTTTTTCTCGCGTCGAGCCCCGCGCACTACCGGCGCCGTTCCGACGAACTCATCGCAGCCGGGGTCGTCGACAAAAAGGGCCTCTCGACGGCCGTTATCGAGGAGTACGTGTTCGGTCCCACGGTCAATCTTAATTTCTTCTGGTCGCCGGTTCTCGGCGAACTCGAATTGTTGGGCACGGATACCCGGCGTCAGACGAACATCGACGGCGTCCGGAATCTGCTCGCGGCGGATCAGGCGTCGCTCGCCGATTCGTTCGCGCCGTCCATGGAAGAAGCGGGGCATATCGCGGCGACGCTCACCGAATCGATGCTTGAGCAGGCGTTTGATATGGGTGAGCGATTCGTTCGTGCCGCGCGAGAAGCGCAGCCGCCCGGCATCATCGGGCCGTTCGCGCTCCAGTGCGTGATCGCGTCGGGTCCGCCGAAATCGTTCGTCGTCTACGATGTCAGCTTGCGCATTCCAGGGTCGCCCGGCACGAAGTTCACGCCGTATTCGGGCTATCGCTGGGGACGAGAGATCTCGGTAGGCGAACGCATAGCGCGCGAGGTCGTCTTGGCCAGAGACGCAGGGCGGTTGGAAGATGTTTGCACATGAAGGGAAAGGCAAGGATGCGCGCATGCAGACCGTAGAGCTATCGATAGCCGATAAGTACCGGCGCTACGTCAACACGTATTTCTTGAAGAAGGTCCAGCCGATCGTGATCGACCGGGCCGAGGGAGCGACGGTCTGGGATGAGAGCGGCCGCGCGTACGTGGACTTGTACTCCGGCATATCGGTCGTCAACGCCGGCCACAACCGGCCCGAGGTCATCGATGCCGCCATCGCGCAGATGCGCAAGCTCATCCACTGCAATTCCTACATCTACCATAATAAGCCCACAGCGGACTTCGCGGAAGCGCTCGCGTCGATCATGCCGAGCCCAGACCTACGCGTCTCGTTCTTCGGCTCGAGCGGCGCCGAGGCGGTTGAAGGCGCCATGCGGATCGCAAAACAGTTCACGAAGCGCACGGAGTTCGTCGCGCTGGAGATGTCGTTTCACGGCCGCACCGCCGCCACGCTCAGCGTGACCGGCAATTGGAATCGCAAGAAGGGCGGCGGACCGTACATGCCAGGCGTCGCGTTTGCACCCGCGCCGTTCGCCTATCGGAGCGAGCACGGTGCAGATCCGGAACGGTTGGCGCGCGAAGCCGCCGATGCGATCGAATGGGTCATCGACACGCAGACGTCTGGTTCGGTGGCCGCGTTCATCGCGGAGCCGGTCATGGGCGAGGGCGGCATCATCGTGCCGCCGCCGAACTACTTCAAATACGTGAAAGAAATCCTCGACCGGCGCGGCATTTTGTTCATCGCCGACGAGGTGCAGAGCGGATTCGGCCGCACGGGCAAAATGCTGGCCATCGAGCATTTCGGAGTCGTGCCGGATATCGTGGTCACGGCCAAGGGGATCGCCGATGGCTTCCCGCTTGCGGCGTTCACCACGCGCGAGGAGATCGCACGAGCCTTCACGCCGGGCGACCACCTCTCCACGTTCGGTGGTAATCCTGTCGCGTGCGCGGCGGCACTCGCCAATCTGGAAGTCCACCGCCGCGAGCGGCTTTCGGAGCGATCGGAAGAAAAAGGTGCGCGCACGCTCGCCTTGCTTCGCGAGCTCGCCGCCAAGCACAAAGCGATCGGCGATGTTCGCGGTGCCGGATTGATGATCGGCATCGAAATCGTCGCAGATCAAAAATCGAAATCGCCCGACGCTGCACGCGCGACGCTTATTCAAGATCGGTTGCTCACGGACGGCTTCTTGATCGGGCTGGGCGGATACCACGGCAACGTGCTGCGTCTGCAGCCGCCGCTCGTCATCTCGGACGAGGACCTAAACCGCGGCGTTCGCGCTCTCGATGCGGCGCTCGCGTAAAAAGGCGCTCCTGCGGCAACGCAGGAATTGACCGGGATGCAGCAAGCCACTCGGGAGGCGCCTCAGGTCTCGGTCGGCGCGGAGACCGTCATCATCCTTGATTTCGGCGCACAGTACGCGCAGCTTATCGCGCGACGCGTGCGCGAAGCCCACGTCTACTCAGAGATTCTTCCTTACGATACACCATGGGCCGAAATCGAGGCGCGCAATCCGGCGGCATTCATCTTGACCGGCGGCCCCGAATCGTGCATCGCGCCGGGCGCGCCGCATCTCCAGAAGCAGGTCCTCGACAGCGGGAAGCCCATCCTCGGCATCTGCTACGGATTGCAGGAGCTTGCGCGCATCTGCGGCGGTCGCGTCTCGCCCGGCACGACAAGCGAATACGGCAAGGCGGATCTCAAAGTTCTGGCGACGGATTCGCCATTGTTCGCCGGCGTCAGCGATCGATCGCAGGCATGGATGAATCACACCGACACGGTGACCGAGCTGCCGGCCGGATTCGTGCCGCTCGCTTCGACTTCGAACTGCGCGCTTGCCGCCGTCGGCGATCGGGCGCGAGGGCTCTATGGAGTACAGTTCCATCCCGAGGTGATGCACACCACGGATGGTCGCATCGTCTTAGACAATTTTCTGCGCCGCGTCGCCGGCTTGCGCGATCGATGGGAGATGTCGTCGTTTGCGACTCGAGCCATCGAAGAGATCCGACAACAGGTCGGCGACGCACGCGCGATCTGTGCGCTCTCCGGCGGTGTCGACAGCGCCGTCGCGGCGACGCTTGTCGCGCGTTCGATCGGCGACCGCCTCACGTGCATATTCGTCGATCACGGTTTGCTGCGCGAGCATGAAGCGGAAGAAGTGGTCGCGGCGTTTCGCGACGTCATGCACCTTGACGTCGTCGCAGTTGATGCGCGCGACCGCTTCTTACGTGCCCTGACCGGCGTCAGCGATCCGGAAGAGAAACGAAAGATCATCGGCCGCGAGTTCATCGCCGTGTTCGAAGAGCATGCGCGCGCGATTCCGGGCGTTGAATTCCTCGTCCAGGGTACGCTCTATCCGGATGTCATCGAGAGCAAGACCGCCGCAAGCAAGGTCGGTGCGAAGATCAAGACGCATCACAACGTTGGCGGACTTCCCGAGCGCATGGCGTTGCGGTTGATCGAGCCGCTGCGGCTGCTGTTCAAAGATGAAGTCCGTGCGCTCGGCCGCGAACTCGACTTGCCGGAGACGATCGTCGGCCGACAGCCATTCCCGGGACCGGGTCTTGCCGTCCGCGTCTTGGGCGCGGTGACCGAAGAACGCTTGCGAGTGCTGCGTCGCGCGGACGCCATCGCGCGCGAAGAGATCAAACGCGGTGCGACGCCCGAACCTTGGCAGTACTTCGCCGTGCTGACGCCGCTGCAAAGCGTCGGCGTGATGGGAGACGGACGGACGTATGCCGACTTGATCGCGATTCGCGCCGTGACCAGCGACGACGGCATGACCGCCGATTGGGCGCGCCTTCCATACGAAGTTCTGCAGAGGATATCCACGCGCATCGTCAACGAGGTTCCGGGCGTGAACCGCGTGGTCTACGACGTCACCTCGAAGCCGCCCGCGACCATCGAGTGGGAATGACGGATCTCGCCGCGCTTGCGGCGCCGATCATCGATACACGCTTTCGAGACCTATTCCAGCTGACGAGCGTCATCTCGCTCGTGTTCCAGATCAGCGTCACGGCGCTGATCGCGCTTGTCTCGTTCATCGTGTCGCGAGCTGTCCGGCGCGGGCTCTTTCCGTACTGGGCGAGCGGCTGGGCGTGTTACACGTGCTCGCTCGTGGCTATCTTACTGGCAAACCGCGTCACGGCGATAGCACCTGTCTTCTATTTTGCCTATTTCTTCTTTGAGTACGCAGCCATCGTTTTCATCTTCGCCGCCTGCCGCCACACCGCCGGCACCGATCTACCCAGCGGGCGCGTTTGGTCGACGCTTGTTCCGGCCGCCATCGTAGCGATCGTGCTCGTCGGGTTTCCGACGGTGTTCCTCTGGCGCTATACGTTTCACAACGGCATCCTCGGCTTTGGGTGGGCCGCCTGTCTTGTGGCGCTCTTGCCTGCCCTGCGCGAGCGCGCGAGCGGACCTGGCGTCCGCCTCACGGCAGCCGGTCTCGCGCTGCTCTCGCTCGACTATCTTCAGCATTGCGCCTCGAATTGGTACCTCCACGCGCAGCACGTCGCCTTGAGTCCCTACTATTATACTGTGACATCGCTGATCGACGGGATGTTCGAGCTCATGCTCGGTTTCGGAAGCGTCGTCGTGATCGTGGATAGGGTTCGCGCTGAATTGGCGGCGGCCAACGAAGGATTGCGTGTGGCGCACGACCGCACAGCGTCCGCGCTGAATCGCGATGCGCTGACTGGGGCGCTAAGCCGGTACTCGTTCGAACACGAACATCGCGAAGCCGAGAAGAGCGACCGGCGTGGTACGATCGTGGTGGTCGATCTCGACGGCCTCAAGCAGATCAACGACTCGCTGGGACACGCGACCGGCGACGCCGCCATTCGGGCGGTCGCGCGGGGACTTGCCGATCTCGTGCGCGGAGAAGACAAAGTCTATCGGCTCGGCGGCGACGAGTTCGTCGTCGTCATGCCGGGCATGCCGCTCGAATTGGCGCGAAGCCGGATGCAACGGCTCGACGATGCCATCAACGCGCGCATGGAACCCGGATCTTCGTGGCTCACCGTCAGTCACGGGCTTTCCGAATTCACCGGCGACGACACGGAGAGCGCGCTGACCGCGGCAGACGCGGCGATGTACGCGGAGAAGAGCGGTCGCAAGGCAGCCCAGGAGAAGGCGTGAAGGTTCTCGTCGTCGGCTCCGGCGCGCGCGAGCACGCGTTGGCGTGGAAACTCGCGCAGTCGCCGTCCGTCAAATCCGTGTGCGCCGCTCCCGGGAACGCCGGCACCGCATCGTACGGCGAGAACTGGACGGGCGTCGCCGTCACAGCGTCGCCGACGCTCGTGGAGCGCTCGGTCGCGGCGAAGATCGGCCTCGCGGTGATCGGCCCCGAAGCTGCTCTCGCAGCCGGCGTCTCGGATGCGTTGCGCGCCGCCGGCATTCCCACATTCGGACCGGGGCGAGCCGGCGCACGACTTGAGTCGAGCAAGGCGTATGCAAAACAGTTCATGGCGCGAAACGGCATACCCACGAGCCGCTTCCGCATCGCGCACGATGCAAAGCAAGCGCTGAAGCACCTGAATGAATGGGAATGGCAGGGCGTCGTCGTCAAAGCCGATGGCTTGGCTTCCGGAAAGGGCGTGGTCGTGTGCGACACGTCGGAAGAAGCAGCGGCGCTTGTCGAAGCGTGGTATCGCGACCATCGAGTGCCCGGCGGCGGCGCGACGATCGTGCTCGAAGAACGATTGACCGGCCCCGAAGCGTCGATCATGGTCGTCACTGACGGCGAGACCGCGCACATCTTCGCCCCCGCGTGCGACTACAAGCGCGCCGGCGACGCCGATTCCGGTCCGAACACCGGCGGCATGGGAGCGTATTCACCCGCATCGGACGTGTTGGACGAGCAAGCGCTTGCGCGCATTCGGCGCGAGGTGATAGATCCGGCACTCGACGGCTTGCGCCGCGACGGCATCGAGTACCGCGGATGCCTGTATGCGGGACTCATGATGACCGAGCGCGGACCGATGGTGCTTGAATTCAACGCCCGCTTCGGCGACCCGGAAACGCAAGTCGTGCTGCCGCGGCTCGAGAGCGATTTCGCCGAATTGCTGCTCGCCGCCGCGACCGGAACGCTCGCGAAGACCGCGCCGCCGGTATTTTCCAAAAACGCCTGCGTGGGCGTCGTGCTCACGACCGCCGGATACCCTGGAACTTCGACGCCGCTCGCAGGCTTGCCGGACGCCGAAATCTCGTCGTTTTGGGGCACGTCCACGCGGCACGGCTTGGTCGTCGACGCGGTCGGCGGCCGCGTGCTCACCGTCACGGCGCTTGGCACAACGATCGCCGAAGCGCGGATCAATGCCTACGAGGCTTGCGCAGCCTATGTCGGCAAGCTGCCGGACGGCACGACGCTGGTCTCTCGCCGTGATATCGCAGCGCGCGTCAAGATCGAATGACGACGAACGTCGACCGCGTCGCGAAAATGCGCATCGTTGCAGCGCTAGTCCTGTCGCTGCTCGCTGTCGGCTCGCCTCTGGGCGCTCGCGGTCGAAGTGAATACGGTGCGAGTCCGCCATCACCGACCCCGGCTCCCGCGTCGACGGAATGTTGGATTTACAAAGCAGCCTTCCCAGCGACGCGCGCCGCTTTCGAGAGCCAACATGTAACGCGCGCGGATCAGGCGGAGATCGAGAAGTGGGCGCGGCCGGCCTCGCCCGCGCAGACGAAGCTCGTCAAGGCGGCTTCGCCCTGGGCAGCGCCGCCGACGGCTGCCGAACTTGGTCTGGTTCGCTGGATGCGCGATGCCGAGGACGGCTCGATCTTGGTCTTCGTCGAGCGGCCGCTCTTCACCGCGGACTCGTCCGGCTATTCGCCGTGGCTCGCTCTGAATACCAATATGTTCATCAATCCCGTGAGTTGCGAGGTCGGCGCGTATCCGACCGCCTAGTGCCGCTTGTGCCGCAAAGGAAACGTTGACACTGCCGTGTCCATACGGTAGTGTCTGAAGTATGGACGTCGCGTTGCCGCAAGACTGGAACGGCTACCTTCCAAAGCCGCAGGGCAGCGAGGACGCGCTGCACGACGCCTGCGGAGTCTGCGGCATATACGCGCCTGGACAAGACGTGGCCCGCGCCACGTTTTTCGCGCTCTATGCCCTCCAGCATCGCGGCCAGGAAAGCGCCGGGATGGCCGTCTCGGACGGGGCCGTCCTGCGTTGTCATAAAGAGATGGGCCTCATCTCGCAGGTGTTCGACGAAGAGCACCTCGGCGCGCTTCCCGGCCATCTCTCCATCGGCCACACGCGTTATTCCACCAGCGGTTCCTCGGTCGTCTACAACGCGCAGCCGCTGCTGACGCACTGCGATCTGGGCTGGTTCGCGCTCGCGCACAACGGAAATCTCGTGAACACCGCGGCGCTGCGCGACGGCCTTCACGACACGACCGTGCCCACGAGCAATTCCGATACCGATATCATGGCTCGTTACATCGCCTCTGAGCCCGAAGGCGACATGGAAGAGCGCATCGTCCGCACGATGCAGCGCAGCATCGGCGCGTTCTCGATCGTGCTGTGCACCGAGACGCAGCTCTTCGGTTTCCGGGATCCGTGGGGCATCCGCCCGCTCTGCTTAGGAAAGTATGCGGGCGGCTGGATGCTCGCTTCAGAGTCCTGTGCGCTCTCAACCGTCGGTGCGGAATTCGTGCGCGAGGTAGAGCCGGGCGAGATCGTCGTGATCGACTCAGGCGGATTGCGCAGCCGCATGGTGCCCACCGAGCACAAGCGCGCCAACTGCATATTCGAATACATCTATTTCTCGCGTCCGGACACGGTGTACGCGGGTCGCGAGTTGTATCTCGCGCGCTACCGCATGGGTCGCGAGCTTGCGAAGGAACATGCCGTCGAAGCCGACGTCGTGATGGGCGTGCCGGATAGCGCCACTGCAGCCGCGATAGGCTACTCCGATGAATCGGGTCTGCCGTACATCGAAGGCTTGATGAAGAACCGGTATATCGGCCGCACGTTCATCCAGCCGGATCAGCAGATCCGCGCGCAAGGCGTCAAACTGAAATTCAATCCGTTGCTCGCAAATCTCAACGGGCGCCGCGTTGTGCTCGTGGATGATTCGATCGTGCGCGGCACCACCACGCGTCAGCTCGTCGCGCTCCTGCGGCGGTCGGGCGCGAGAGAAGTACACGTTCGCATCACGAGCCCTCCGATGCGCCATCCATGCTTCTTAGGCGTTGACACAGCGACGTACGATCAACTCATCGCTGCGAATATGACCGTACCGCAGATCCGCGAGACGATCGGCGCCGATTCCTTGGGTTATCTCAGTCTCGACGGATTGATCGCCGCAACCGAGCGCGACCGCCACGAGATGTGCACGGGTTGCTTCACGGGCAAATATCCCGAAGGTATCGACGAGGAATTGGTAGACGTCGTACGCCGCCCGACCGCCGAGGCCGTCCCTTAGTCGCCCGCATAGAGACAGGCGGACCATAAAGGTCCGCCCTACATCCGGATTCTTGCAAAATAGCTTTAAATATCATATATTTAGGCTCAAAGCACTTATCCCGGCGGAGTAGCGAATGCGCATCGTCTGCATCGGCGGAGGTCCGGCTGGGCTCTACTTCGCCCTGCTGATGAAGCGCGCTCGGCCCGATGCCTCCGTCAAGGTCATCGAGCGCAACCGCCCCGGCGATACATTCGGCTGGGGCGTCGTCTTTTCGGATCAGACACTCGGCAATCTGGCCGCGGCCGATCCCCCGAGCTACCTCGCGATCATCAAGGACTTCGTCCGTTGGGACGACATCGACATCCACTTCCGCGGCCGCGTCATCACCGCAGGTGGCCAAGGTTTCTGCGGTATCGCCCGCAAGAAGCTGCTCGCCGTGCTGCAGCAGCGGGCGCGAGACGTCGGCGTCGATCTGGTTTTCAGGACCGAAGTCACGGATCTCGCTGAATTCGGCGACGCCGACGTCGTGATCCTGAGCGACGGTGCGAATAGCGCGATGCGGCGCCTCTACGCCAGCACGTTTCAGCCGGCGCTGCACGAGCGGCGCTGCCGCTACGTTTGGCTCGGCACCCACAAGCGGTTCGACGCGTTCACCTTCGCGTTCGAGAAGACCGATGCCGGATGGTTCCAGATCCACGCTTACCGCTTTGACCACGACACGGGTACGGTCATCGTCGAGACGCGCGAGGAGACGTGGCGGGCTGCCGGCCTTGAAGGAGCGGACACGAAGCGCACGATCGAATTTTGCGAGGCGCTGTTCGGGAAGTATCTCGACGGCGGCGGCTTGATGAGCAACGCCGCGCACCTCGCGAACCCGTGGCTGAAATTCGTGCAGGTGAGCAACAAACATTGGCACGCGGGCAATCTCGTCTTGCTCGGCGACGCCGCTCATACCGCGCACTTCTCGGTCGGGTCGGGAACGAAACTCGCGATGGAAGACGCGATCGTGCTCGCGCGCGAGCTCGCCGGCGGCGGCGACATAACGAAGGCATTCGAGAACTACGAAGCCGAGCGCCGCATCGAAGTGCTGAAGCTCCAAAACGCGGCGCGCAACAGCCTGGAATGGTTCGAAAACGTCGACCGCTATGCACGCCTCGAACCCGAACAATTCGCCTACAGCCTGCTCACGCGCAGCCAGCGCGTCGGACACGCAAATCTCAAACTGCGCGATGCACGATATGTCGAAGGAATGGAGAAGTGGGTCGCTCGGCACGCAGACGGCGGCGCGGCGCCTTCATCGCGCCGCCCGGAAGCCGTTCCGCCGATGTTCACGCCGTTTCGCATCGGCTCGATGCGCGTCGAGAATCGCGTCGCCGTCTCACCGATGGCGATGTACAGCGCCGTCGACGGCACGCCCAACGATTTCCACTTCGTCCATTTCGGGTCGCGCGCGCTTGGCGGCGCAGGACTCATCTTCACGGAGATGACATGCGTCACGGCCGACGGGCGAATCTCGCCCGGCTGCTGCGGCATGTTCGATCCGGCGCACGAGACGGCGTGGCGCCGCATCGTCGAATTTGTGCACGAACGCTCGAGCGCGAAGTTCGCGCTGCAGCTCGGGCACGCTGGGCCAAAGGGAAGCACCCAACTCGGCTGGCAAGATGCCGACGAGCCATTGCGCGAAGGGAATTGGCCGCTTATCGCGCCGTCTGCGCTGGCGTGGGGACCGGCGAATCAGGTTCCAAGGGCGATGACGCGTTCGGATATGGACGCCGTCAAAGCCGCTTTCGTGCGCGCGGCGCAGATGGGCGCCCGCTGCGGTTTTGACATGCTCGAACTGCACTGCGCGCACGGCTATCTGCTTTCCGCGTTCATCACCCCGCTCAGCAATCGCCGCACCGACGAATATGGCGGCTCGCTCGAAGGCAGACTGCGTTTCCCGCTCGAGGTGTTCGCCGCGATTCGCGCGGTCTGGCCGCGCGAGAAGCCCATGTCGGTGCGTATCTCCGCCACGGATTGGGTCGACGACGGGATCTCGGGCGAAGACTCTGTCGCGATCGCCGCTGCATTCAAAGCGGCCGGCGCGGATCTCATCGATGTCTCCGCCGGTCAGACGTCGCGCAAGGCGCAGCCGGTCTACGGTCGCATGTTCCAAACCCCATACTCGGACCGGATCCGCAATGAGGTCGGCATCGCAACGATGGCCGTCGGCAACATCACAGAACCCGATCAAGTCAACGGCATCATCGCGGCCGGACGCGCAGACCTGTGCGCGCTTGCGCGTCCGCACCTCGCCGATCCGTATTGGACGCTGCACGCTGCGGCGAGTCTGGGTTACGACGGCGTGAAGTGGCCCGATCAGTACCTCACCGGCCGCGATCAGCTGCTGCGGAATCTCGCACGAGCCGCGCAAACGGGGACAAACGCATGAGCGAATCACTCGCCGGCAAACACGCGCTCATCACGGGCGGCGGCGGCGGCATTGGATCCGCGATAGCCGCGGCGCTGCACGATCTCGGCGCGCGGGTGACACTCGCGGGCCGCACGCAGGCGACGCTTGACGCCAGCGCACAAAGGCTCGGCGACGCGGGGCGGGTGTGCACCGTGCTGGCAGACGTGACCGACGAAGCCGCGGTCACAACGATGTTCGCGCAGGCGCGCGCGGCGCTGGGGCGCATCGACATTCTCGTGAACAACGCGGGGGCCGCCTTCAGCATGCCGTTCGCGAAGACCAGCTTGAGCGAATGGGAGCGCATGCTGGCCGTGAACCTCACGAGCGCATTTCTCTGCTCGCGCGAGGGGCTGCCGCCGATGGTGGATGCTCGTGACGGGCGCGTGGTCAACGTCGCGAGCGTAGCCGGACTTGCCGGGGCGCCGTACATCAGCGCGTACTGCGCCGCAAAACACGGGCTCGTCGGCTTGACGCGCGCGCTCGCGATGGAGGTCGCCGCAAGCGGCGTCACCGTCAACGCCGTCTGCCCGGGCTACACCGACACGGACATGGTACGCGCCGCCACGTCGAACATCGTCGCGAAGACCGGTCGAACGCCGGACGCGGCTCGCAAACTCCTTGTCGAACGCAACCCTCAGGGCCGCCTCGTCCGCCCGGAAGAGGTGGCAGACGCGGTGGTCTGGCTATGCCAGCCCGGCGCTTCTGCGATCACGGCACAAGCTATGGCGGTAGCAGGCGGAGAACAGCAATGATCGCACGCACGAATGGAGCTCAACGCGTTCGGATAGAGCAGCAGGCCGATGCCGAGTCCCGCGCCGCCGATGAGCATCATCTCGCGTTGCGGGTCTGGCTTCGGTTCTTGGCGTGCACGAATATCGTGCAGGGCCGCACGCGCGCGGCGCTTCGGCAAGAATTCGACAGCACGTTGCCTCGTTTTGATCTGATGGCGCAACTCGAGCGCTTCCCCTCGGGCTTGAAGATGAGCGATATCTCCAAACGCATGATGGTCACCGGCGGGAACGTCACCGGCATCACGGACCAGCTCGTCAGCGAAGGACTTGTGAGCCGCCGGTCGGCACCGCTCGATCGCCGCGCCTACACGGTGCGCCTGACGCCGGCTGGGCGCCGCGCGTTCCGCGAGATGGCGCGCGCGCACGAACGCTGGATCGTCTCCATGTTCGGCGGCCTGACGAAATCCGAGACGGGGCAACTGCACGCACTGCTCGCAAAGCTCAAGCAGCATCTCATGTCGCGGCCGAACGGAGCGGCTTCGTGATGGCAGATCACATCGGCGATCCCGCGAGGTACGCAGCCAAGAATTTTCGCTTTGCGGTGACGGAT
>Ga0070735_10000620_pt1 | contig 37346 bp, 30 predicted proteins | sample Coa_R1_FD_66443 | JGI IMG/M metagenome (GOLD analysis project Ga0070735, IMG submission 66443) | Surface soil microbial communities from Centralia Pennsylvania, which are recovering from an underground coalmine fire - Coalmine... | ecosystem: Environmental > Terrestrial > Soil > Unclassified ... | reverse complement strand
TACGATGCCATTCTGCACGAGTTGGGGCGTCGGGCGGTGCGTGACCCGACCGTGTGGAATGAGCTCGAAAAGGAAGGCGTGAATGTCCCGGTCATTGTTCTGGGGCGCCGATTGGGGGCTCAGGAATCTCGAGATCTGCTTGAAAAAGGGGCGGCAGATTTTGTGGCCGTCGAGCACTTGGTTCGGCTTCCCTGGGTGATGAAGAGGGTGATTGAATTCAGAAGATTGCGTGACGGAATGGTGCGCGCCGAGGAGGGGCGCCGGCGGGCGGAGGAAAGATATCGCCTGCTTTTTGATCGCAACCTCGCGGGAGTCTATCGGGCTTCGATGGACGGGCGGATCCTGGATCTGAACGACACGTGCGCCCGGATGTTTGGATACCCCAGTCCGAAAAAGGCTCAGAGACATACTCTCCAGGAAACGTTTCCAAGCCCGGAAGACTACGAACGGCTGATGCGCAGCCTGCGGGAGCAGAAATCCATCAACAATCTTGAACTCCAGCTTCGTCGCCGTGACGGCCAATTGCGCTGGGTACTGATCACTGCCAGTCTGATGGAGATGCCGCAGGAATCACAACCCGTGATCGAGGGTACGTTAATCGACGTGACCGACTGGAAGCGGGCGGAAGAGGCTCTTCGTCAAAGTGAGAAAAGGTTCCGAGCTCTGGTTGAGAAAAGCACCGACGGCATCTCGCTGGTGGATGCAACGGGCAAGGTTCTCTACTCCAGCCACGCGGTGAGTCCTATTTTCGGTTACCAACTGGAGGAACGGCTTGGCAAGAACATTTTCGAGCTGATGCATCCGGAAGATTTGCAGCGGGCACTGCCGCTATTTAAAAAGCTGGTTGAAAAGCAGCTCAGTTCCGTCACGGTGGAGGTTCGTTATCGCCATAAGGATGGCTCATGGCGCTGGATTGAAGCGCTGGGCACGAATCTGTTGGAGGACCCGAACGTGGGAGCGGTGGTGATTAACTACCGCGATGTGACTGAGCGCAGGCAGTTACAGGAGCAACTCTTTCAGGCGCAAAAAATGGAGGCCGTGGGAAGGCTGGCTGGCGGTGTAGCTCACGATTTCAACAATCTCCTCACTGCCATCCTGGGTTATAGCGATATTGTGATGGAAAAGCTGGAGCCCAGCAACCCGCTCCACCGATACACCCAGGAGATCAAGAAGGCGGGCGAGCGCGCGGCATCCCTGACCCGCCAGCTTCTGGCTTTCAGCCGGCTGCAAGTGATGTCGCCGCAAGTGCTGGACCTGAATACTGTCATTTCGGATTTGGGGAAGATGTTGCGGCGCGTGATTGGCGAAGATATCCAATTGACCATCGCGCCGGAAGCCAAGAAGGGGCGTGTGAGGGCTGACCCCGCGCAAATTGAACAGGTTGTTTTGAATCTTGCGTTTAATGCCCGCGACGCCATGCCGGCAGGGGGCGAGCTTACCCTTAAGGTCTCTGACGTGAATCTTGAGGAAGGGTTTATGGTGGAAGGGGTCAAAGCGACGCCCGGGGCCTACGTGTCGCTTGAGGTGACGGATACCGGCTGCGGCATGGACCCGGAAACGCGCGCTCGCGCATTTGAGCCATTCTTCACAACCAAGGAAAAAGGGAAAGGGACGGGGTTAGGTCTTTCGACAGTTTACGGTATCGTGAAACAGTCCGGTGGATATATCTGGCTCAGCAGTGAGCCGGGTCATGGCACGACATTTAAAATCTATTTACCCAGTGTTGAAGAGGCTGTGACTGCGGTGCAATTGCCTGAGGCTCCAGTTCGTCAGCACCGGGGAAGCGAGACTATTCTTGTTGTGGAGGATGAGGACGCCGTGCGCGCGCTTGTCCGCAGGCTTCTCCAGTCGCAAGGCTATCAGGTGCTTGAAGCCACCCGGGGCGATGAGGCCCTGACACTCTGCCATCGGCATAAACTGCCGATTCATCTTGCGTTGATGGATATCATCATGCCGCAATCGAATGGCCAGGAGCTTTCTCGCCGCATTCGAACCATTCACCCGGAAACCAGAATCCTCTTCATGACAGGCTATGCCGGCAACAAGATAGGGACCATCGACGTACTCGAAAAGGGCGCTCAATTTATTTTGAAACCCTTCACAGCCGATGCCCTCAGCCAGAAGATCCGATCTGTATTAGATATGCAATAAAGAGCCAAAACCAAGAGCGTAAGTTAAGTTATGGCGGCGGCTGGGGCCGTGACAGTACTATTTCTTCATATTGCTCAGGCTGGGTTACTACTAGCATTTCCTCGCTGTGATCGTGTCATTCCGGGCGGAGCGAGCAATCTCGCTTTGAAAGTAGAACGCTTGCGAGACTCCTGGTTGTCTTCGGCTTCTCGGAATGAGAGACGGCAAGAGTTTCTCCCCGACTAGCCCTCAAGAATCCCTCACTTGTGTTGTTGATTTCACGATTTCGCGTAGACTCGCACCCCGCGCGCTGCCGATTGCCGTATGTTTTAGATAGTAAATATCTGAAACAGGAGCATTTAAGGTGGATGGGTAAGGATAATCCGGCGGCATTATAATGAGAGAGCTAGTGTCGCAGAACTGAAATATGCAGGATTTCCCCTGAGGCTGAGCGTGAGAGGGGGAGTAATATGATCATATGGGACCGAGGAGGGACGCCCAGGCTTACCCTTGTGTCTCTCTTTGCCCTTGGTTGGAAACAGTAGTGCTGAAAGAGGCGCGTTTTAATCCAAACCTTGAACCTGGTGAAAACTAATCAATGAAAATCAACAAGGATGCTCGAGTATTGGTGGTGGACGATGAGGCGCATCAAAGGGAGGGCCTTGCAACCCTGCTCCAAAGCTGGGGGTACGAGGCGGAGACAGCTTCAAACGGGCGTGAGGCGCTTGATAAGATTCCATCTTTTAATCCAGTGGTTGTGATCTGCGACCTCCGTATGCCGGATATGAGCGGCATGGATCTTCTGCGCGAGCTTCGCCACTCGCGACCCAGCATAAGTTTCATTATGCTTTCCGGTCAGGGAACCATCGGCGAGGCCGTCGAGGCGACCAAGCTGGGAGCTTTTAACTTTTTAGAGAAGCCATTGGATGTCAAGAAATTGCAGGTGGAACTGCGCAACTGCCTGGAACGGCGGATGAACGAGCGGGAATTGGAGATCGCGCAGCGACGCTTGAGGGATGCAGGTATTCTGGGAAGTCTGGTGGGCCGCTCGAAGAAGATGCAGGAGGTGATGTCGTTGGTGGCGCAGGTGGCTCCCTCCAGTGCGTCGGTGCTGATCACGGGTGAAAGCGGAACCGGCAAAGAGTTGGCGGCGCGAACCATTCATGAGTTAAGCCCTCGCCGAATGGGACCTTTTGTGGCTGTCAACTGTGCTGCCATCCCGGAAAGCCTGATGGAAAGTGAGATTTTCGGCCATGAGAAAGGGGCTTTTACCGGCGCCATGGACCGGCGGGCGGGATGCTTTGAGCTGGCGGATGGGGGCACGCTGCTGCTGGATGAGATCGGCGAGATGCCGATTGCCACGCAGGCAAAACTTCTGCGGGTCCTGGAGGATTCAAAAGTGCGTCGCCTAGGAAGCAAGGCGGAAATTGTGACCGACGTGCGCGTACTGGCCGCCACGAACAAGGTCCCTGAAGAGGCCGTGGCCAAGGGGCAACTGCGCAGCGACCTTTATTTTCGACTGAATGTGGTTCACATCGCGATGCCTCCGTTACGCGAACATCTGGAGGACCTGGAGAGCCTGATTGAGCGCCTTTTGGAGGAATTGAATCAGAAGCATCAAAAAAATGTAAGGGTCGTGGATTCCGAGGTGCTCGACCTTTTCCGGCGCTATAGCTGGCCTGGCAATGTGCGAGAGTTGCGCAATACCCTGGAGCGAGCGGTGGTGGTATGCTCCGGCGAAGTGCTGCGAAGGGCGGACTTGGCGCCAGGGTTCGGACAGACAACGCCAGCTGTCGCCGAGGGGGATTTGATGATCCGACCGGGCCTTACGGTGGCGGAAGTCGAGCGATTACTGATCCGGGAGACATTGGCCTTTACGAGCAATAACAAGACGCGCGCCGCCGAAATTCTGGGCATCAGTCTGAAGACCTTGCACAATAAGCTCAAGGAATATGAGAGTCAGCCTCAAAGTTAACCTTAAAGTTAAACTCACGGCCCTCATTTCTCTTCTCGTTTTGGGTGTAGTGCTGGTCACCTCGGCTCTCTATCTTGTGAATTCAGTTCATCAGACGATTGAGGGGGTACAGCAGATCGGCACATATATCCGCGATGAAACGTACTCGCGGGCGCGCGCCATGGTGGCAGCTACCCGCATTCCGCCCTATATCGATCCGAAGGATTTTGATGAAGTGCGGGCCTTCATCCGGGTTCAACTGAGCCAGGACGAGGGATTGCGCTCGCTCATGGTGTCCGCAGTCAGCTACTCCCCCGTCATCGATTATGTGGCGATCACGGGCCCGGATCGGATGATTCTGGTCCATAATGATCCGAGCGTCATCGGCCAGCCGTTGCCTCCCGCGCGTCCCCTTTCCGATCTTCTGAATGCCGGGTTATACCGCCAACTCCGCACCATCTACGGTCCCATTCGGGATTACGAGCTTGATCTGCCGCTGGTGATGAACCAGCAGCCTTTCTGCGACGTCCGAGTGGGTGTCTCGACGGTCTTTCTGGCGGCCCAGGTGACACCCCACCTGAAAAGCGCGTTGGAGCTCGCAGCGTTCGTGATTTTGCTCGCCACCGTGACGGCGGGCGTTCTTTCCTTTCGCATCTTGCGGCCCCTGGCTGCCATTTCTCAGAGCGTCGATCTCCTCGCCCGCGGAGAATTTGTGGAGCCGGTAAAGATCAAGAGCGAGGATGAATGGGGCGCGCTTTCCAGCAAGCTGAATCTGTTGGGCGAGCAGATTCGGGGCGACAAGGCTGCGTATCTGGCCCTCAAGGAGAACCTGGACCAGCTCTTTGCCAATCTGACCGACGGCGTGATGCTATTCGACGGCGAGGATCGACTGGTCCTTGTAACGCCTGCGGCTTCGCGATTCCTGAACCGCCCCGCAGAGGCGTTGCTCCATCGCACCCCGGCCGAAATTTTCTCGGATGAAAAGCCTCTCAGCCGGTTATTGCGTCAGGCTTTTCAGGAGAGAAATTCGCTGGCGGGTCAGCGGGTGGATTTGTCGGAAGACGCCACGACTTCAAGCGTCGCGGTTACAACCCATTTTGTGCGCGATCGAGGGGGGCTAGTGGCGGGCCTTGTGATGTTGCGCGACGCCGGAACACGCGCGCAGTTGAAGGATCAGATCGGTCTGGCCACGAAGCTTGCGGCCCTGGGCCGTCTTACTTCCGGAGTGGCCCATGAGGTGAAGAATCCTCTCAGCGCGATGAGCATTCAGATTGAAATCATTAAATCCAAACTGCTTCAGCATGAGCAAAGCAGTGAAGTGCAGCCTCAGTTGGATATCTTAACCGAAGAGATTCGGCGGCTGGACCGCGTCGTGAAGACCCTGCTGGATTTTACAAGGCCTCTCGAAATTCGCCGCACCGAAATCAACTTAACCGATGTGGTCCGCGAGGTCTTTACGCTGGCGGAACCTCAGGCTCGGAAATACAATGTAAAGTTAATTCTTGAACCCAATGGAGCCTTGCCCCCGCTCAGGGTGGATCGCGACCTGATCAAACAGGCGCTGCTGAATCTGGTGTTGAACGGCTGCCAGGCGATGCCGAACGGCGGGGAGCTTCGGGTGAAGCCTCAGGCGCGCGCCAAGACTGTCGAGGTTGAGATTGCCGATCAGGGGGTTGGAATTCCCGAAAGAGACCGGCAGAAGATTTTCTCCTTGTTTCATACGACAAAGCCCGGCGGCACGGGCGTCGGCTTGGCCATGGCCTTCCGCATCATCCAGCTCCACGATGGGTCGATTGACTTTTCGAGCGAGGTCAACCAAGGCACGGTCTTCCGCATTTCACTCCCCGCACAAGAAGCGGTTTAGCTGGAACCCAGAAAGCAAGTTGCTGTTTCGTTGTGAAAGAGATCGGTAAGGTGCTACTCTCTGGAATGTCGAATTTGAAACCTGCTAGTGCCGGTTACCCTTTAGCGAGAGCGCGCCTCGTTGGCGCCTGATACATACGGCGGAATGCTCAGGAGCTGCCCTCGGCAGGCGCCGCTCCATGCCTGTACAGGCTTAATTCCCTGATCCGGCCTCCGCAGCCTTAGCGCTGAAGAATTTTTCTTCCTCCCAACGCCAGGGCTAAGAAACCGGTACCTAACAGGAATAAGACGGGAGGCTCGGGCACCTTTGCCCCCGGATCAATTACCATCACGCTGATCGTGTTTTGGCCTACAGGCAGGATTCCGCCATTGGGCGCTCCCTTTGCTGGATTTTTGCTTTTAACGAAAAGGCTGATGTTATAAGTGTTGAAATCCTTATCATTCTCACTCGTTGGATCCGTCGTCGTAAACGCAATCCCCAAATCACAACTGGAGACCATTCCGCCTGCCTTTCCTTTAAGCATCAGACCAACAGCGCAGGCATTCTTGGCCGGAAACGTCAAATGCACGTTGTTGACGATATCGGCGGCAGGATTATCTTTCATGCCTCCGGTCAGCGCTGGATCTACCAATTCTGTAATTTGTATGGCGAACGCGTTGAGATTGGTTATCGTGTAATCAACAAAATGCGTAGCCGTGGGTGTGTCCAGAAAGGGCTCCGTTGGAGCATTAAGGGGGGTTACAGTGACGCTGATGTCGTCTGCAGCGACCGGCTGAGGTGACAGAATGAGCATTGAGGCAGCGATGGTTCCGATGACGAGGAGCGGATGAAATGATCTTCGGGAGATCATAGGGCCTCCTTGGATGCAGTCAGTCTGACCGCACAGGCGGGATTCAAAAAAGCTCTCGTATCATCAAAGACTTACAAGAGTCGATTCCGTCTGCCGGCTCTATTCGAGGTTTTCTGTACAGGTTGTTCAGCAATTGCCGTTATTCTTGCGCCAGATAAAAACCTCCGTCAAGTACTGGCTTAGTGATCATCATTCGTGCCAGCCGCTCAAGAGATGTTGTCCATTGTGATACTTCCTCGGCAGAACTCATGCGAATCGCGGCTATTGAGGGTCACAGTGCCTGGGGCTGGAGGGCTTGTTGATGGCGCAGTCTTCTGATATGGTTTGCATCTTTGCTTGATCGGCATAAGGACTCAACTTCGGAGGGTGCTTCTCAAAGTGTTCGCCACAAAAAGATGGATGGCCGCCTCCTTGTTGCTGGCGTTTACCGCTCCTTTGTTAGGCCAGCCGGTGAAGCGAAATCTCACGCTTGAGCTTGTCAGCCATCCTGACGAGGTGGTTCCACCTGGACCGGAGAATATCCGCTGGCGTCCACACACGGATCAAATCAGCTTTATTGAAGAATCCTCAAGCGGAGGGCCTGCACGCGCCATCTGGCTTTACGACGCCACCACCGGCGCGAAACAACGGCTGCTGAGTCAAAGTCAGGCAGGCCAGAAGATCAGCTTGGAGTCTTATCAGTGGTCGCCCGACGGGAGAAGGCTATTGCTGGAGGGCGGTGGTGACCTTTGGCTTTTTGATATGAACACCGGCAAAGTGCGCTGCCTCGCGCATGGGGCAGAGCCGGAAGGGGAATCAGCCTTCTCACCGCGAGGAGACCAAGTTGGTTTTATCGCGGCCAATAATCTGTACGTTGTAGATTTGAAGAGCGGCCACATCCGCCAACTCAGCCGTGACGGCAGCGCCACAGTTCTCAACGGCGTGCAGGATTGGGTCTACGGCGAGGAACTGGCATACCGAGAGACGAAACGGGCTTATGAGTGGTCGCCCGACAGTACGAAGATTGCCTATCTTCGGCTTGATGACGGCCCGGTGCCACGATATCCACTCATCGACTTTCTTCAGGTTCATGCGACACTTTTGGAGCAGCGCTTTCCGCAGCCCGGTGATCCAAACCCGGTTGCAACCCTGCACGTGGTCAACGTCGAGGGCGGCCAGGATTCGGCCTACAAACTTCATCAAGGCGCTGAATATATTGTGCCGGCGTTCACGTGGACCCCGGACTCTCAGGCCGTTTGTTTCCTGACCTTGAACCGCAACCAGACACGCGAAGTGATGCACCTCTGGAGCTCGAAGGGGGATTTCCATCCCCTTGTTGAAACTGATCCTTATTGGATCAACAACGTGGAGCCGCCACAATTCATCGACCATGGACAACATTTCCTCTGGCTCTCTGAGCGGGATGGCTGGCTTCATCTCTATCTTTTCAGCCGCGACGGAAAGCTAGAAAAACAACTGACCTACGGGAAGTGGCTGATTGATCATCCGGTTTTTGAGGATATTCCTTCGTTCCAGATCGATGAGAAGGGAGGATGGGCCTATTTTGAATCCACCCGCCAGGATCCGCGCGAGCGGCAGATTTATCGGGTGCGGCTCAATGGAATGGAAATACAGCAGCTCACGAAGCAGCCTGGAACCCATGACCTTCGCCTTTCCCCTGATGGGCGGTTTCTAGTGGATGATTTTTCCTCCATCACCGATCCTCCTGAAACGCGATTATTGAAAAGCGATGGGACTTACCTCTCGACTCTCGATAAACCCGCCAACCACTTATCGAATTATGCCCTGGGACTAACCGAGCTTGTTTCGATAAAAGCCGCGGATGGGACCACGCTTTATGCCCGGCTCGTCAGACCCGCGAACTTTAATCCTCAGAAGAAGTATCCTGTCATTGTCTATGTTTACGGCGGTCCTCATTTTCAGATTGTTCGCAACGAGTGGGGGACAACCTCGTTGCTGGATCAGTTGCTGGCCGAGCATGGGTTCCTGATCTGGTCGCTCGATAACCGCGGCTCATGGGGCAGGGGACACGCCTTTGAAACCGTCGTCTTCAAGCGCCTTGGGGAACGAGAGCTTCAGGATCAGCTTGCGGGAGTGAAATATCTGAAATCCTTGCCTTACGTCGATGGGTCTCGAATCGGCATCTGGGGTTGGTCCTACGGTGGCTATATGACTCTTTATAGTCTGACCCATGCCCCTCAGGTATTTAAATGCGGCATCGCTGGCGCTCCAGTCACGGACTGGCGCTTTTACGATTCGATTTACACGGAACGCTATATGCGTACGCCAGAGGAGAATCCCGAAGGCTATCGCGAGTCTTCGCCCGTCCGGTCGGCGGGTAACCTGCGAGCAAAATTGCTCCTGATCCACGGCGTTGCGGATGATAATGTGCATTTGCAGAATACGCTGAATTTCATCCAGGCGTTGATCGAAGCCAAAATCTCTTACCAGCTTTACTTACAGCCCGCGCAGAAGCATGGGTTTCGTGGAGAAGTCCCAATCAGCTATCGGAACATGAGAATTTTTGATTTTTTTGAAAAGAATCTGTGAGGAATGACCGTGAAGAACGATTTCAAGCCAATGGCAGTGCTCCGTCAAATGGTCATCTTCGTCGGGATTGTTTCTATCGGTTTAGGCTGCAGGATGCTGGCCGTGTCCTCTCAATCCGGGCCGAGCCTGCAAGGTTTTTCTGCGGCCAACGCTCAGAGGGAGCAGCAGTGGGAGTCGAAGTTCCGCGCGATCCCGAGCGCGCAGATTATCCGCGACACAAACAGGTTTCTTTCCGCTTATCCTCACAATGCCGGGTCGGCGCGCGACAGGCAGAATGCAGAATGGATTCTTAGAAAATTCAATCAGTGGGGATGGAAGGCGAATATTGAGACATTCTATGTATTGCTGCCGATTCCGAAGGAGCGTCTTGTGGAACTCGTGGCGCCGAATCGATTCCGAGCAAGGCTGGAGGAGCCGACGATTGCAGTTGACCCTACCAGCGATCAGCATCAGGAACAATTGCCGACTTATAACATGTATTCTGCTGATGGGGATGTCACGGCCCCCCTGGTCTATGTGAATTATGGGATGGAATCCGATTACAAGCAGCTTGAACAATTGGGCATTTCCGTGAAGGGAGCTGTTGTGATTGCGCGCTATGGGGCAGGCTGGCGAGGTCTGAAGCCGAAACTCGCGGCTGAGCACGGGGCGGTGGGCTGCCTTATTTATTCGGATCCGCGCGACGATGGCTACTGGCAGGGCGAAGTCTTCCCACAAGGGCCCTGGCGCCCGCGCGGAGGTGTGCAGCGGGGGAGCGTCATGGATATGGTGATCTATCCGGGTGATCCCTTGACGCCGGATGTGGGCGCAACGAAAGACGCGAGACGATTGCCGCTCAAGGATGCCAAGACCATCACCAGAATTCCGGTGTTGCCCCTTTCATACGGCGATGCACAGCCTCTGCTTGCAGCGTTGGGGGGGCCGACTGCTCCGCCCGAATGGCGTGGCGCCTTGCCCATCACCTATCGTGTCGGCCCGGGTCCAGCGAAAGTGCATCTCAGGGTGATTTCGAGCTGGGATATCAAACCGATTTACGATGTGATCGCCCGCATTCCTGGATCAACAGATCCGGATGAGTGGATCATTCGTGGAAATCATCACGATGCCTGGGTCAACGGTTCAGAGGACCCAGTTTCCGGTCTCACCCCGATGCTCGAGGAAGCGCGGGCCTTTGGAGAGCTTCTGAGGCAAGGTTGGAAGCCCAAGCGCACTGTCATTTATTGCGCCTGGGATGGAGAGGAAGAAGGCTTGCTGGGATCGACGGAATGGGCTGAAGACCACGCGGATGATCTGCGTCAACATGCCGTGGTCTATATCAATTCAGACTCGAACGCACGAGGGTACCTTAATGCTTCCGGCTCTCCCTCCCTTCAGAAATTTATCGATGCAGTTGCGAGCGATATTCAAGATCCTGAAAAAGGCATTTCGGTGGAAAAGAGACTTCGCTTTTATCGCCTGACGCATGCCAAGACAGATGCTGACCGAGAAGCATTGCGCAACGGGCGAGAGTTAAAAATCGGCGCACTTGGTTCTGGATCAGACTATTCTGTATTTATCGATCACTTGGGAATTGCCTCTCTGGACTTGGGTTATAGCGGTGAGGATGGCGGCGGAATCTATCATTCGATTTACGATGATTTTTACTGGTATTCACGCTTTGGAGACCCTGATTTTATTTATGGAAGGACGCTGGCTCAGACGGCCGGCACGGCGGTGATGCGGCTGGCGGACGCGGACTTGCTTCCTTTCGAATTTAAGCCGCTTGTGGAGGCCGTCAAGACATATACCGCTCAGGTCCGAGGCTATTTGAGAAGTGAACGAAAACAGACGCGTGAGCGAAATATGGAAATCATGGAAGGTGTTTTCACGGCAACGATGGACCCGCGAAAACATCGGGTGCCGCCCCACATGCAGGCCATTCCGCCCTACCTGAATTTCGCTCCTCTCGAAAACGGCGTCGCCAGTTTAGAACACAGCGCCGATGAATATGCGAGGGCTTTGAATGAAGCCGAGTCTCACGGAGGTCTGAAGGAATCTCAGGACTCTTTCAAGCAGGTAAACCAATTGTTGCGCGAAAGCGAGCAAATGCTGACCAGCGGAGATGGGTTGCCAGGAAGGCCCTGGTATAAGAACGAGCTTTGCGCGCCCGGCATGTATACCGGCTATGCTGCGAAAACTCTGCCGGCGGTGCGAGAGGCGGTTGAGCAGAACGATTGGAAGTTAGCAGACCAGCAAATGATGACTCTGGGCGCAGTATTGAGCCGCGAAGCAGCCCTCATCGCCAACGCTGCCAGTGAACTTGAGAAGGCGGCAAAGTGAGCGCTATAATTTTCCGGCTGAATGTTCAATAGTTTCTGGAATCGAGCGGATTGTGAGCCGTAAAATAAAGGTGCCTTTTTAGTGAAGACAGGACAATAAAAACGGATCGATCTCAAAGGAGAGGATTATGAGACGTTATCGTGTGATGACTTTTACTTTCGTGCTGGGTTTTGTGTTTGCAAGTGTAGCTTTGTCACAGGGAAACCCACGGGGGCTCGCTAAACTGAGTCTGAATGGCCAGACGGTTTCCATTGATTATGGTCGCCCTTCTCTCAGGGGCCGCACAATAGATCAGATGTTAGGTAAGCTGAAGCCAGGCGGTTACTGGCGTCTGGGGGCGGATAAATCCACCACATTTACGACGGGCACGGATTTGAAGTTTGGCGATGTGACTATCCCCAAAGGCATCTACAGCATTTGGGCGCAGCGTCAGAGTGATAATTCCTGGAAGCTGGTTTTCAACAAGCAGCATGGCCAGTGGGGCACGGATCACGATCCTTCCCAGGATTTCGCGTCGGTGCCTTTGAAGGAGACGAAAGCATCAAGCTCGGCTCAAATGCTGACGATTCGACTGACAAAGAGCGGCGACGGCGGCGACATGATTGTTCACTGGGGCAACATGGAGTTGACCACACATTTCACGGCTTCCTGAGCTCAAGCTCCCGCGTTGAAAGCCCGGCACAACGATTAAGGCGCGAAGTGCTAGTGCGGGGATCCGTTGCGATCATCTTTACAATCTTTCGCGTCAATTGTGAGACAGGGGCATGAGCCATGTCTTCGATTGAAAACCACCTGACCTCTTTTTGTGGAGAGTCATTGCCCAGTTCGACCCGATGCAACGTTACTTGAATTGCCCTGAAAGTGATGTTGTGACGTAGAGCGCCTGGCATCTCTTCGATACATGAGAATTTGCCCGTTGCGTGGGCTAGCTTTGCCCGCAAACGCTGTACGGCCTGCCTTTTCGATTCTCCAAAGGCGGCGGGGAAGTTCCATAAATCGCTCATTAGCCCTTCATCAAGCCCGCGGATGAAGGCCAGCTTGTGTTCTTTCTGAATAATCGCAATAGCAAGATGCCTGGATTCCACAGGTCGTCTGGGTTTGGGTGTGGGATAATGATGCGGTTTTCCTGAGTGAAAGGCGCGACACCATGGGCGCAAGGGGCAAATGCCGCAATCAGGGTTGCGTGGCAGGCAGACGGTTTGCCCTAACTCCATCATCGCCTGGTTAAAGGCGCCGGGATTATTTCTGGAGATCAACGCCTGAAGCTTGCGCTCAGCCCGGCGGCGAAATATGGATTGCTGTAAATAACCCTTCCAGGCATATAGGCGCGCCATCACACGAGCGACGTTACCGTCAAGCACCGGGATCGGCTGGTTATAGGCAATGCTGAGCACAGCGCGGGCCGTGTAGTGTCCTACTCCCGGAAGCGTCAAGGCCTTCCGATAATCGGAAGGAAATTTCCCTCCGAATTCCCCGACGATTCTCTGTGCCGCCAGATGCAGGTGACGCGCTCGCCGATAGTAGCCCAGCCCTGACCATCGTTCAGCGATTTTCTCAAAAGGAGCAGCGGCGAGGCGCGCAATATCCGGAAAAACCCGAAGAAAGCGCTGATAATAGGGAATGACCGTGGCAATCTGAGTCTGTTGAAGCATGACTTCAGAAATCCAGATGGCGTAAGGATCTCGCGTCTTGCGCCAGGGTAGACAGCGGGCGTGAGAGCCATACCAATTTAAAAGAGCGTTGCGAATGGCTATGTTTTGTTTTTGATTTCTCATTGAAGAGCTTTAGAATCTCCAAGAAAACCCAGGTTTGTTACTCGCTTTTTCCAGATAGAACATGGCATACCAAAATCTTCGTGAATTCGTCGCGCGGTTGGAGCGCGAGCAACAGTTGAAGCGAATCAGGGTCCCAATCGACGTGGATCTTGAGATCACCGAGATTACGGATCGCGTCTCCAAAGCCGGCGGGCCGGCATTGCTTTTTGAAAAGCCATGTTCCGCCCAAAATAACACGGAATATCGCCTCCCGCTGTTGATTAATACTTTCGGAACCCGGCAGCGGCTTGAGATGGCTCTGGAGGTCAATTCCGTCGAGGATATCGCCAGGCGAATCGAGGACCTCCTGGAGATGCGGCCTCCCGAAGGTCTCCTGGATAAGGTGCGTTTGTTGCCCAGGCTCGCAGATCTCGGGTCGATTTTCCCCAAACGGGTCAAGGACGGGCCGGTAAAAGAAGTGATCGAGCCTCAGGATTTTTCGCTGGCGCGACTTCCGATTATGAAGTGTTGGCCTCAGGATGGGGGGCGGTTCATCACATTTCCCATGGTGATTACGCGGAGTCCGAAGAATGGGCGTCGTAATGTGGGGTGCTACCGAATGCAGGTTTTTGATGAACGCACCACAGGGATGCACTGGCAGATTCACAAGGGAGGCGCCGAACATTTCCGCTGGCTTGAGCGGCAAGGAAAGGGACGTCGGATGGAAGTGGCGGTGGCTTTGGGGGCGGATCCGGCCACAATGCTTTCCGCAATCCTTCCCCTTCCCGAAGATTTGGATGAGTTTATCTTTGCGGGATTTTTGCGACAGGAGCCAGTGGAGTTGGTGAAATGCGAAACCTCGGATTTGGAAGTTCCCGCGCAGGCGGAAATTGTGTTGGAGGGCTATGTCGACCTTGATGATCTCCGGAGGGAAGGGCCTTTTGGCGATCACACGGGATTTTATTCGCTTGAGGATCAGTTTCCAGCCTTCCATCTTACCTGTGTAACTCATCGGAAGAACCCTATTTACGTCTCGACCCTTGTGGGGCCCCCACCCATGGAAGACTATTGGATGGGATATGCCGTGGAGCGCATCTTTTTGCCCTTGATGCGCAAACAGCTTCCGGAAGTGGTCGATATGCATATGCCGGCGGAAGGCGTGTTTCATAATCTCATGATCGTCGCCATCCGGAAGAGTTATCCCGGGCATGCCCGTAAGGTGATGAACGCGATTTGGGGTTTGCCGGGAGCGATGTTTACCAAGTGTCTTGTGGTCGTCGATGACGATGTGGACGTTCACAATTTGCGCGAAGTGGTGTGGAAGGCGTTCAATCATATTGATCCGGAACGGGATATTCAGTTTGTTCTGGGCCCGGTCGATCAACTTGAGCATGCATCCCGACTTCCAAACTTTGGTTCAAAGATGGGCGTGGATGCCACGCGTAAATGGCCCGGCGAAGGTTTTAATCGCCCTTGGCCAGATGAGATCAAAATGGACGCTCAGGTCAAAGAGCGGATTGACAGAATATGGAAAGACTTGGGCCTCTGAAACCTGCTAGCGTGGTTTTCTGTTCGGGTTGCAGCCATCATCCCATGCATCATGGCTCTGCTCCCACGAGGGTTATCCACAAATTGCTTGTGCTCCGCCTAAAAAATAAAACCTCTTTGACCCGTTCCCGCATCTAATCTTTTACTACTTCTAAAATACAACCAAGGAGGTGATGGCGCATGAGGATTGCGCAAGTTGCGCCACTATATGAACGTGTGCCTCCCTGCCTATACGGAGGGACTGAAAGGGTGGTGTCCTACCTTACCGAGGAGTTCGTGCGCCTGGGGCATGATGTGACCCTTTTTGCGAGCGGTGATTCGATCACTAAGGCGCGTCTCGTTTCGCCATGCCCGGAATCTCTTCGGCTAAACCGCTCCTGTATTGATCAGTTAGCGTATCATATCCTGATGCTTGAACAGGTCTTCCGCGAAGCTGAGGAATTTGATATTATTCACTTTCATATCGATTATTTGCATTTTCCACTGACGCGGAGGCAAAATTGGCCCCACCTTACGACGCTTCATGGACGGCTCGATATACCTGATCTCGTCCCTCTCTATCAAGAATTTATTGAAATGCCGGTGGTTTCAATTTCAAACGCTCAGCGGCAGCCTCTGCCATGGCTCAATTGGCAGGGTACTGTCTATCATGGTCTTCCAAGAGATCTCTATCAGTTCCGTCCAGGACCGGGGAGGTATTTGGCTTTTTTGGGGCGCATCTCACCTGAGAAGGGAGTGGATCGTGCCATTGAAATCGCAAAGCGGGTCGGCATTGAACTTAGAATTGCGGCTAAAATTGACCGGGCGGACCGAGAGTACTACGAATCGACGATAAAGCCTCTCCTTCAGCACCCCCTGATCCACTATATTGGAGAAATCGGCGAAAAGCAGAAAGATGAGTTCCTGGGGAATGCGATTGCGTTGTTAGTTCCTGTTGACTGGCCGGAGCCCTTTGGCCTGGTCATGATTGAAGCTATGGCCTGCGGCACGCCAGTGGTTGCCTTTCGGCGAGGCTCGATTCCGGAAATCGTAGAGGACGGTAGAAGTGGCATCATTGTGGAGGATGTCGATCAGGCGGTGCGGGCGCTGGAAAGAGTTATGAAAATTCCGCGCAAGGGATGCCGACAGGCTTTTGAGGAGCGCTTTCTCGTTTCACGCATGGCTCAGGACTATATCAAGATTTACGATCGGTTGCTGGAGGAGCAACCGCTTGTCACGCCGTTCTCGCTGAGGAAAGGGCTTTGGACGAGGTCATCCGCGTAAAAGACCAGTACTACATTCTCTCAACCTCCTCCCTGGCAGATGACCGCACCCGGGTTCTCAAGCATGGTGACACTTTTGCAGTGTATGACCGGCGGGGAGATATCGAGCCTCTGGGCAAGGGCACACAGGGGCTCTACCACCGCGAAGCGCGTTATCTCTCCCTGTGGGTACTCCGGCTCGATCATGACCGACCGCTGTTGTTGAGTTCTACGGTCAGAGAAGATAATGCTTCTACTGCCACGGACCTGACCAATCCGGATTTTTATAAGGAAGGGGGAGTGATTGTTCCCCGGGGCACACTGCATATCTCTCGCTCAAAATTTCTCTGGGAAGGTTCCCACTATGAGCAACTTCACATTGTGAATTACAGCCTCTCTTCAGTCGATCTCACCTTCTCAATTCAGTTTGCGGCAGATTTTGCAGATATTTTTGAAATCCGGGGGATCAAGCGCGCCAAGCGGGGCCGGCTTCTTCCGGAAGAGCTGGAAGAAGACCATGTTGTGCTTTCTTACGAAGGTCTGGATGGGATTATCCGTCGGACCATCATTCATTGCACTCCCAAGCCGCACCGCATCACACCTTCTGAAATATTCCTCTCAGCCTCACTTCAACCGAAAGAGAGCCGCCATTTCTTTGTAACTGTTTCTTGTCATTCTTCTCAAAACGGATCGCCAAGCAGAATCAGCTTCGATGTGGCGGTTCAGAAGTCGACTCAGGAACTGAGGCAAGCGGAGGCCAGTATTTGCCGCATTTATACGTCGAATGAACAATTTAACGATTGGCTGAACCGATCGGCGGCGGATCTGCTGATGATGATCACTCAGACCCCCTACGGTCCTTATCCTTATGCAGGTGTTCCATGGTTCAGCACAGCGTTCGGCCGAGACGGCATTATTACGGCTTTGGAAACCCTATGGGTTAATCCGGGGATCGCCCGTGGCGTGTTAGCCTACCTTGCTGCGCATCAGGCGAACGAAGTGGATTATGAGTCGGACGCCGAACCGGGGAAGATTCTGCATGAGACACGTCAGGGAGAGATGGCGTCCCTTAAGGAGGTTCCCTTCGGTTGCTACTATGGGAGCGTTGATGCGACCCCTTTGTTTGTAATGCTGGCCGGAGCGTATTATCGTCGCACGGGAGATCTGCCGTTCATTAAAGCGATCTGGCCCAATATCCTCAAGGCTCTGGAGTGGATTGATCAGTACGGTGATATGGATCATGATGGGTTTGTTGAATACTCACGCCGTTCCCCCAAAGGGTTGGTTCACCAGGGCTGGAAAGACTCCAACGATTCTATCTTCCATAGTGACGGAGAACTGGCAGAAGGCCCAATTGCCTTATGTGAGGTCCAAGGTTATGTTTATGCCGCCAAGCGGCGTGCCGCCAGGCTGGCTGCTGCGTTAGGTTTTGATGAGCAGGCGGGGATTCTGCAAGCACAGGCGCGGACGCTACGCGAACGGTTCGAAAAAGCGTTCTGGTGCGAGGACCTGGGGACCTACGCGCTGGCGCTTGACGGGAAAAAGCAACCTTGCCGTGTTCGCACCTCCAACGCTGGCCATTGCCTTCATACCGGAATTGCGAACTATGAACACGCAGAGCAGGTAACCCGCGCTTTGCTGAGTGAGGATTTTTACTCAGGATGGGGCATCCGAACTGTCAGTGCCCGCGAAGTGCGTTATAATCCGATGTCCTATCACAATGGCTCGGTATGGCCGCACGATAATGCTTTGATCGCACAAGGGATGGCGCGCTATGGTTTTCATGAGGCGGCAGCCCGGATTCTAAATGGTTTGTTCGACGCCAGCATCTTTATGGATTCTCACCGCTTGCCGGAGCTCTTCTGTGGTTTTCCGCGCCAACCTGCTCAAGGTCCTACGCTCTATCCTGTAGCTTGCTCACCTCAAGCCTGGGCTGCGGCCTCCGTTTTTATGATTCTCGAGGCTTGTCTTGATATTACGATCCGAGGACATCGACCTCTGGTTCTCTTCCGAAAGACCTTTTTGCCCCAGTCCCTGCATCGTATCGAAATGCGAGGTCTCCAAGTGGGAGATGCAACGGTTGATCTTGCTGTGCGTCGGGTTGGGGAGGGCATCGAAGTGAGTGTCATAAGAAAACAGGGTGAGGTCCAGATTGTTTCAGTGAAATGAACACCATGACGAAACAATTTCAGAACCCACCCTGCATGAACGAGAATTGAAAAAGATAGTTTTTCTCCAGTCCCGCGATTAGCCAAGACCGTTGGTCTTCTGGGTCTTGCCGAAAATTAGCTTTTCTTTCCATCCGCTGAGGTCAATCTGTGTGATGCGACGCACGTTATGCTGAGGAGCGGAGTAATAAACTTCAGTTTGGCTATTTTTGCGGGATTCAGGGACAATCTTGACAGGCACGGTGCCAATCAGATTTCCATTCTGATAGAAGGTCGCTTCAGGTCTGGCAGAATGGTTGTCCACAACCACACGATAATTGCCTGGCGACAGGGTTAAACTGTTTGCGATCTGGCCTTTATAGATGAGATTGACATGGCTGGATTTAGCAAATGTTAAGCCGCAGACAAATAATACCGCAGTAGCAGTTCCAAGTAATAAAGTCGCGAGTTTATTCTTCATGTTTTGACTTCCTTTCTTGACCCCAATTTCTTTTCCATAAAGTGGGATGGTTTCACAAGGTATTTTCGTTGTCCGTCTGATCCAAAGCCCAACAGCTGATATTTCCACGGACCATCCAGCAATTTCCAATCTGCTCAAAGCGAAAATTTCTCAAGCGTGCGGCCTGCTTCAGTTGGCTCACGCCCTTGCCGCCGAATGCAGACCGGCTTTGCTGGGAGCCGATAATGATCGGCGCAAAGAACCAGTAAATCCGATCGATAAGCCGGAGGTCATGAAAACTCCCAAGGACCTCGCTTCCCCCCTCGACCATCACGCTGAAAATTCCATCCCGGGCCAGCTTTCTCAGGAGACTCTTGATGGGAACGCGCGTGCCATCAAACCGCCAGACTCGCGCCCCAGCCTGTTTCAACTGCTCAGCCTTCGGGGAAGCCAAACTTGCAGTGGTCGCCACGATGCATCGGCCCGATTTCAGCACCCTTGCGCGGAGCGGAATTCGGAGCCGCGAATCCAGCACAATGCGCCAGGGTTCAACTGGACCGGCGGGCCGTAGGCCGAGATGCGGGTCGTCGGCAAGAATGGTATTCACCCCCACCAGAACAGCTTGATGCTCCCGCCGGATCTCGTGTGCTCGGCGTCGCGCTTTCGTATTCGTGATCCACTTCGAGGCTCCTGTTCGAGTAGCGATCTTCCCATCAAGGCTTGTGGCCACCTTCGCTGTGACGAAGGGCAAACCTGTAGCTCGGAATTTCAAATAAACTTCATTCAAGGCTGCTGCCTCTGCGCGGCAGACGCCGGAGATTATTTGCAGGCCATGTTGGCTAAGGATCGCTGCACCCTGGCCGTTGACAACAGGATTGGGATCGGGAATTGCGTAGACCAGGCGGCGGATTCCCGATTGGAGAATAGCGTCCGTGCAAGGAGGGGTTCGACCGAAATGGCAGCAAGGTTCCAGATTTACATAAAGTGTTGCATTGCGCGCGCGCGGCCCAGCTTGCTTCAGCGCCTCGATTTCCGCGTGTGGAGTGCCTGCGCCGTGATGAAAACCGCGCCCCACAATCTTGCCGCTGCGGACAATCACACAGCCAACCCAAGGATTCGGATAGGGTAAAACAGGGCTTTGGCGCGCCAAGCTTAGAGCTTCGCGCATATAGCGTTCATCAGCCTGCAAAGGAGTGGAGGACATGAGAGGCTACTGCACTTTACTCAGCAGGTGCCCTAATTTGTCTTTCTTGACCTTCAGATAAGATCGGTTGTTCTTGTGCGGCGTTGTTTCAAGCGGAATTCGCTTCACAATATTTAGACCGTAGCGCTCAATTCCACGGATTTTGTGAGGGTTATTGGTGAGCAGATGAATCTTACGGACACCTAGATCGGCCAGAATCTGCGCTCCAACGGAATAGTCGCGCATGTCGGCTGGCAGGCCCAGACGCTCATTGGCTTGCACGGTATCGAGCCCATTATCTTGTAAGGCGTAAGCGCGGATTTTATTTGTCAGACCGATACCTCGCCCCTCCTGGCTCAGGTAAAGGATCACTCCTTCACCCTTCTCGGCCACTTTGCGCATGGCGGACTCCAGTTGCTCGCGGCAGTCGCACCGAATTGAGTGCAGGGTGTCGCCGGTGAGGCATTGTGAGTGGACGCGCACCAGAGTAGGTCGGTTGGGAGAGATCCGGCCCATCACCAGCGCAAGGTGTTCACGATTCTGAGATGGACAACTATAAACGTGGGCGGTGAAATTGCCGTATTCCGTCGGAAGCTGCGCCGTGGCCACACGGTCTACCAGTTTCTCTGTATTCCGGCGGTATTCAATTAATTGCTCAATCGTAATCATGCGCAGGCGAAAGCGTCGCGAGAGTTCCTGAAGGATTTTCAGGTTAGCGGCCCGGCCATGCTGATCGAGGATTTCGCACATCACCCCCACGGGTGAGAGCCCGGCCAACCGCGCCAGATCAACAGCAGCTTCCGTATGGCCGGCGCGGTCAAGCACACCCCCTGACCGGGCGCGAACCGGAAACACATGCCCTGGCCGGACCAGATCATAGGGTTTTGCGCGAGGATCACCCAATACCCGCACAGTGGTTGCACGGTCGGCCGCAGAGATTCCGGTGGTGACGCCTTTTCGCGCGTCGACAGAAACCGTAAAATTACACCCGAAAGGCTGCGTGTTTTCTTCCTCCGGCACCATCGAACTCAGTCCCAATTTCACGGCGCGAGCGCGCGGTAAAGCGACGCAGATCAATCCTCCGCCATGACGAATCATGAAATTGATATCGGCCGCAGTGGCTTTTTCCGCCGCCATGACAAAATCCGCTTCATTTTCTCGTTCGGAGCTGTCGCGGACAATCACCATGTGGCCCCGTCGAATTTCCTTCAGGGCGTCTTCAATGCTGGAATCCGTGTACATAGGGATTTATTTCTTCACTCGATTCAATGCGGTCAGTGTCGCTAAAGCGGCCCGTGCAGCTTCAAAGCCCTTGTTCAAGCGATTGTTGCCAGCTCGCCGCAAGGCATCACGACGATTATAAGTGGCGAGCACCTCAAAGATGATCGGGATGTCATATTTTAAGGAAACTTCCATGATGCCGCGTGCGCATTCCTGAGCGACTAACTCAAAATGGAATGTCTCACCGCGAATCACGGCGCCAAGCGCGATGACAATATCGTAAAGTTTTTGTGCTGCGAGTCGCTGCGCAAGGATCGGAATCTCGAAGCACCCCGGAACGCTGTAACAGGTGATTTGATCACGACGGAGGCCCGCTTCTTGCAGGCCTTCAATGCACTTTTCTTCAAGGCTGCGGGTGATCTCCGGATTGTAATCTCCTCGGATCAAAGCGATTCGCAGCCGCCGGAGGAATGCCGGATCTGCGCCCGGTTCGAAAGGGGGAGGCAAAGGAGTAGTGCGTCTCATCGTCTGAGCAGTTTCTCGACATATTTCGCCAGAATATCCAACTCAATATTCACACGCTCGCCCAGTCCCTTCTCCCCTAGGGTTGTATGTCCCAACGTATATTCCAGTAACGACACTCGAAATCGCCCGGGGCGGATACTCATGACCGTCAGGCTCACCCCATCCACTGCCACTGAACCCTTTTCCACCAGATAACGACTGAAGCGGGCTGGCAGTTGAAACTCAAAAATCTTGGCATTGCCATCATTGTAAATCTTCCGAATTTGTGCTGTCGTGTCAATGTGCCCCTGCACCAGGTGTCCGCCTATTAGGCTCTGAAGGGTCAGACTCCGCTCTAGGTTGACTTTTCTCCCCGGCCGGAAATTTCCCAGTGTCGTCCGGCGAAGCGTTTCAGGCATATAGATGACTTCGAAAGCCTTTCGGTTCACCTTTTGGATGGTGGAACATACGCCCTCGATGGAGATGCTTTCTCCGCTATTCAACTTCCAGCCGCGGGGAGTTCCAACCAGGAACTTACGCTGACCCTTTGAATCCTCAATCGACAGGATGGGACTTATTGTTTCGACAATGCCGCTGAACACCGCTTGCGAGGTTCTCTTTCCAATTGTCTGAGTTGAATAGATGCGGGTTTTCTACCAATACTTAGTTTAACATAGCGCATGCTCAAAGCCTCTTTCACCTAACTTCTCGTAGCCTCTGTCGTTAGAAGTGCGGTGGCCTTCCGAAATAATCGGCGATCTTGCAAATTCCCAAGGGACGTGTTTCAGTGTATTCTGGAAGCCTTGAAAGTCAGAGGCCGTCCGTGCATTGGCTTTGAGTTGCGAAGATGAACCTCTTTTTCTTGATCAGGGACCTGCAAGGTCCACCAACGGCATTTTAGAGTGCAAGGGCACTCCTATAAGGGGGCAATGAGAAATCGATGGCGATCTCCACCGAAAAGTTTCAAAAGGTCGAAATCATAGAGCGCAAAGACTACAGCAGTGACCTATGGTCGATCCGTGTGAAAACCGAAGATAAATTTGTCTTCAAGCCCGGTCAATACGCGACCCTGGGGCTTGAGCGTGGCTCGCGCCTGGTGCAGCGCGCTTATTCGATTGTTTCAAGCCCCTGCGAAGAAGACCTGGAATTCTTTTTTGAGCTTGTTCCTCAGGGGGAATTGACTCCAGGACTCTTTGACCTCAAGATCGGCGACACGTTATGGATGCGGCGCCAGGCCCGAGGCCTTTTTACTTTGGATGACAGGGGCAATCGTAAGAAATTCTTTCTGCTATGCACAGTAACAGGAGTAGCCCCCTATGTCAGCATGGTGCGCACGCTCGCTCGCGCGGAGCAGGAAAATCGTCCGGTCAGTTATGAGATCACGCTGATTCAGGCGGCCAGCCGTTCATGGGAATTCGCCTATCGGGAGGAGCTTGAGGCGTTGGCGAAAGGCTCCGCCTGGCTCCGCTACATCCCGTCCGTAAGCCGGCCCTGGGAAGACCCAGGCTGGAAGGGTGAGGTGGGGCGGGTTGAGGATATCGCCCGTAAATATCTGGATTCCCTCGGGCTGGAACCCACTGAAACCCTGGCCTACTTATGTGGCCATCCGCAAATGATTGAAAACTGCAAAGGAATTCTCAAAAGGCGAGGATTTCCCAAGGAATCTATCCGCGAAGAAATTTATTGGATCCCGGCCAAGAAGTCGGGGGTGGAAGCCGCGGTATAATCGCTCGAATTCCCTCGCGCGTCATAAGGCGCCATGAAAACCCGAAGTAAGCTCCCGCCTGGCCCGCCCGGGCATTTTCTGGTCGGCAATTTTCCCCTCGGAACGCGTGATCCTTTGAAGCTCCTTACCCAATGGGCAAGGGAATATGGCGACATTTTCTATTACCGTGCATTTGCAACGCGTGTCTACTTTCTCAACCGTCCGGACCTTATCGAGTCTGTCCTGGTTACGAACAGCCGAGATTTCATCAAGGGACGAGGACTGCAGGTGAACCGGCGACTCTTTGGAAACGGGTTGCTGACGAGCGAGGGGGATTTCTGGCTGCGTCAGCGCCGATTGTGCCAGCCTGCTTTCCATCGAGATGGCCTTCAGGCATTCAGTGTTCAGATGGTGGAATACACCGAGAGAATGCTCGAAGGCTGGCATGACGGCGAGGTGAGGGATATTCAGGAAGAGCTGATGCGGCTTACACTGCAAATTGCGGCCAAGACGTTATTGGGGGTTGAGATGGGCGAACGGGTTCAGGAGTTTAGCCGAGCCGTTCAGCCTATCATGCAATTCAATACGCGAGGACGGATGTTGATGCCACTTGTTCGTTATCTGCCCACGCCGTTGAATATCCGATACCGATTAGCCGTAAGGCGGCTTGAGAGAATTGTGACGCAAATGATCCGCAAGAGACAAGCCCATGGGGTAGCGGAAAGCGATTTGCTTTCTGTCCTGATCGAAGCTCGCGATGAAAAAGGTCGCGGCTTGACCGAAAGACAACTTCGGGACGAAGGGGTGACCCTGCTCCTGGCTGGGCATGAAACCACAGCGTTGGCCCTTTGCTGGACATTTTACCTATTGGCGTTGCATCCTGAAGTTGAAAGCAGATTATTGGAGGAAATCGATGAAATTCTTGGAAGGCGCCGGCCGGAGTTCGCGGACCTCGCCCGATTGAAATATGCTGAAAGCGCGATCAGAGAATCGATGAGATTGTACCCTCCAGCCTATGCTATGGCTCGGATCGCTTCGAAGGACTGTGAAATTGCGGGGTATCGCGTGCCGCGTGGCGCAAGCCTCGTCATGAGCCAATGGGTTATGCACCGCGATCCGCGTTTCTTTGAGCGGCCTGAGGAGTTTATTCCAGACCGATGGACTGGAGAATTTCTGAAGCGGCTCCCCAATTTTGCTTACTTTCCGTTTGGCGGAGGACCGAGAGTCTGCCTTGGGGCGTCCTTCGCAATGATGGAGTCAATCCTGTTGCTGGCAACGATCCTCCAGAGGTTCCGCTTGGGGTTGTGCTCAGAAGAAAAAGTCAATCCCGTCGCCGCAATTACCCTCAGACCCGCTCACGGTATCCCCATGAAACTTCAGCGGCGTGAACTAGCTGCGCAACGTTCCCAGGCTGTGCAAGTCACTCCGAAGCCTTTGGGCGTTTATGCGTAAATACCGCGCAGCTTCAGGCTGAATGCGACCCGGTCAATCGCCAGCATATAAGCGGCAATGCGGTTGTTGACGCCATGCTTCTCGCCGTAGCGCACAACATCGTTGAAAGCCGCGATCTGGATATGTTTCAGCTTGTCGTTCACGTCACTTTCGCTCCAGAAATAGCCCTGGCGGTCCTGCACCCACTCAAAGTAGGAGACGGTTACGCCTCCTGCATTAGCAAGAATGTCCGGGACCACAAATACGCCGCGATCAAAGAGAATCTCATCAGCCGGCGGGGTCGTCGGGCTATTGGCGCCTTCCACCAGAATCCGCGCTCTAATCCTGGAGGCGTTGCGGCTGTTGATCACACTTTCAGTTGCTGCCGGCAAGAGCACGTCACAATCCTGTTCAAGAATCTCCGAGCTATCGATTGGCTCGCCTCCCGCAAAACCTTTCACCGTCTTGGCCTCGTGGGCGTGCTCGAGCAGAGCATGGATATCCAGCCCGTGGGAATTGAAGACACCGCCGTGAATATCTGCCACGCCAATGATCTTGTAACCCGCTTCGTACATCAGGCGAGCAGCCTGCGAGCCCACGTTTCCAAAGCCTTGAATAATCACGCGAGTGGATTCGCGTGAGCGGCCAAAGCGCTTCAAAGCCTGATCGCAGACAATCATGCAGCCTCTTCCCGTCGCTTCGCGGCGCCCGCGCGAACCGCCCAGATCCAGGGGCTTGCCTGTGACGCTGGCGGTCACGGTGTGGCGAACGTGCATCGAATAGGTGTCCATCATCCACGCCATGATCTGTTCATCGGTGTTCATATCCGGCGCGGGCACGTCGCGCTCCGGTCCGATATAGTCCAGAATTTCAGCTGTGTAACGGCGCGTGATGCGCTCCAGCTCCCCACGCGAGAGCTTTTCTGGATCGCAGACCACGCCGCCCTTTGCGCCCCCGAAGGGGATGTTCACTACCGCGCATTTCCAGGTCATTTCCGCGGCCAGTCCGCGGATTTCGTCTAGAGTGACGTTCGGGCCGAAGCGCACTCCCCCTTTGGATGGGCCGCGAGCGATGCTGTGCTGGACGCGATACCCATCAAAAACCTCCAAGGTGCCGTTGTCCATTTCAACCGGGATGTGAACAATGATTTCCCGATTTGGACATCGCATATATTTATAAAGGCCGTCATCCAGATTCAATTTCCGGGCCGCCACGTCAAACCGTGCAGCCATGGATTCATAAACGCTCAGTTCTTTTTCGGTCTCAATCGCACTCATAAAGCCCCCTGTTATGAGACGAGTTTTTACGCGACCCAAGTATAGCATAGCGGTCAGAACTCAGGATTTTTGAGACCTGGGGTGAAAGTCTGGGAACAGCCGAGCGTCACCGTGCAGCAATTCGATGCATTGCGAGGATTAGAAAGGCATGGCGGAGACAGCCCGTAGTGGACTGTGCCTTGTTGAGCCACTTCTCAGAGGTTTGGAAAGATGGGGTTTGCTAGGCCTGGCACAGGGTGCCAGAATGTTGGATCGAATATCCATCTCAGATCGAACAAGGTCCAGGCCAGTCTATCGCGAACGCTTACGGCGTTTGGGTTGATGATCCAGATGAATTTCTTCCATTTTATGGCTTAGGGTATTGCGGTGAATGCCGAGGGTCTGCGCAGCTTTGGACTTATTGCCATTATTCTTTTCCAGCACTCTTTTGATAAAGCGCTTTTGGAATTCAGTCACCGCATCTTCATAACGGATTCCATGCTCGATCATCTGATTGATAAGAGCATCCAATTGGTCTTTCACGGCGAACTCCAGCGGTGCAAATATTATGGAGCTGTAGTCTTAGTTTTAGCCCCGCTCTTGCTAGTGTCAATGATCGTCTGTCGGAACTTCTCAAATCCTGAACGAAATTCGTCGCGCAGGTTTTGCGGCATCGCGAGGGCAATGGCTCGGGCTCCAGTCGAAATGTATGGAGCTAGCTGGGACCGGCTCACGGCTTGGCTTTTGATGGCAAAGGCCATGAGAACCATCAGCACGATGGAATCGATAATGACGCCGCGAACGAGACCGAAAAGACCTCCGAGGAAGCGGTCGAACCATTCCACCCCCGCGGTTTTGATCAACAACCCGACGAAAAATGAAATCACGGCACCTGCGACTAGAACGGCCACAAAGATGATTAGAAACCCTGCCGCCATGGCCACCTGATGCGAGTTCGTGAGGTCTAGGAACCACGTGGCCGCCCGCGGATATTCGAGCGCGGCAATAATGAGTGCCAGGATCACACTGGCCAGCGAGATCAGTTCCCTAACAAACCCTTTCTTGATGGCAGGAATAATGGAAGCGACAAGAACTATCGCCAAGACCCAATCGAGCCAATTCCATGCACCCATGGCACGCTTTGTGGATTACTCTTCTTTCCCTGCCGTGCGGCGGAATACCGAACGCCGACTGATAGTGCTGCGAAAGGAAAGCGCTGAACAAGTCAGTCTGTCCCCTCAGTAGAGATCGTTGCCTGAGAGTCTGCGAAGCGCCTCCCGGTATTTCTCAGCTGTCTTCCTAACGATCTCGGGCGGCAGCGGAGGCGGAGGCGGCTTTTTGTTCCAACGGATAGATTCCAGGTAATCTCGCACAAATTGCTTATCGAACGAGGGTTGTGGGCCGCCTGGCTGATAGCCTTCCAGAGGCCAGAAGCGTGATGAATCCGGTGTCAAGACCTCATCGATGAGCATGATCTCGTCTTGATAGAGTCCCCATTCGAATTTAGTGTCTGCAATGATGATTCCGTGCTTCATGGCGTAGTGGCTCGCCCGGAGATATAGATCGACACTCAGGTCGCGCAACTTCCTCGCATATTCATTTCCAATCCGTGACGCCATCTCTTCAATCGAGATATTCTCATCGTGTCCCGATGCAGCCTTTGTAGCAGGCGTAAAAATGGGCTCATCCAGCTTTGCGGACTCCACAAGTCCCATGGGCAGCCGGATGCCACAAATCTCTCCCGTCGTTCTATAGTCTTTCCAGCCCGAACCCGCCAGGTATCCGCGAACGACGCATTCAATCGGAAAGGGCCGGGCCTTGCGAACCAGCATTGAGCGTCCGGAAAGCTCCAGCGTGTAAGGATGTAGTTCTGAAGGATAATCCCGCGTATTCGCCGTCAGGAAATGATTGCGGCAAACGTCCCAAAGCATGGAGAACCAGAAACATGACAATTGCGTGAGAACGCGCCCTTTGTCCGGAATACCCTCTGCCATGACCACATCAAAAGCCGACAAGCGATCTGTCGCAACGATTAATAGTTGATCGTCGCTCAGCTCGTAGATATCCCGAACCTTGCCGCGGGAAAAGAGTTTGATCCCGGGTAGTTCGGTTCTGAGTAAGGGGCCAGATTGTTTTTGATGGGCCACCGGAATTTCAAACCTTGCTCATTGTAGACGATCAATTCAAGTTGTCAATCGACAAGATACGGGCGTCGCTGGAAAGCTTTCGTGCGCGGGGCGAAAGCGTGGATAACTGTCTGTTCATCAAGGCTGTTGCGAACCTCCGTGACGCACTGCCAAAAAGAAAGTTATCGAGCCGTAAAAATACGCAAGGGTTCAAGCCATGCGATACGAAGCTTCCGCTGTTTTATCGACACGTAATTCCTTCATCGTGCGGTCCTTCCATTGCGGCGGATCAATTTATCCATGATCTCGATCAGGGCGTTCAGTTTGTTTTTCCATTTCCGACATCATTTCCTCGTGCATGGCAATGGCTTTTTCGTGGCGTCGGATCTCACTACGAAGCGAAACGCCGGTTGAGGTTAGCCTGGCCATTGCGAGGCGTGTCTGCTTCAACACCCGTTGGTTTGGGCAAGATCGCTTTCCATGCGGCCCATCCGGCAATTGTTTCGGTGAAAACTCTCCTTAACCTCTGCCTGCTGTTGCAGGATAAATTTCATAGTTCGTTCGATGTTCATCAGGTTCCTTCCTATGAACCCTCAAGTCTGATTCCCGACGCGGTTCTTCGAGAGGAAAATCCAAACACTGTGCAGGCAGAGCCCTGGTCGGTAAGATCCGGCGTGATGACTCAAGGTTTCCATCGCAGAACGGGTTTGCGTGCAGCCAGGGCTTCATCCAGCCGGCTTACGCGCGTGGTGTGGGGGGCATTCATGACAAGCTCGGGATCTTCTTCCACTTCGCGGGCGATGGAGAGCATGGCGTCAATAAAGGCATCAAGCTCCGCCTTGCTCGCACTCTCAGTAGGCTCGATCATCATGGCACCCGGGACGATCAGAGGGAACGAAACGGTGTACGGATGGAAACCATAGTCGATCAGTCGCTTGGCGATATGGCCGGTGCGCACACCGTGCTGCGCCTGACGGCGGTCGGAAAACACACATTCGTGCATCGCAGGCGCATCATAGGCCAGCTCGTAGGCCGTCCTCAGTTTTGCCAGTACGTAGTTGGCATTCAGGACAGCGTCTTCCGTAACCTGGCGTAAGCCTGAGGGACCGTAAGCCATGATGTAAGCCAGAGCGCGCACGGCCATTCCAAAGTTCCCATAAAAAGCGCGCACGCGCCCGATGCTTTTGGGACGATCATAGCGAAGGTGATAAAAACCCTCCGCGTCTTCTTCAATGATCGGCGTGGGGAGAAATGGCTCCAGGATTCTCTTAACCACCACCGGACCTGAACCCGGCCCCCCGCCTCCGTGCGGGGTGGAGAAAGTCTTGTGGAGGTTTAAATGCATGACATCGATGCCAAATTCCCCCGGTCGTGCAACTCCCACCAGCGCATTCATATTGGCGCCATCCATGTAGACAAGACCGCCTTTGGCATGAACCCGCCGCACAATCTCCTGGATCTGATCCTCAAAGATGCCAAGCGTGTTGGGATTTGTCAGCATCAGGCCCGCCACTTCTTCGGTCATCGCTCGGCTTAATTCCTCAAGGTCTACACACCCTCGGGCATTCGACTTCAGGTTGCGCGCTTCATAGCCTGCAATCGTGACACTGGCCGGGTTTGTGCCATGTGCAGAGTCAGGGACCAGAATATACTTGCGTTGCTCATTGCGATCCTCGTGGTAGGCTCGCATCATCAGCAACCCTGTCAGTTCGCCCTGAGCGCCAGCGGCGGGTTGAAGCGAAATGGCATCCATGCCCGTGATTTCAATCAGGCAGCGGGCAGTCAGCGCCAACACTTTAAGACAGCCTTGCGCAAGTGATTCCGGTGTGTAGGGGTGATCAGTGGCCAGTCCCTCCAAAGCGGCAACCGCCTCGTTGATGCGCGGATTGTATTTCATTGTGCAGGAGCCGAGAGGGTAAAGGCCGGTATCAATGCCGTAATTCCAGGTTGATAGCCGCGTGAAATGACGAATGGTTTCGAGCTCTGAAACCTCAGGAAATCCTTGGATTTCGGAACGGTAAAATTCCTCCCCCAGGATTTCCTTCGCTGAAAGGGCGGGGACATCCAACGCCGGTAATTCCGCTCCGGTCTTCCCGGGCGACGATCTTTCAAAGATCAACCCCTCATTGCGTGTTGTGTGAGGCCGCGCCTCACGAATTCTATTTTCCATAACAGGTATGGGTCAGTCTGTATGTAGGGCTGCGGCAGGCCGTAACCTGCGCTTTTCCTGAACGGATTCTCACGAAAGACGAAGAAAGCGAACTCTGCGTTGGCTAACTTTTCTGTCCAGCCGGAGCAGCCTGAAACTCTCCTTCCGTGACCTGCATGGACGGGTGTGTGGCAAACCGGCGATAGACGTCTGCCATCCGATCGATGTCATCTTTGCGTACCACTTCTGTTACGCAGAGGAGAAGATGATTCTTCAGTTCAGGATAGAATCTTTCCAGTTCCAGGCCGCCGAGGATTTTTTCTTCACGCAGAGCTTCCAGCAAATTCCCCGCACGCTCGGGCGTTTTCACCACAAACTCATTAAAGTAAGGCGCGGTGAACGGAGTATCGATGCCGGTGATAGAGGTCAGGGTTTGGGCGGCATAATGGGCTTTGGCAAGATTATGCTCGGCGAGCCTTTTTAATCCCTGCTTTCCCAGCAGGCAGAGGTAAATGGTTGCCGCCAGCGCACAAAGTGACTGGCTGGTGCAGATGTTGGAGGTCGCCTTTTCGCGCCGGATAAATTGTTCGCGCGTGACCAGCGTCAGCACAAAGCCTCGGCGCCCCTGGCTGTCCACAGTTTGCCCCACCAACCGTCCCGGCATTTGCCGCACAAACCTTTCGCGCGTTGCGAGAAAGCCGACGAAAGGGCCGCCAAAGGCCACCGGCACGCCAAACGACTGAGCTTCGCCGCACACAATATCAGCCTCGGAGGGTTCCTTGATGAGAGCCAAGGATAAGGGTTCAGTAATCGCAACAATCAGCAATGCTCCGCACTTTCGCGCCATGGTTGCGATTTCTTTCACATGCTCGATGCTGCCGAAAAAGTTTGGCGACTGAATAACCAGTGCTGCTGTCTCATGATTCAAGATCGATGCAAGCTGGGCCAAATCGATTTGCCCGGACGGGGCGTAAGGAACTTCCACCTGCCTGACGCCCAGGTTTTGCAGGTATGTTTTGATTACTTCCCGATATTCCGGATGGAGACTGCGCGCCAGCACCACGCGGTCGCGCCGAGTGATCCGCATCGCCATGAGCACAGCTTCATTCGTAGCCGTTGAGCCGTCGTAAAGCGACGCGTTCGCCACTTCCATCCCCGTCAGTTGTGTGATTAAAGTTTGAAATTCAAAGAGAGCCTGTAGAGTTCCCTGCGCAATTTCAGCCTGGTAAGGTGTATAGGCGGTCAGAAACTCTCCACGGGAAAGGAGTACATCAATGACTACAGGTCTGTAATGCTGATAGACGCCTGCGCCCAGCAGCGAGACATACTCGCGGCTGCTTTCTTTGGCCGTCTCGCGGAAAAATTCGAGGATTTCCTGTTCTGAGAACGGTCCCGGGACCTGAAGTGGGCGTTTTAACCGAAGTTCCTCCGGAATCTGATCAAATAACTCCTCAATGGACTTCAGCCCGATTTCATTCAGCATTTGCGTCCGGTCACTCGGTGAGAGGGGAAGATAACGCATCAGTGCGCGGCGCCTCCCTTGAGATAGGCCTCATACTCCTCCGCCGTCATCAGGTGATCCGTCTCGCTGCGATCCTTAAGCTCCAGTTGGATCAGCCAGCCCTCACCATGCGGGTCGGAATTCACGAGTTCGGGGGCATTCTGGACCTTCGGATTCACCGCGATCACTTCGCCCGTCACAGGAGAATAAATGTCGGCCACGGCTTTCACGGATTCTACCGTGCCAAAAGATTCTTTGGCTGTCAGGTGGGCGCCGACCTGGGGCAGCTCAACAAAGACAATATCACCCAGTTCCTTCTGTGCGTGATCAGTAATGCCGACAGACGCGATGTTCCCATCGACGCGGATCCACTCATGGTCCTGCGTGTACAAGAATTCTTCGGGATACATGAATGACCTCTTCTTTGCAATCAAACTGCTCGGGGTGCGATTCAATGATTAATCTTGAGGCTTCTGGGTCGCTTGTAGAACGGGAGCGCCACTTGCCGGGCGAGCACTCGTTTCCCGCGGATCTCAACTTCCAGATTTCGGCCGAGCTCAGCATCCTCGGGAGGGATATAGGCGAGGCCGATATTCTTTTTCACATAGGGCGCGTAGGAACCGCTGGTGACGCGTCCCCGACGTTGGCTTTCGGTCCAGACGGAATAGCCGTCGCGCGCAATGCCACGCTCGACCATCTCAAAACCCACCAGCTTTTTCCGCAATCCCTGCTGCTTCTGTCCCATCAACGCATCCCGTCCGATAAAGGAACCTTTTTCGAAGTTACAGATCCATCCCAGATTCGCCTCAAGCAGTGTGGTCTCAGCATCCAATTCATGCCCGTAAAGTGGGTAGGCAGCTTCGAGTCGCAAGGTATTGCGTGCCCCAAGGCCGGCTGGAATCAGGCCTTCCGCCTGTCCGGCATCGAGCAACGTTCTCCAGACCTTTTCAGACTCCGAAGGAGGAAAATAAAATTCAAACCCGTCCTCGCCCGTATAGCCTGTGCGTGCCAGCAGGACATTCACCCCGCAACACCTCGCGGAGCAGCACCAATAGTACTTCAACTCCGTGAGCTTTGCGTCTGTTACTTTGCTGAGTATCGCCGCCGAAGCCGGTCCTTGAAGGGCCAGTTGTGAACATTCAGCGGAGACGTTCCGTACCTGAACTTCTGAGGCGTCGTAAGGATTCTGACGGATGATGTACTCGAAGTCGTTGTCCGTGTTTGCTGCATTAACACAAATAAAAAAATGATCGTCACCCAAACGGTGGACCACACAATCATCCACGGCACTTCCTTGCGGATACATCAAGGCTGAATATTGAGCCTGATAAATTTTAAGGCGTGAAACATCATTCGAAGTCAAATATTGAAGCAGTGCCAGCGCCCGCGGGCCGCGAACTTCAATCTCTCCCATGTGACTCACGTCAAAAAGCCCAGCGCGAGTCCGTACAGCCAGGTGCTCTTCGATGATCCCCGAATACTCGACCGGCATTTCCCAGCCGCCGAACTCTACCATGCGCGCGCCCGCCTCGCAATGGACCGCATAGAGCGCTGTGCGCTTAAGCGCGATTCCCGTTGAGGTCGCCAATCTGAAACTCCAGTGGCAAGATCAGAGATGCAAATCCTAGAAGTCAACGTAGCATAGAGCAGCCCGTTGCCGCAACCCGACCCCACTCCTCTTAATGATAGGGAAGAGTGCGCAAGAGGTCTTGGTCAGCCTCATGAGTACGAAGAAGTTGCGATGGAGGATGGGGTGAAAAGTAGGATTGCTCGCTGCCAATGGCAGGTCCCAGAGAGGGAAGTTCAGGATGTTGGCGCGTGATTTGCTGGATGAAATTGGCCCCAGGCTTATCTAGAGAAGAGAGATACGCGAGTGAGTGCCATGGAAGGACGGAATAGGCGATGCGCGTCTCAAGCAGCATCCTGAGGTGATCCGTGACGTCTTGCATCTCCGGATTGGCGGCAAGATTCTCCTTTTCCGTTGGGTCGTGCTGACAATTAAAGAGTTCCATGCTGCCGTCGGAATTCTGAATGAAGTGCCATTCGGGTGTGAGAAGGCTCACAGAAGAAGGATCACGGCCATTCCCGAGGGTAACAAGCTCCGAAATGACCGGGTACTCGGGAGAAGTCGCGGAAGAATGAGGCATCCAATATTTAGCCAGGCTGGCTTGGGCGATGGGCCCTTTAAGCCCCAGCGCCAGATCGATGGCGGTGGCAAACAATCGTCGATTAGGGATCAGATCGGAAACGCGAATTCCGGCAGGAATTCTCCGTCCCCAAATGATGAGCGGGACTCGCAGGACCTCCGAATAAAGATTCCAGCCATGATCGTAAGTTCCGTGTTCGCCGAAGCCCTCGCCGTGGTCGGAGGTAACAATAAAGATGGTATTTTCGCCGCCGGGCCGTGAGCGAATCAATCGAACCAGCTGATCAATCTGATCGTCCAGATAAGCCAGGCTATTATCATAACCATCCAGCAAGTCCTGCCGTTCTTGGTTGGTATAAGGATGGGGGGGATGCCCGTCCTGGAGCGGCGTGGCCATCCGTGCCAATAAATAGCGTGGGATTCCGCCAAAGCGGTGATGATAGGGTGCAGGGGGAAGATACGGGCGGTGCGCGTCCATGTAGTTGAGGAAAAGGAAGAAGGGCCGACTCGGATCACGCAGGCGATACCATCGCGCGACATCGCGATTCAGGTTGCCTGCATCACGGCGGTCAAACCGGTTATATCCGATCAGGTGATCGTACAGGAAGCGCAGCGCGGATTGACCCACAAAGGTGACCGCCAGGTTGTGTCGCAGCGCAAAGCTGTCGTCGTCATAGAGATTGAAGCCTTCATCAAGACCCCAGCCACCAAGTCCATAAAAAGGATTGGCGTTGAACCCCACGGTTTCATAGCCCTTAGATTGAAGAATTCTTGCCAGTGTCCACGAATCATCATCCAGCGGCACAGCCCAGTCGGCGCCATGCTGATGAGGAAGCAGGCCTGTAAAAATGGAAGCGAGAGAGGGTAACGTCCAGGAAGAAGCCGCTACCACATTCTCAAACAATACTCCGCGCGCCGCGAAACCGTCCAGGTGGGGGGTGGTCGGCCTGCGGTAGCCATAGCAGGAAAGATGGTCCGCGCGCACGGTATCGAGAGTGATGAGCACAATACTGGGATGGATCGAGGCTTTTGGGCTGTGCTCAGAGGCGTGGCCATGAAAGCCTGGCAAGGGTCTGTGGGTGGCAAAAAACAGAATGCCGCCGGCGAGTATTAAAACGATTGCAGAGAGAGCCCAGCCCCGTCGGCTAACTGATAAGGATCGATCGGCTCTGAAAAGGCCGCCAACGCGCCGCCAGAACACATGGAATACCAGAAGTGCGCCGATAAAGGTCACCAGAAAGCCGAACACTGCGGTACGGATTTCAAGTTGGCGGGGAAATATCAGGCCGGTTCCAATGCGAAACCAGTCCAGGAGCCAGACGATATAAGCGCCCACGAATCCCAAGCCAAGGGCGGCAATGATGGCCATTCGTGCCGGGTTGGAAAAACCCAGGAGCGCGCCCACCGCACCCACGATAAGACCCAGCAGAGCGCCAGCGAAGAGGTCAACGAGTGGCGCCAGAAACCAGATGACATAACGCACATCCGGATGCAGAAGACCAGCGGCGCGAGGAATGGAGTAAAACAGAGTGGCTTCAAGCAGGCCGACGACAAGTCCAACCCAGGCCCCAGCCAGCGCCATTCGCACCGGCAGACACCAGCGTCGAGGTCCTAACGCTTCCTTAATCATTCAAAAGCCAAAAACTCATTGAGCATCTCAGATGTAAAGCCGACCAGTTCTGGTTCGATGTCAACCCTCAGCCCCATCTTCTCATAGATGGTCTGCCGGATGTGCCGCGCCAGGGTCAGCACGTCGCGGGCGGTGGCTCCACCCTGGTTCAGAATCACCAGCGGCTGAGCTTCGTTCACCTGCGCGCCTCCCACCCGCAGCCCTTTCAGGCCGCAGACTTCAATGAGGAAAGCGGTGGGAATTTTGATTCCTGAAGGCTCCGGGAATTTATCACGAATGGCACGGAGCCGGTCTAAAACCTGCGCATTCCAATGAGCCTGGAAACGATATTCCAACTCCTCGTACTCCTTCTCGTTCAAGATCAGATTTTTGAAGAAGGAGCCTGCATTCCCACCTTTTTCCTCACGGGGAAAAGGAAATTTCCGATCCCGAATGGCAATGATCGCCTGTCGGATCTGATCCAGTGAAGGCTCTTGTACGCCCAGCTTTTCAAACCACAGCCTGACATCCGAATAGCCGAGATCTCGGTGCGGCTTCCTGGAGAGTTGAAGAGTGATTCGTGCAATAAAATATCGCCCCCTGTGCGTGGTGTTAAAGATGCTCCGGCGATACGCCAGCCCAAGAGCATTTTTCATAAAGGTTTGGGTCTCGCCGGTTGCAAGATCCACAACTTCGGCGCTTTCGAGAACGTCGCTGATCTGCTGTCCATAAGCTCCGATGTTTTGAACCAGGGCTGCGCCAGCTTGTCCGGGGATGTGCGAGAGATTTTCAACGCCCCACCAGTTGCACTCAACCGCGCGGGCTACAAAGCAGTCCCAGGGTTCTGCCGCCTCGACTGAAACTTTGACTCCTTCACTGTGCTCATGAACGAGGGCGATTCCTTCATTCGCGGGATGGAGCACCAGAGCATCGAGTCCATCATCGCTGATCAGGACATTGCTTCCACCTCCCAATACGAAAATCGGGAGACCTTCCGAGTGTGAAAACTGCAAGGCCTCGAGCAGTTCCTGGCAGGTTCTGATGTGGGCAAAATATCGCGCCGGACCGCCGATTTTAAACGTGGTGAAAGGCTTGAGCGGCTGATTTTCGAGAAGGCGAAGGGTGGATGGAGTGGACTGAATCGGCATGGAATCTTAATGCACCCGCCGCTCGTGCCCTGCCCAGTAGGGCTCCCGGAGCACGCGCTTCAGAATTTTCCCGGTGCCTCCTTTGGGAAGTGACTCTCGAAACTCAACCGACTTCGGGACCTTAAACCCAGCAAGGTGCTGGCGGCAGTGGGCGATGATTTCTTCTTCGCTGGCGCGACAATCAGGGCGCAACGTGACGAGGGCTTTAGGGACTTCGCCCCATTGCTCATCCGGGACGGCGATCACCGCGCATTCCAGCACCGCTGGATGGCCGTAAAGCACCCGCTCGATTTCGGCTGTGGCAATATTTTCTCCGCCGCTTAAGACCATATCCTTGACACGATCGACAATCAGAATGTAGCCTTCCGCATCGATGGTTCCAAGATCGCCGGTGTGAAGCCAGCCATCAGCCAGCGCGCTTGCAGTTTCCTCCGGGCGATTCCAATAACCGGCCATCACAGCATCTCCGCGAATCAGAATTTCACCCACTTCTTGGCCGTCCGGGCGGACGTCATGCCCGCTGGCGTCCACCACACGGATTTCAGCCCCG
>Ga0070735_10000619_pt1 | contig 37386 bp, 38 predicted proteins | sample Coa_R1_FD_66443 | JGI IMG/M metagenome (GOLD analysis project Ga0070735, IMG submission 66443) | Surface soil microbial communities from Centralia Pennsylvania, which are recovering from an underground coalmine fire - Coalmine... | ecosystem: Environmental > Terrestrial > Soil > Unclassified ... | reverse complement strand
ACGTGCGTGCGACGCCGCATCCCGATCGCGCCGACCTACGGGCTGACGGAGACGGCGTCCCAGGTCGCCACCCTGGCGCCCGAGGACGTGTCGCGGAAGACCGGGTCCGCCGGCCAAGCGCTGTTTCCAACGGAGCTCCGGATCGCGGCTTCGGGGCGACGCCGGACGGCGCCGGGGCAGGTGGGCGAGATCCTCGTGCGGGGCCCTGTCGTCATGCGCGGGTACGACGGGCGACCGGGCGATGCTGCACAGGTCTTGCACGGCGGCTGGCTGCACACCGGCGATCTCGGGTATCTCGACGCCGACGGGTACCTCTATGTGGTGGATCGCCGAACGGATCTGGTGGTGTCCGGGGGAGAAAATGTTTATCCGGCGGAGGTCGAGCGCGTGCTGCAGAGCCACCCGGCGGTGGAGGACACGTGCGTCGTCGGCGCTCCGGATCCCCTGTGGGGACAGGTCGTGGTCGCCGCTGTCTTGGTGCGTGCCCGTCCGCAGACGAATGCGGACGAGCTCAAGGCGTTTTGCGCTGAACGACTTGCCATGTACAAGGTCCCCAAGCATGTGTGGTTCGTTGACGGGCTTCCTCGATCGGCCGGGGGGAAGCTGCTTCGCTACCGCGTGCGGGAGCGGATGGCCGAACTCTTGCGGCAACGACGTTCGTAACGAAGTTGCCCGGGACCCCGTGTGGATGACCCGCCTTCACGGAGACTCATGACGGGTTGCATCGATGTCGTTACCGCGAGTCGGCGGGATCCACAGATGGACCGGCTGGGGCATCCTCGCCCATAAGGGTGGGCGTTCCTCTCATCTTCTCTTCCCGCCGTGATCGTTACCGCATGGGGCCGCGGACGAGCTCCTGGCTCGTCGTGGACTTCAGCGCGTCGTTGACACCGTATTGGGAATCCAAGTGGAGATCGACAAAGCCGATGACGTCCGCGATTTGGACCTGCCGGATGACGCCGAATTGAAACGCGGTCTGGCACTGTGCACGTGCTGGAAGGTGCCGGCGGGGATGGTCACCGTGTCGGTGCCGAGGGTGTGACGGTCGTTCGCCTTCTACGGCGATGCCAAACGCGATCCACGTAGCACAGCCGAGAATGCCGAGCGGGCCCGTTCACGCGCCACGATGGCCGCTGACGGAACAGTCGATTCAGCAGTGTGGTCGAACGGTCCAAGGGTCAAGAACTTCTTGGGGATGCGCGTCGTTGCTACAGTAGGGGGACGCCAGAGCGCCCAGTCGGGGGATTGGTGGGGCCAATGGGTGATGGCCGCAGCTCGGCGGGGAACGGGAAGAAGCTACTCCTTATTATCGCGTCACACGAGGATGCGTCCCAGGTGCTGGACACCTTCGCCCACAGCGACATTCCCGCGACGAGATTCGGTTCGACAGGTGGAATCTGGCAGGTAGGAAGCGTGTCGATTCTCTCTGGCGTCAACGCGGACCAGGTGGATCGCGTCATCGAGGTCATGCAACAGATCTGCGAAGCCCATCAGGGACGGCGGCGTGCCCCAACGTCGGCGCAGGAGCACAGGATGGTGGTGTTTGTTCTCGATGCGACGAGGATGGAACGCGTTTAGGCGCACATTCACCCTCACCCTGGGAGTACCTGGGTGAGACATTCTGTGTCCCCCCTCGAGGTAAGCGCCCGCGAGTGCGGGAGGGAGGAAGACGCAGGTTGGCCGATGGTTTCGGTGGCGTAGGGAAGGCGCTGTTGCCAGCAGGGCCAGAGGACGCGGAGCCAGGCGCGGGCGAGGACGCGGATGGCATGCGGATGATCGCAGCCGCGGGCGCGCGCCTGCTGGTAGATGTGCGCGGCCCAGTGCGAGGCGTGTCGCGAATGGTCGGCAACCGTGGTATGCGTGAATCGCAGGCGCTTATTACACGTCCAGCGGAAGGTGACGCCACGGTGTTTTCCGCAGGCGCGCGCGACCGGGAGGACCCCCGTTTCGGCGGCGAGATGGTCGTGCGAGACCGATCCGCCCCCGCGGGCCAACAGGTCGGGGACGGAGCGGCGGCCGGAGGAGCGCGGGTGGGCGAAGAAGGCGGCCGCGCGACACGGCGTATGCTTGATGCCGCTCTCGCATTCGCAGGTTCTCACGAGGTGGTCCAGCCGGGGCCCGCCCGGAGCGGCGACGCGAGGCGAGTGAACGGAACCCGGGGATAATACCGTAGGTCTTCAGAGGAAGATGAACATGCCCGCACCAGCGGTCGGCATCATCGCAGCCAGCGGTACGCTGGAGGAGCCCTGAATGGATGCGGTCACGGTCCACAGACCCGAGCTCGTCCACCATGCCCATCCGACAGAAAGCTTCATCCGCCACTACATTTTCAGCCTCGATCACAAGATGATCGGGAAGCAGTACTTCCTGACAACGATGTTCATGGCGCTGGTCGGCGGGGCGATGGCGATGCTGATGCGCGTCCATCTCGGGTGGCCCGACAACGGCGTCCTTAGCCCGGAGCAGTACCTGCAGGCGGTGACGATGCACGGGACGATCATGATCTTCTTCTTCCTCACGGTCATGCTCACCGGCGGCCTCGGCAACCTGCTGATCCCGCTCATGATCGGCGCGCGGGACATGGCGTTCCCATTCCTGAACATGCTCTCGTACTGGACGTTCGTCCCGGGCGTCATCACGATCCTGGCGTCGTTCTTCGTCCCCGGCGGGCCGGCCGGCAACGGGTGGACCTCCTATGCCCCGCTGTCCGCTCTGCCCGCGGCTGAAGGCGGTGCCGGGCTTGGCCAGACGCTTTGGATCATCGCGATCCTGTTCGTGCTGATCTCCTCCCTGTTTGGCTCCCTCAACTTCCTCACGACGATCCTCAACCTCCGGACGCGCGGCTTATCGATGGGCCGTCTCCCGCTCACGATCTGGGGGATGCTCGTCACCGGGGTGCTCGCGCTGCTCACGTTTCCCGTCCTCATGGCGGCCCTCGGCATGTTGCTGTTGGACCGGCTCACAGGCACCAGCTTCTTTGAGCCCACGAACGTGCTGATCGGCGGGCAGGCCAGCCCGCATCAGGGCGGGGACCCGCTGCTCTGGCAGCATCTCTTTTGGTTCTTCGGGCATCCGGAAGTGTACATTCTGATCCTCACACCGATGGGCATTGTGTCGGACATCATCTCGACGTTCTCTCGGAAGCCGATCTTCGGCTATAAGGCGATGGTGTTATCGCTGTCGGCGATCGGGTTTCTCAGCTTCCTCGTGTGGGGCCACCACATGTTCGTGAGCGGGATGCACCCGCTGCTTGGCGCCGCGTTCATCGCCTCGACGATTATCATTGCGATTCCATCGGCGATCAAAACGTTCAACTGGTGCACGACGCTGTGGCAGGGCCGAATCTACTTCACCACCGCCATGCTGTTCGCGGTCGGCTTCGTGTCGGTGTTTGTCACGGGTGGTCTCAGCGGCATTTTTCTCGCCGTCGCGCCGGTGGACATCTACCTGCACGACACGTATTTTGTCATCGCGCACTTCCATTTCGTGATGGCCAGCGCCTCGCTGTTCGCGATTCTCGCGGCCACGTACTACTGGTACCCGAAGTTCTTCGGGCGCGTGATGAACGAGACGCTCGGGAAGATCCATTTCGCGCTCACGTTCCTTGGCATCTACGGGACGTTTTATCCGATGCACTTCATCGGTCTCCACGCGAACGACCGGCGACTGTACTCGACCGAGGCCTACCCGTTTCTCTCCCACACGGGGCCGATCGATGTGTTCGTGTCGCTGAGCGCGTTTGTGCTTGGGTTCGCGCAGCTGTTCTTCATCTTCAACTTCTTCTGGAGCCTCCGGCACGGGCCGGCGGCCGACACGAACCCGTGGCGCGCGAATGGTCTCGAGTGGACGACCGCCACGCCACCGCCTCACGGCAACTGGGAGGGCGAGCTCCCCACCGTCTACCGGTGGCCGTACGATTACAGCGTCCCCGGCGCGAAGGAGGACTACATCCCTCAGACGGTGCAGGACGTCCCGGTCGCCGCGGGTGGCGGCGGTGAGGACTAACGCGGCCGGCGACGGCAGGAGGATACATGATGCCGACACAGGTACTCGTGCGGCAACGCCGCGGCGTGGGCGGCCGGGACCGAGGGCCCGCCGACACCGGTCACACAGATGGCGCGTGTTCTGCGGTTGACGAGGCAGATCAGCCGGCAAGCCCTGCACGTCCGGCGCAACAGTCGCCACTTCGGGCGGCACGTGCGGGACCATGGTTCCGCGGATGCAGCGCACGCGACCGCGCTCGCGGCACCAACTGCAGCCGACAACACGCGTCATGACCCAAGCCCACGCCCGTATCCAGGGCACCACGTCCATTCCGGGTCGTGAGCGTGTTTGATCCTGAGGTGTAGTGCCCCATGCGATGGTCAATCCGCGAGACTGCTATACTTTGTGAGCAGTAGTGCATGCCCCCTTCATACGGTTCCGGCTGGCGTTAGCCCGGCTTCTCCATCCGGAAGTGCGCCGTGTAGATCGGGCTCAACAACGGTGCGCTCGAGCCCTCAGGTGATTTCTTCCTTGCCAACGGCTTCCGCGGCCTGGCCCCCTCGGGCTCGGGATACAGGTTGAGGAAGGCTGCCGTAGCATCGCGAGCCCTTCGTGCGATCTCGCTCGCGCTCGGACGAGCGATCACACGAAGGAGCAACCCCAAGATCAGATCACCCCAGAGTAATCCGGCGAACTGTTCCGTCATCTTAACGGGATCGCCGCCAAGAAGCCTCGCTGACCGAGCTTTGGTCATGATGTCCGTCAAGGCGGCCCGAGTGATCTTGCGGGCAGCGGAGTCCAGGATCTGTGCGACCTCGGGTGCGCGCACGGCCTCGGCAATCGCGAGCCGGAACACGGCAATGACGACAGGATCGCTTACCTCGCTTACGAGGCGGACCCCAAAGGCAGTAAGTCCTTGCGCCAAACTCTCTCGGTCACGCGGCTCGGGCAGGCCAGCGGGCGCCTTGAGGCGTTGCGCCCGCGCGCTGATACACGCTGTGAGCATTCTCTGCTTGTTGCCGACCAGTGCATAGAGCTCTCGTTTCGAAACGTGCGCGCGCGTGGCGATCTCGCGCGTGCTGGTGTCTGCGTAGCCACGCTCCATAAAAGCTCCGAAGGCCGCGCTTAGAATCCGCTGCCGGACCGAGTTGTCGTCATCGTGTGTCCCGCGCGACTCCGACGCCTGCCGTGCCGCCATCAAAAATCCCCCCTTGACATGGTACCAGCCGGTACCGTATCATCGCGTTTATGGTACCGTCTGGTACCAACCGGCAACAAGTGTAAAGGAGGGAATCGTCATGGTCAAGCCTATTCTCGTCAGCGACAAATTTCCCCGGCACCGGCTCGCCTGCCGAGCGGCACGCGCTCCGCTCACCCGCAACCGTGTGACGGCCGCATTGGCCAGCGCAGCATCAAGTCGCGCGGTGCGTCGGGAGGCCCGGTAGCGCGAGATCCTGCATGACCTGTCAGCGGTCCAGACGCTGGGTGCGAGATTCGTACGGGGCGTCATCGAAACGCAACAACAAGGAGGAGATCCATGTTAGAGGTCATTGGCGCGATTGTTTATCCGGCACTGTATGCCGTGCTCATCGGCGTTCTGCTGGGGTTTGCACCCGCCCGCCGATCCACGAAGCTCGCCCTCGCTGCGGCCGCGGCGCTATGGGGTGTCATCGTCGTCACTATTGCCGGCGTCGGCCTCGGTGCTCCCGGGCCGGTCCCGATTCCCGTGCTGGCATTCGCAGTCTTCTTTGCCCTCCTGTTCATCGCGTGGGGTGCAGGCCCGCAATTTCGGAGCGCGTTGCTCTCGGTGCCACTTCCGGCGCTCATTGCCGTGAACGTTGGCCGGCTCGCGGGAATCTTGATGGCGACCTCGGCCGCGCAGGGGCGGGTCTCCGCGCCGTTCGGGCCGGCCGCAGGGTGGGGTGACGCCTTGACGGGTGCCTTGGCGATTCCGGTAGCGGCGATCGCTGCGACAGGGTCGAAGAACCGCGGCTGGGTCTTGGCCTGGAACGTTCTCGGTGCCGCCGATCTGATCGACGCGGTTACGCTCGGCGCGCTCTCGGCGCCCGGCACACCGTTTCGGGTCTTCACGGAAGGGCCGGGCACAGCGGTGATGGGCGCTTTTCCGTGGATCGTGGTCCCGACGATGCTCGTCCCACTCTATCTCCTGGTCCACTTGACGATCGCCGCAAAGATTAGATCCGAGGAACGTGCGCCACGGGCCGTGCTGCCAGCGCGCTCCGCGACCTGAAGGTTGCGGCGAGCCTAGCATCGCTCACGCACCTCAACACTGGCCGCCGCACCGACCGCGGCCTTCACAGGAGGTTGAGAAATGATCCGTTCCGATACGATGCACATGATAGCCGCCGAACAAGTCGGCAGGATGCCGTCTGCGCAAGCCTGGTTCGCGGGCGGTGAGCGCGTCGGCTATGACCCCGGGGCTTGTGCCATTGTTGATGCCCAAGGCGCGCCCCTCCACGTCTTCTTGAGGTGGGAGGGAGATCTCGCCCACGCTGTGTCCTTCCTGCCGGGATATCCGGATGGCTCGTTTGGATGGGCCACGGTTCTCCCCCATTTACCGAGCGCGGCCGAGATGCCGAAGCTTTTCGTCGAGTATGTCGGTATGGGCGACAGCGACAAGCCCAGGGATTATGCATATTCCACCGCGGAACGCACCGATCTCGTCGAAACGATCTGGCGGGATTTTGGTGTCCGATCGACGACGCTGGTCGCCTTCGACTTTTCCTCGCTTGTCGTCTTGGAACACCTGCAGCGCCGGTTTGAGCGCTCCGAGCGGGCCGAACCCGCGGGCGGCCCGGAAATACGCGGCGTGTTCATCTTCAATGGCGGGCTCTTCGCGGACGGGCACTCCCACCCCTGGTACACGACGCCGATCTTGCGCCGCCTCCCCAACGGGGCCCGCCGCGGTCTGGGGCGTTCCTTCACGCTGTTCAAGATGATTGCAGGGGTGATGTGGTCCAAAGGCTATCAGGTAACGGACGCCGAGGTCCGCGAGCTCTATAGCGCCATGGACCGCCACGATGGCCTATTCTACCTCGCCGCCGCAGCGGGCTTCGTGGCCGATCATAAAGCACAAGGCGACCGACTCGACCTCGGCCGCCTCTTCAAAGCGTATCGCGATCAGTTCCCGTTCCTGGTGGGGGGCAGCGACGAAGATCCGTTTGAACACCGGCAAGTCGACCTCGCGCAAGAACGGCTGGGCAAGCTCGGGCTCCAGATCGAGCGTGTGCCAGGCGGTCATCTCAGCACCCACGAGCAGCCGGAAGCCTTGGCTACACTGATCGCAAAATTCGCGCACGGACTTTCCACAAAGGAGTCGGCCATGCTGCTCCAGGGCAGCGCCACACAGGATGAAAACGGCGGTCATGGTGGAAGCAACGATCTGCAGCGGGGGAAGAGAGGTCGCGTCTCCCTGGTGCCGAGAGCCCGTAAAGGAGTCTGACCCCGACGATCCGGAGCACCACAGATTGTTGCCGCCTTCGGGCGAGCACGCGGAGGAGAGTCCCTCCATGACGGATCGTCGCGAACCGCTGCAGGGAGGCTAGGGATGGCCGGCGTGCGGGTCGTGTACGAGCGGTGCGCGGGATGTGACGTGCACAAGGCGCGCCAGGCGCAAAGCTCGCGGAAGGGAGGTGAAGGCGGAACATAGCGGGCGAAGCTCGGTGTTCCCAGCAGGTGCAATTCCTGCCTCGGCAAGGGTTAGCCACCCACCGGGAATCCATCCTTGGGCTGGCGGCGGTAACGCCGGCAGTTAGGCGTAGGAGGAGCGACCGTCCGGCCGTAACGCGAGTGAAGCTATTGAGCCTCGTGAAATCATCAACCGAGGGCCGACAGGGTCTTGTGCCTGGAAGGCAACAGTGGGCGGCCGATAATGGCGAGGCCACCGGAGACCTCGGCGGGGTCTAAGGGCACGGCAGGGCGGGAGAAGGGACAATCGAGAACCTGGGAGGTCCCCGGCGGTCTTAGCATGTGCTGAGTACGGACTCCCGAACGGCGATGCACCTGAGGGGGTCGGATGCTGCCGGGGAAGTCGGGCCCGCTGATAGTACTCGGAGCACGGGAGAGCCGTGCACAGGGGGGAAGCGGCGGGCAGGAGTCACCCAGACTTCGGGGATACATGGGCCGCACGCAGAGGCGGAGGGACCATGTCAACACAACTGGAGCGGATCGCAGCGAAAGCTCGGGCCGACCGGAAGCTGTGCTTCACGGCGCTGGCCCACCATCTGACGCCAGAGTTTCTGGTGGAGACATGGGGGCTCATGAATCGCCGTGGAGCCAGCGGCATCGACGGGGAAACGGCGCGAGAGTTCGAACAGGACTTGAACCACCGGGTGATCGAGCTGGTAGCGCGGCTCAAAGCAGGGAGGTATCAAGCTCCTCCCGTCCGCCGTGTGGAGATCTCGAAGCCGGGCGGGCAAGGTACCAGGACGCTCGGAATTCCCACAGCGGAAGACCGGCTGCTGCAGCGAGCCGTCGCACGAATCCTGGAAGCGATCTACGAGGCGGACTTCCTGGAGGTCTCCTACGGGTACCGTCCCGGACGGAGTCCGCACCACGCGCTCCGTGCATTACGGGACCACATCATCGGAGGGCGGGTGAACTACGTCTATGAGGCCGATATCCGCGGGTTCTTTGACCATCTCAACCACGAGTGGCTACAAAGGATGCTGCAACTCCGCATCGGTGACCCGGTCCTTTTGCGATTGATCGGGAAGTGGCTGCGGGCAGGCGCAATGGTCAACGGCGTGGTCGTGCGGACAGAGGAGGGGGTGGCGCAAGGGGGTCCGATTTCCCCCGTGCTCGCGAACATCTACCTTCACTACGCCCTCGACCTGTGGTTCGAGCGGGTCTTCAAGCGGCGGTGCCGTGGTGAGGCCTGCTTGGTCCGCTTCGCCGACGACTATGTGGCCTGTTTCCAGCACCGGCAAGAGGCGGAGGGCTTCGACGTCGCCCTCGTGGAGAGACTGGAGAAGTTCCATCTCACGCTCGCTGAAGGGAAGACACGGCTGATTGTCTTCGGTCGCTTTGCGCGCGAGACAACAGAGCGCTTAGGGAAGATTCCTGGGCGATTTGATTTTCTCGGGTTCACACACGTCTGCGGGAGGGACCGCAAGGGTCGGTTTGCGGTGATTCGAATTCCGTCCCGGAAGAGCTGCCGAAGGTTCCTGGACCGCGCGCAGGCCTGGCTCATGGGGCACATCCACTGGAAGCGTCCGGACCAACAGAAGCACCTGGCCATGATGTTGCAGGGGCTCTACCGGTACTTCAGCCTTGCACACAGCCAGGCAAAGCTGAACTGGGTGCGGCACGAGGTCGAACTTCAGTGGATACGAACGCTGCGCCGGCAAGGGCAACGGCGGCGTCTACGCTGGGACATCCTCTGTCGCAGTTCGTGGTTCGTTCTCCCGCCCGTGCCTCGCACCCTGCATCCGACGGTGTGACGTGGCGTACCTGCGAGACTCTTGGGGAGCCCGGTGCCTTAATCGGGCACGCCGGGTTCTGCGAGGGGAGGGCGGTTCAAGGGGTGTACCTCAAGGCCGCCCTCTACCCACCAAGACCGTGGTGGTGCATGTAGTGGTCCCGGGGCGGAGCGAGGCCCGGACCTTTGGGACGACGACACGGGAACTGCTGACGCTGCTGGAGTGGGTGGAGGCGTTGCAGATTACGCATGTGGCGATGGAGAGCACCGGCGTCTACGGGAAGCCGCTCTATAACCTGCTGGAGACGACGGGCATGACGGTGTACGTCGTGAATGCGGCGCATATGAAAGCCGTCCCCGGGCGGAAGACCGATGTGCAAGACGCCGAATGGATTTGCGATCTGATGCGCCATGGGCTGTTGCGGGCCAGCCTGATTCCGTCGCGGCCGCAGCGGGAGCTTCGGGAGCTGGTCCGGTACCGCATCTCCTTGGTGAGCGAACGGACGGCCGAAGCCAACCGCATCCCAAAAGTGCTCGAAGGCGGGAACATCAAACTCGGATCGGTCGTCAGCGACATCTTGGGCAAGAGTGGCCGCGCGATGTTGGAGGCGCTGGCGGCAGGCCAGCGGAGTCCGGAAGACATCGCGACGCTGGCGGACGTCCGGGTCCGGGCCACGCGCGAGGACGTGGCGGACGCCCTGCGGGGGCGGCTGACACCGCATCAGCACCTGATGCTGCGACTGCAACTGGACCACGTGCGCTACTTGGACCAACAAATCGAGGCCGTGGAAGGCGAGGTGACGACCCGGCTGGCCCCTTTTGCCGTCCAGATGACCCAGCTGGACACGATTCCCGGGGTCAGTGAACGGGTGGCCGAAGTGATGCTGGCCGAGGTCGGCCCTGACATGACGCGCTTTCCGAGCGCCGCGCATCTCACGTCCTGGGGTGGGATGTGTCCCGGGAGTAACGAGAGCGCGGGGAAACGGCGCGGCGCGCGCACCCGTAAAGGAAGCCCCACGCTCCGCCGCACGCTGACGGAAGCCGGCCAGGCGGCGGGGCGAACCAAAAACACTTACCTCGGTGCCGTCTACCGCCGCATTGCCGCCCGCCGAGGGAAAAAGCGAGCCGCCATCGCGGTCGGCCGTCGGATTCTGGAAATCGCCTATTATGTCTTACGGGATGGCGTCGCCTACGAAGAGCTGGGCGCCAATTACTACGACGAGCACAAAAAGGATGCGGTGGTCCGGAGTGCGGTCAAACGTCTGGAACGACTCGGCTACAAGGTCACTGTTGAAGCGGCCTAACCACGACGGCGACCGTGACCGCTTCAAAACCATTTTCGGAGGAGGAGATGAGATGAATCCCAAGACGACGGAGGTGTTGGTCATATTGACGGTCAAACCACGGGTCACACTTCAACAGATCATGACCATCATGCCAGCTGAGATCCGGGCAACAGTGAAACTCTATCTCGACGGGAAGATTCGGCAGTGGTATTCGAGGGGCGACGGCAAAGGAGTGATTTTTCTCATCGACGCCAAGACCGTGGACGAAGCCCGCGCCGTGATGGAGCCGCTGCCATTGGCGAAAGAGAACCTGATGGACCACGAATACATTCCCGTTGGTCCGCTCCTCCCCCTGGGTAGCCTGATTGGCGGTGGGCCGCAGCAGCAATAATGGTCTGCCCCTTGCTCGCCTGCGGCGTCTGCGGAACATGGTGGTAGGAACAGCCACCTCAAACGACTTATCCAAGGAGTGACGCAATGCGCGACACGACGCTTTCCCGACGCCACATGCTCTACGCGGGGCTCGCGCTTACCGTCGGCGCTGTTTTCGCGGTGCCGCGTAAGGCGGGTGCCGCTGAGCGCAGCCGGTCCGGCCCAGAGCCGACATCTTGGGTGGATTCGGCGATGCCCGAGGTGACGCATCGCATGATCGAGACGAACGGCATCCGCTTGCACGTAGCCGAGCAGGGTGAAGGTCCGCTCATCATCTTGTGCCACGGCTTTCCCGAATGTTGGTATTCCTGGCGGCATCAGCTCCGGGCGTTGGCGAAGGCTGGGTTCCGTGCGGTAGCCCCCGACTTGCGTGGCTATGGGCGAAGCGACCGCCCGAAGGAGGTGGAGAGGTATACGATTCTCCATGACATCGGCGACATCGTGGGTGTCGTCGACGCGTTGGGTGCCCAGGAGGCGGTGATCGCCGGCCACGACGTCGGCGCCACGATAGCGTGGCAAGCGGCGCTTCTGCGCCCCGACCGTTTCCGTGCAGTGATCGCGCTTAGCGTGCCGTTCCGACCGCGCGGGTTTGGCGGCTCGGTGCCGCCGACCACGCTCATGCCGCGGAACGAGAATGCGGTGTTCTACCAGCTCTTCTTCCAGACCCCCGAAGCTGAGGCGGCGCTCGGGCGCGACATGCGCCGCACGTTCCGTTCCCAGTTCTACTCGCTTTCGGGCGACAGGCCGCCGTCTGCGGGCGGAGGGTTTGCTGGCGGGATGGTGCCCCGGAAGGGTCCTTCCTTAACCGATCCAGCGCGCTTGCCGGCTTGGATCACGGAGTCCGACATCGATGTTTACGTCGCGGAATTCACGCGGAGCGGATTCCGCGGTCCCCTCGCCTGGTACCGCAATGTCGATCGCAGCTGGGAGATGTTGGCTCCCTTTGCCGGAGCGGCGGTGACCGTTCCGGCGCTCTAGATGGCGGGCGACCGCGACGTCATTGTCGCCGCGTTTCAACAGTTCATTGCCAAGCAGTCGATACTCGTTCCCAAGCTCCGGCCAACGATTATGCTGCCGGGCTGCGGTCACTGGACCCAACAAGAACGTGCGCCGGAGGTCAGCGCTGCCATGATCGACTTCCTTCGAAGCTCATAGACGAGGACGAGAACGCAGACATCGGGGAATGACAAGGTAGTTGCCCAAACAGATCGCCTGGTATGTAGCACTGGGGCTGGCGCCGCGCCCTGCCGCATTAAATAGAGGACCGCGATCTTCGCGTCGGTAAGCAGCGGCGGAGGACGACGACGCAGACCCACGCAAGCGGAAACGCAGCACTATCGTGGGCCATTTCGATGACAAATGGGTGTCCAGAGGGCAGATAATCCCCTTATTTTTCTGAGCTCTCAAGTGCAAGATATCGTGGGATCCCACACCGAGTCCTTTGATCGTCTCTACCCATTGTTGAAAATACTCACCGCGGCGAGACTTGAGCGGACGACCGGTACGGACGTCGACCGGACCCCCTGTCAATAAACTCCCCTACGTTTTCCACGATGAGGCAGCGAACTCGGAGGTCCGTCAGCCAAGTTACCACGTACCACGGATCTGAGCGTTGCTGGTCGCTTGTTGGTTTTCCTCCGCGAGCTCTGGAATGATACGTGCACGTCGGGCTCGCGAGGAGGAGGTCGAGCTTCCCCTCGGGGACCATGATTTGTGGGCGAACCGCTGCGATGTATTCGCAGATGTGGACGGCCTCGGGGTGCATGTTTGTGCGGGTCTGAATTGCCACATTCCAATGAGTTACACAGACAAGTCGCACCCGAAAACCGCGCTTTTTCAGGCTGGTGTTGATCGTGGATCGCAGCCCCTATCACCGCTCCCGCCAGACGCGTCAGTTCGTCCGCACCCACCGGCGACGTCTCCGGCTTGAGTACTTGCCTTCGTACGCTCCCGGACTGAACCTCGACGAAAGCGTGTGGAGCCATTTGAAGGGGAGTGGGGCCACCGACAGCACCTCGGGATCGTTTGAGGAACTCCGCCCACGGGTCCGGGCCCACCTGCAATCTCTCCAACGCCGCCCCCGCCTCATCCGCTCATTCTATTGTGCCTGCTATGTGGGGTAATCAAGTCAATTCTCTATAGCGCGTATTCGAAGGCCTGCTCCAGCGTCTTGGCGCGGCCCTCCTCCCACGCCCGCGCGAACGCCGTATCCACCCAGCCCAGTTGTAGCGCCGGGCCGTGTTGAGGGCCCCGCCGGAGCTGTGCAATGATGCTGCCCTTGCGAACCACGACGGAAAAGCGAGATTGAACACGTCTGCCATCACGAAGGCGACGCTCTCGCCATTTCAAGAGGCCGGTATGTTGGGGGCCGTCGAGACGTGCGCGCCCTCGTACGTTTGTCCGCACCCACGCGCGATATCATAGAGCAACACCTCCGCGTGCGATCATGGTCCTCGCGGTTTCATATCTAATCGAAAGAGTCGCTCGCAGACCTTGTGATGCGGTCAGCTCTGCGGCATTGTGAGGATAGTCCTTCGCGTTGATCCGATAGACCGGCACCACTGGCTCCCACTGGCCATTCCCCTCGGTTCTACCATGCCAGTATTGCGGGAGAAGGAGTGGGCCGTGATCCCACCAACCCACCGGCGCGGGGCTACCGACGCGCTCAGCATGTTGGCGACGCTGACTCAGGGGCTCACCGCCGCTTTCGATATCACGCAAGTCGTGGACTGGACGCTGAAAGCCCTGCGCGAGAATGCTGGATTCGACTCGTGCACGATCGCGCTGCTCGACGCGGACCACCCAGAGATCCTGACGATCGTGGCGGGGGCAGGACTCGCCAGCGTGTCCCGCGGCTTGTCCCTTCCGCGCCCTCAGGGGTTCAACTGGATGGCCCTGATGGCGAGACGTGCCCTGTATATTCCCGATACCCATCGCGACGGACGCCATTTCCAGTGTTGCGAGGATATCCGTTCGTCAATGCATGTCCCTTTGATCGCCGATGGAGAAGCGGTTGGATCCCTCGCCGCCCACGGGAGCACTGTCGACGCCTTTACGCCAAACGATCGAGCGCTCCTCGACGTTGTCGGGCAGTATCTGGCTGGTGTTCTCGCCATTGCCCGGCTGCAAGATCGCCTTCAAAAGTTAGCAGATACCGATCCGCTCACGGGATTGCCGAACCGACGCCGCTTTCTCTCTGAGCTGGAGCGGGAGATCTCGCGCTCTCGCAGAACAGCCGCCCCGCTGACCGTAGCCTTGCTCGACCTGGATGGGTTCAAATCGATCAATGATGTCTATGGTCACGCGGCTGGAGACTCCGCACTCATGCAGGTGGCGCGGACCTTACGCCAGCGCCTGCGTGCCTCGGATGTGTTGGCGCGATTTGGAGGCGATGAGTTCGCGATGCTGTTCCCCGAGACTGGACCGAGGGGGCCTGCCGTGCTCCAGCGCCTCGCTCCGATCGTGGTCACTGTCGATCCGGTTGACACGCTTCGTTCGCTCGGGGTGTCGTGGGGAGCCGCATCGAGCCCCTTGGACGGGCCCAGTGCCGAGGCACTGCTTTCGACCGCCGATGCACGCCTGTATGGAATGAAGCGCGCGCGCAAGAGGTCTGGGCCGGATCTACGGAAGTGAGGCGTGGCCCTATCGGGTTACCGCACGCACAGTGAGGGGAATCCCCGCGGCGCTTGCCAGTGGGGCCGACGCGTCCCGTGGATACTTGACGTGGATTCCGGCGAGCCGTAGAGGGTGATTATAGACTTGAGTGGGTGCGTGTTCCGCAAGCGATTAGTATATCAGGTCTCTCATCGAAGACCCTCGCCTGCGGTACGCACCCCACGAGGATGTTCCCAATCGGCCAGCGGCCCAAACGTTAGGGAGTCTGGTCCACGAGCGCCGATACTGCTGTCTCCACGTCGGGGAAGACTTGAATCCGGTCTTGAAGCGATAGAGTCGAGAAAACGCGAAGCACTACTGTGGAACCGAAGACGACGGCCACTCGGCCTTTCTGAACCCTATCGGATTTCTCTTGAAACTGCATGAGGACGTTCATGCCGGTACTGTCCATGTACGCTACGTTAGTCAGGTCAATGATTGTTGGCGCACCGTAGCGCCCGGCATGATCTAGCGAGTCCTGGAACAGATGGACATTGGCCAAATCGACTTCACCGCGGACCCGCACGATGCTCGCGTTCGGCAACTTCACCCATTTGCATTGAAGCGGGATAGCGGAGTCCGAGTGCCGAGTCCCTTGAATGGGCATACTTCCTCCTTGTACGTGCAAAAAGGGTGCAGCCCATTAGGCACGTGATCGCAAGGGGGGAGGAACCAATCACGTCGTCTAACGAACCTGCACCCTACAAGTACTATCCTCGGCTAGTTACGCGATTATCGTTATTTCTTCGACCAGCGCAATCTTATTCGCTGCTTGAGCGTCGCGGTGCAACCGATCCCACGAAGCGATCGATTCCGCGTCTGCTGATCCCCCGGGACTCTGCTCGGGTTAGCGCTGCTTGCCGGTCAGGAGCACCCTTCGCAGCGTCTCCATTTGCTCAAGCGCCCGACCGGTCCCGGTGACGACGTCGCAGAGCGGGTCGTCGGTGGGCCGGACGGGAACCTCGAGGTGATCGGCGAGCAGGGTGGCGAGATCGCGGAGCAACGACCCGCCCCCCGTCAGCAGCACGCCCCGCCCGATGATGTCCGCGGCGAGCTCGGGCGGCGTCCGCTCCAAGGTCGTGCGGACGGTCTCGAGGATCGTTTGCACCGGTTGGGTGATCGCCTCGCGGATCTCCCCGCTCGTCAGCAGGAGCGTGCGCGGCAACCCCGAGACGAGATCGCGGCCGCCTGCCTTGAACGTCTGCTCCTCGTGCGTGGGATAGGCGGACCCGATCGCGATCTTGATCTCCTCGGCGGTACGCTCGCCGATCAGAAGGTTGTACGCCCGGCGGACATACTGGATGATGGCCTCGTCCAGCTCGTCGCCCGCCACGCGGATGCTGCAACCGGTGACGATCCCGCCGAGGGCGATCACGGCGACCTCGGTCGTCCCGCCCCCAATGTCCACCACCATGCTTCCCACCGGCTCCGACACGGGAAGCCCGGCACCGATCGTGGCCGCCAGCGGTTGCTCGATGAGGTACGCTTCGCGGGCGCCCGCTTGGAACGTCGCGTCGAGCACGGCGCGCTTCTCAACCTCCGTGACCCCATAGGGGATCCCGACGATGACCCGAGGCCGTCGGGATGGCCGTCCCGTGAGCCCGCGCCGGATGAAGTAGGAAAGCATCGAGGCGGTGATGTCAAAATCGGCGATGACCCCATGCCGGAGCGGCCGCGTCGCCACGATCTCAGCCGGCGTCCGGCCAATCATGCGTTTCGCCTCGTCGCCGACCGCCAGGACGCCCTTGCGATCGGTCCGGTGGGCGATGACGGACGGTTCTTGCACGACGATACCCTCTCCACCCAGGTAAACGAGGGTGTTGGCGGTACCAAGATCGATGCCCAATTCTCGGGTGAGACGCCCGAGGACCCCCCGAACGGTTACCATCACGTTCGTGGGAGGAGCTCGGGGAGTTCCTGCGCCGACAGCTCCAGGCGGCCCTCAAGGACGATGCCTATGTGCTCCAGCCAGGGCGTCGCGTCTACATTCTCAACCCGATGGACGTCGTCGCGGCCTCGCGATCCCTGCTGTACGCGATCGCGTAGCGGCGCAGGCGATGCGTCTGCGGCTGGAACCGCACTTTGAGCCGCGGTTTGCGGAGACCAGTTACGGGTTTCGTCCAGGACGGTCAGCGCATCAGGCCATTGGCGATGTGATGGCAAGCCTGCAGCACGGGGACGAGTGGATTGTCGAAATCGATATTGAACGGTTTTTCGACACCGCGTCCCATGACCGGCTGCTGGCCGCAGTTGCCGAGGTGGTGGCGGATGGGCGGATTCTCCGGCTAGTGCAGGCGTTTCTCCAGGCCGGAGTGATGGAGGAGGGCAAGAAGCGTACCCTGGTAGCGGGAACCCCGAAAGGGGGTGTGCTTTCGCCGCTGCTCAGCAATGCGTTTCTGAACACCTTCGAGCATCAGATGCTCGCGGCAGGTCGTCGCGCAATTGAGCCACAGCCACCAGATCGCTTCGACCCGCTCCCGCAGTCGATTTCCGGCTCTTATTGCTGGCCACAGGCAGCCAGCCGACACGCTGGTTCTGTGGAACCATGGCAGCCTCGCTCGCACCCGCAGGTTGCCCGATTCGAGTCCGATATGCCTCAGGGCCGAGGGATTCAGGGCCTCCCGCATTGCATTTTTCATGTCTGTGACGCTATGTGACGCCAACGCCCGTCTGGCAGCGGCTGGGTTGACATTCGATGGCCTCAACGGTTAAATTATAGTTGAGTAAACTACTCAAGAATTGATTGACGCATCCCCCTGGTTGCTGGTGTTGGGGCGGTGGTGTGGGGGTGGAGGGGTGGATGGCTGCGGAGGTTTGACGGCCGGATCGTGACCTCCGGCAACGCCATGCTGACCAAGGAGCTCGACCAGATCGGCTACGACGGGGATCCGCGCGCAGTACGAGCAGGTCGCCCAGAAGGGCGAGGTCCGCAACGCTGGCAAGGTGTTCTGGGTCAGGCATTAGCGAGGAGGCGTACGCATCATGGCAGTGACGAACCCGCTCGGGATCGATCTCGACCAGTACCAGTACGGGTTCCACGATTCGGAGGATGCATACGCGTTCAAGTCCCGGAAGGGCCTGGACCGCGAGATCGTGGAGATGATCTCGCACATGAAGAGCGAGCCCAACTGGATGCGGGCCTTGCGGCTCCACTCGCTCGGGGTGTGGGAGAAGAAGCCGCTCCCGACCTGGGGCGGCAACGTGGGCGAGATCGATTTCAACGATATCTACTACTACGTCAGGCCCATGGAGAATCAAGGCAAGACCTGGGAGGACGTTCCCGAGAACATCAAGCGGACCTTCGACCGGCTGGGGATCCCCGAGGCGGAAAAGAAGTACCTGGCCGGCGTGGGCGCCCAGTACGAGAGTGAGGTCGTTTATCACAGCCTGCGCGAGGAGTGGACGAAGCAGGGCGTGGTCTTCCTGGACATGGACTCCGCGTTGCGAGAACATCCGGACATCGTCAAGGAGTACTTCGGGACGGTCATCCCGCCTGAGGACAACAAGTTCGCGGCCCTCAACAGTGCTGTGTGGAGCGGCGGGTCGTTCGTCTACGTTCCGGAGGGCGTGCACATGGACATTCCGCTGCAAGCGTACTTCCGGATCAACGCCGAAAACATGGGCCAGTTCGAGCGGACCCTGATCATCGCTGAGCGGGGTTCCTACGTCCACTACGTAGAAGGGTGTACCGCCCCGATCTACTCGAGCGACTCGCTGCACAGCGCCGTCGTCGAGATCATCGTCAAAGAGGGCGCCCGGGTCCGGTACACGACGATCCAGAACTGGTCCAAGAACGTCTACAACCTTGTCACCAAGCGGGCGGTGGCCTATCGCGACGCCACGATGGAGTGGGTGGACGGGAACCTCGGCAGCAAGCTGACGATGAAGTACCCGAGCGTCTATATGCTGGAGCCGGGGGCCAAGGCCGAGATCCTCTCGATCGCCTTCGCCGGCGAAGGGCAGCACCAGGATCCGGGCGGTAAGGTGATCCACGCGGCGCCGCACACCCAGTCGTCCATCGTGAGCAAGTCGATCAGCAAGTCCGGAGGCCGGGCCGGCTACCGAGGCTTGGTCAAGATCTACCCCGGCGCCAAGGGCAGCAAGTGCGCGGTCCGGTGCGACGCGCTCATCCTGGACGAGCACTCCCGGTCGGACACGTACCCGACGATGGAGATCGACGAGGACGACGTCGAGGTTACCCACGAGGCGACGGTCTCCAAGGTCTCCGACGAGCAGCTGTTCTACCTGATGAGCCGCGGGATCAACCAAGACGAGGCCATGAGCATGATCGTCCGCGGGTTTATCGAGCCGATCTCCCGGGAGCTGCCGATGGAGTACAGCGTGGAGCTGAACCGGCTGATCCAACTTGAGATGGAGGGGTCGGTCGGCTAACGGCCGCCCACGCACACCGACCGAGGGATCGCCGGAGGGCCGAGACGAGGTGATGGCCAGTGTCCGTAGAGGTAGGGCGTCCGACGATCAACGTCACCGATAGCGCGGTCGCCAAGCTGAAGGAGATGCTCGCGGAGCAGGACGACCCCAACCTCTGCTTCCGGGTCTTCATCCAGCCGGGCGGATGCGATGGGTATTCCTACAGGATGACGTTCGACTCTCGCGAAGCAGACGACGAGGTCGTCGAGCGGGGCGGGGTGCGGCTTCTCGTTGACAAGATGAGTGCGCGGCTGCTGGGCGGGGCGGAGATCGACTACGTGAGTTCGGCCACCGCCACTGGGTTTGCGATCCGCAATCCCAACGCGGTCTCTACCTGCGGGTGCGGACACTCCTTTAAGACCGTGGAGGATGCCGGGCACGCCGAGCCCTGCGGCGAAGAGGATAACGCCTAGCTCACCCGCCGAAGAGAAGGGGAGGAAGCGCGTATGGAACAGCACACCGGGCAAGTGGCAACTGAGGCATCCGGCCTTCACGCCCGCGTCGAGACGGTACTCGAGCAGATCCGCCCGTACGTGCAGCAGGACGGCGGGGATCTGGAGCTCGTGGACATCGTGGACGGCATCGTGCAGATCCGGCTCGCGGGGTCGTGCGTCGGTTGCATGCACTCGATGATGACCCTCCAGGCCGGCGTCGAGCGGATGCTCAAGGAGCAGGTCCCGGAGATCAAGGCGGTCGAAGCTGCTCCGTTCTAAATCCTTACTGCGGAGGACAAGCCCTCCCGATGAAAAGGCCTACAGCCCGGGGGAGGTCTACAAGCTGTACCAAGACAGCGACGTCATCGGCGGCGCCACGACCGCAGTCTTCGTGGCTGACCTGTACGCCGACGAGAAAATCTTCAACCTCCACTTCGTATGATCGAGGAATGTAACGCGCCATCACGCGTGGGGAGGATGCCATGCCACAGGTCACACCGAGCCCGAAGATCCTCGAGAAGGGGTACGCGTATCCCGAGATGCTGGTCACCACCGACTGGGTGGCGGAACATCTAAACGACCCCAAGATCCGGATCCTGGAATCCAACGAGGACATCCTACTCTACGACCTCGGGCACATCCCAGGCGCGCTGAAGATCGACTGGCACACGGATCTCCAGGACCCGCTCATGCGCGACTACCTGGATTCGGCCGCGTTCGCCGGCCTCATGACGAGTCTTGGCATCGCCAACGACACGACGGTGGTCTTCTACGGGGACAAGAACAACTGGTGGGCGTGCTACGCCCTCTGGGTGTTCAGACTATTCAAACACCCGGACTGCCGGGTAGTGGACGGCGGCCGAAAGAAGTGGGAGGCGGAGCGGCGGCCACTCGTCAAGGAGACCCCCTCGTACCCGAAGACTCAGTACAAGGCGCCCGAGCGGCAGGATCCACCGATCCGCGCGTTTCGAGAGGACGTGCTCAGCCATATCAAAGCCAAGAAGCTGCTGATTGACGTCCGGTCGCCGCAGGAGTACCGCGGCGAGTTGCTCCACATGCCGGACTACCCTCAGGAGGGGGCGCTGCGCGGAGGCCACGTGCCGGGGGCGAAGAACGTGCCGTGGGCGCGCGCCGCTAACGAGGACGGCACCTTCAAGACCGCGGCTGAACTGCGGGCGATCTACGAGAGCGAGGCGGGTCTCCGCCCGAAGGACGAGGTCATCGCGTACTGCCGGATCGGCGAGCGCAGCAGCCACACATGGTTTGCGCTGACGTACCTGCTCGGCTACGAACGTGTCCGCAACTACGACGGCTCCTGGACCGAGTGGGGGAACGTGGTCCGCGCGCCCATCGAGAAGTAAGGCGGGACCCCTGAGTGTCCCAGCGAGACAGGCAGGAGCAGATCGAGCTCCTGCTCGACCACTACCAATCCCCGCGCCACCGCGGAGCGCTTCCGGACTCCGACGTGGCCATGCCGGGCGGGAACCCAGGCTGCGGCGATGTGGTCACGATTTACCTCAAGGGCGATCCTGATCACGAGCGCATCGCGGATGTGACGTTCGAAGGCGAAGGCTGCACTATCAGTCAGGCCGGCGCCTCGATGGTCATGGAGATGGTGCACGAGGGCCGGCTAACCATTCCACAGGTGCTCGCCCTGGACTACAACGCCATGATCGACGTCCTGGGCCGGGAGGTCGTGGCGACCCGGCCCAGGTGCGCCACGCTCGCGCTCGGAACGCTCAAAGCCGCCGTGAAGAGGTACCTGTGGGAGCACGGGAAGGTACCCGGCGAACGGCCCTCCGGCGTCGGAGACCCGGAGGCCCGGGACCTGGTGTTCGGCGACGGCGCCGAGCGGGCCGCAAAAACGTGATCCTAATCTCGTTTGATGTGAGGAGCGATCCCTCGGGAATCGCAGGAATTCGACTGCATCGGAATCAACAGAACATCATGCCCGTCCAATTGCAAACACATCACGCCAGCCAAACCATGTTTGGCGAGGAACTTCTCAATCCGTTTGCAGAACACTCAACCTCGCTGATTGAACACAATGACGCATTTCGCATCCTGACACCCCAGCCTAGAAAGTAAGAGGAGGTTGTCCTGGAACCCCTCTCAAGTGTTCTTGTCTTCCCATACCGCGGCGTTCGCGGGTTCACCCCGAACTCCCTGGCAACTCTCCCAATGAGCTTTACGCTCAAGAAGGATACTATACGGCCCTGGAACTGTTCCACAAAGCACTTGTCCCGCGAGGCGTTCTCGTCGATTTGCGACCTGTCCGGCGGTCGTTGCCTGGTAGGCCCTACGCTGGGTTTCCCCACGTGTACAGCATCGAGGGGGATCGAAGGCTTCACGTCGGGTATCTCCGGCCTTTCAATCCGTTGGCACAATACCACGCAGCTGATCTTGCCATTCGGAAGGTGATTCAGCGAGGGTTCTTCACATTGCAGGCAACGGAAATCTTCCCCTTCACTTTCTACTTTGCGTCACCTGGGCGCTTCGACAAAGCACTTGCCACGTTGTCGACTGATACAGCAGTCCCCACGTCTACTCGCCGCCGTCTCGGCAGTTTGGTGCGGAAGTTTCCCACGGATGTCCTGGCGAGATATCGAGCGGGCGACCTGCTCGGTACCCCTTCTGAGATTGTGGAGCAGATTAAGGGGTTTCAGGCAACCGGCACATCGCACCTCGGCACTGAGGTGATGCCGGCGTTCGGAACGCAGTAGCGCACTTCGCGGGGTGAGGGGTGGAGCCTCGAAGCGTATCAGGTTACTCAGTTAAATCAGTTAACTGAGATTTGGAGGTTGGAGGATTGCGGATGACTCAGGCGTCGCGGCTGTCACACCTCCCCGCGTCGTGAACATCGAGGACCTGCGGTCCTTGGTCCGGCGTCGTTTGCCGAAGGTGGTCTTCGATTACCTCGACGGCGGCGCGGAAGGCGAGGTCACGTTGCAAGAAAACCGCCGGGCATTTCACGCCGTTACGTTTCGGCCGCGTCATGCAGTCGCGGTACCCGATTGCGACTTGCGCGCCCGTGTGCTTAGCTTCGACCTTTGTTTTCCCGTGCTGCTCGCTCCCGTCGGCTACAGTCGCCTTATGCATCCCGGGCGAAGTGGTTGCCGCTCGGGCAGCCGGGGCGGCAGGTACAGTGTATATTCTCTCCACGATTTCTGGACACCGGCTGGAGGACGTCAAGGCGGCGTCCTCCGGGCCCGTGTGGTATCAGCTCTATTTGACGGGGGGTCGTGAAGCCGCTGAGGCTGCGATCGAACGAGCTCGGGTCGCGGGGTTCTCAGCCTTGGTCGTCACCATCGACGTTCCCGTGGCGGGAATGCGCGAGCGGGACGTCCGCAACGGTACGAAGGAGCTGCTGAGTGATAATTTGGTGGCCAAGCTCCCGTTTCTGCCGCAGGTGCTCGCGCGTCCGGCATGGCTCACTCGCTTCCTGGTCGACGGCGGCGTTCCTGAGCCGCCTAACATTGTGATCCTGGGCGCAGGGCCGATGCCGGTCATCGATGTCGGTGCCGCTCTCGCGCAGACTATGGTCACTTGGGAAGACCTTCGATGGATCCGCGGACTTTGGCCCGGCCCGATTGTCATCAAAGGGGTCCTTACAGGTGACGACGCCCGCCGAGCCATCGATGAAGGAGCTGTGGCCGTGGTTGTATCGAATCACGGCGGCCGCCAGCTCGACTGCGTACCTGCCTCTTTGCACGCGCTGCCGGAAGTGGCAACAGCCGTGAGCGGCCGAGCCGAGGTGCTAATGGACGGAGGCATCCGTCGCGGCGGCGACATCATCAAGGCAATCTGTCTGGGTGCCCGGGCCGTTCTGGTGGGGCGCGCCTACGCGTATGGCCTCGCCACCGCAGGCGAGGCCGGTGTCGCACGGGCACTTGAGATATTGCGGACCGACCTGGAGCGGACCCTCAAGCTTCTCGGGTGCACGTCCGTTCCCGCACTTGATCGTTCCTACGTGGATGCCCAGACAAACTGACAGGCGGAGTTGGTTACTGATGACGTCCTCCGTGGAGAACGCAGCCGCTTGCTGACCCTCCCCCAGTCGAGCACGCTTGGGCCATAGACTGCTGGTTCGCGGGGCACGGGCCGACGGATCGGACTGGAGTATAGTGATCTTGCTCCACCTGAGAAAGGTTGGGCGCGTTACCGGTGAGTCCTCCTGGCCGGGCCAATGTGGAGTGGAACTCCGAGGCTGGCCGGGTGCGCGGTAGGATCATCAAGCGCGTCACGGCCAACACTATGTTCAAGGGCTACGTGCATCACGCCTCGCCGGCCGAGCGGCAGTATCTCATCCAGAGCGACAAGACCGCACACGTCGCGATTCACAAGGGAACGGCGCTGCGGATCGTGAAGGGGCGGGTGGCGGCAAGGACGCGGAGCGCGCAATGAGCACGTAGGCTAGGCGGACTCTGACACGAGATCAAGAACGGCTCCAGCGCAGCGAGGTTTTGACGATGGCGGCGGCCGACGAGTTTGCGGTGCTGAACCTCGGGTACATCGCGGAGCTCTACGCGCGGTACCGGGACGATCCGCGCTCGGTGGATCCTGCGACGCGGGCGCAGTTCGAACGATGGCAGCTTGGCGGGGACGGCGGCGCCGTCGTGCTCGACCGCGCGCTCGAGCACGCGCCACGCGCAGCCGCCGAGTGGGACGGACGCGCGATCGCGGGGGCGGTTCGGCTCGCCCATGCGATCCGCGCGCGGGGCTACCTTGAGGCGCGTACCAACCCGCTCGCGCGCGAGGCGCCGACCGATGCGTATCTCGACGCTGCGGCCTACGCTGTCGCGGAAGACGTGCTCCGCGCGCTGCCGGCGGGTATCGTCGGAGGCCTCGCCGCCAGGGACGCCGCGACGGCCTGGGATGCGGTCGAGCGGTTGCGCGAGGTGTACGCGTCCACGGTCGGCTACGAGATCGAACACATGGCCCCCCGCGAGGAGCGGACGTGGCTCCGGGACGCGATCGAGAGCGGCCGGTTTCGCGTGCCGACGGACGCGGACACCGGCGCCGCCCTGTTGACGCGCCTGACCCAGGTGGAGGCGTTCGAACAGTTCCTGCACCGTACGTTCCCCGGGAAGACGCGCTTCTCGATCGAGGGGGCGGACATGCTGGTCCCCATGCTCGACGAGCTCATCCGGCTCGCGGCGTCGGACGACATCCGCACGATCCAGCTCGGCATGGCGCACCGCGGGCGCCTCAACGTCATGGCGCACATCGTGGGGAAGCCGTATGCGGCGATCCTGGCGGAGTTCAAGGAGCCGTTGGACGCGCGGCCAGCGCGTGACGACGTTGGGTGGACGGGCGACGTCACGTATCACAAGGGTGCCCGGACCGATCCGGGGATGTCCGGGCCCGACCGCGTGACGGTCACGCTCGCGCCGAACCCGAGCCACCTTGAGGCGGTGGACCCGGTCGTGCTGGGGATGACGCGCGCGGCCGCAGCGCGCACCGACCAGCAGGGGGCTCCGCGGTGGGAATTCGGCACCGTGCTGGCCGTACTGATCCACGGCGACGCGTCGTTCCACGGCCAGGGGGTCGTCGCGGAGAGCCTGAACCTGTCTCGGCTCCGCGGCTACGAGGTGGGCGGGACGCTCCACATCATCGTTAACTACCAACTGGGCTACACCGCGCTTCCTGAGGAGACCCACGGCGCTCCGCACGCGAGCGACCTGGCCAAAGGATTCGGGATCCCCGTCGTCCACGTGAACGCCGACGACCCGGAGGAATGCGTGGCGGCGATCCGGCTGGCGGCCGCCTACCGGCAGCGGTTTCACAAGGACGCCCTGATCGACCTCGTAGGGTATCGCCGCTACGGTCACAACGAGGGCGACGAACCGACGTTCACGCAGCCGCAGATGTACGAGGCGATCCGCCGTCACCCCACCGTGCGGGCATTGTGGGCCACGACGCTGGTCGCGCGGGGCCTGATCGAGCCGGCGAAGGCGGACGCTATACTCCGCGAGCATACTGCGGCCCTCCAGGTAGTGCTCGCGGGGTTGGATCCTGCGGCCTTTCGAGATGCTCCCCCTCCGCCCGCCCCGGCGGGCGCCGCGCGGCGGGTGCAGACGGCCGTGCCGGAGCCCGATCTGCGCGCGTTGTACCGAGCGCTCGCGGAGATTCCTCCGGGCTTTCACGTCCACCCCAAGCTCACCCAGGCGATCGCTCGCCGGCGCATGGCGGTCGAGGGGACCGCACCGATCTCGGTGGACTGGGCGACCGCCGAGCAGCTCGCCTTCGCGACGATCCTGGCCGACGGCGTGAGCCTTCGCCTGACCGGGCAGGACGTCGCGCGGGGCACCTTCAGCCAGCGCCACGCGGTGCTGCACGACGTTGAAACTGGCAGCACGTACGTGCCGCTGCAAGCACTGCCGCAGGCCCGCGCGGCGTTCGAGGTGTGCAACACCCCCGTCACGGAGAACGCGGCGCTGGGGTTCGAATACGGGTACAGTGTCGCGGCGCCGGGGCGGCTCGTGATCTGGGAGGCCCAGTACGGCGACTTCATCAATGGGGCGCAGGTCGTGGTCGACGAGTTCATCGCGTCGGCGAGATCGAAGTGGGGTCAGACGCCATCGCTCGTGCTGCTGCTGCCGCACGGCGCCGAGGGGCAGGGTCCGGATCACACCAGCGGGCGGTTGGAACGGTTCCTCGAACTGGCCGCGGAGATCAATCTTCGGATCGCGAACTGTACGACCGCGGCGCAGTACTTCCACCTGCTCCGCCGGCAGGCGGCGCTCCTCCGGACCGACCCGCTGCCGCTGGTGGTCATGACCCCGAAACGCCTCCTTCGACACTCGCTGGTGAGCTCGCTCCTCCAGGATCTCGCGGAGGGCGGATGGCAGCCGGTGCTCGACGATGCCGCAGTCCGGGACCGCCCCGATGCGGTGGAACGTCTGGTGGTGTGCAGCGGCAAGATCGCCGTCGACCTCGCCGAGAGCGCCGGACGGAAGGATCATCCGGAGCTTGCGATCGTGCGCTTGGAACAAGTGTATCCGTTCCCCGAGGATGCGGTGCGGGCGGTCCTGACACGGTACGCGCGGGTACGGGATATGTGTTGGGTGCAGGAGGAGCCGGAGAACATGGGCGCGTGGACGTTCGTGCAACCGCTCTTGGCGGCGGTGCTGGGAGGCGGGCGGGTGGAGTGCCTGAGCCGCGCCCCGAATGCGAGCCCCGCGGAAGGGTCGCACGCGCGCTACGCGGCGGCCCAGGCGCAATTGATCCAGCAGGCGCTCGAGTCGCGGGTGGCGGGCGGCGCCCGCCCCGGGGAGAGGTAGCGGGCCGTGGCCACCAACATCGTCGTGCCGACCGTCGGCGAGTCCGTTCTCGAGGCCCGCGTGCTCCACTGGCGGAAGCATGAGGGAGAGTCCGTGGGCGTTGGCGAGGTACTGGTCGAGCTCGAGACCGAGAAAGTGAACTTCGAAGTGGCTGCGGATGTGGCGGGCCGGCTCACGCACATCGCGCAGCCGGACGGCGCAGACGTGCGACCGGGGGACGTGCTCGGCGTTGTGGATGAGACCGCGGTCGTGGAACCTGACGCCGCGGCCGCCGCCCAGGGCCGTTGGGGTGAGATCTCAACCCCCGGCGCGGCGGTGCCTGCACCGCCGCCCGATGTTGTGGCGGGTATAGTCGATCCCGAGCACGTGCGCCACGAGGACGTCGGAGGACCGACCGCAGCGCCGACCCCGCCCGATCAGTCGCCCACCGCTCGTCCATCCGCAGCGACGCCGCTGGCGAGACGGCTTGCGACCGAGCACGGGGTGGATGTCAGCGCGGTCCCCGGGACAGGCGCGGGCGGCCGGGTGACCCGCCACGACGTGGAGGGCGCGCTTCACCAGCCTCCGCCGTCCGCCGCACCGGCATTGGCGCCGGCCAGATCCGAAGAGCACGTTCGCCTGTCGCTCCGACGCCTGACGATCGCTCGCCGGCTGGTCGAGGCCCTGCGGAACGCGGCGATGCTGACGACCTTCAACGAGGTGGACCTGGGCGCGGTCGCCGATCTCCGCCGCCGCCAGAATCCGCTGGTGCAGGAACGGTACGGATTCCGGCTCGGGATCGCCGCGTTCTTTGTGCGCGCGGCGGTCGCGGCGTTGCGCGAGTTCCCATATCTGAACGCCGAGATGCGGGGTGATGAGGCCGTTCTCAAGCGCTACTTTGACATTGGGATCGCGGTCGCGGCGAAGGACGGGCTCGTCGTCCCCGTGCTGCGGGACGCCGACCGGCGAACGCTGGTCGAGATCGAACGGGGGATCCGCGATTTTGCGCAGCGCGCCGAGCAAGGGACGCTCTCGCTCGAGGATCTGCGCGGCGGAACGTTCACCATTACCAACGGCGGCGTGTTCGGCTCGCTCTTGAGCACACCGATTCTCAACCCGCCGCAGGTGGGGATCCTGGGCCTGCACCGGATCGCCGATCGGCCGGTCGCCCGCGGGGGACAGGTCGTCATCCGCCCGATGATGTATGTCGCCCTCACCTACGACCACCGGATCGTCGACGGGCGCGAAGCGGTGCAATTCCTGGGGCGCGTCAAGGCGCTGATCGAGGATCCCGAGTCCCTCTTGCTCGAAGGCTGATGACGGGGTCGTTGATAGCCCGTGCGTCTGGAGCGCTGGCTTGGGCTCTCACTGGGGAGGTTGATTGCAACGACCGTTGGACCAACGCATGGTATTCTGTCGAGACCACCGGCACAAGGCCGGTGAGCATGCGTTACGATCGCGCAGCTAAGGAGGAAGCCGATGCCAGCGATTCGACGCGCCGATGCGACGTGGGAAGGGGATCTCATCTCGGGATCCGGCAGGGTGACGGCCGGGTCGAGCCGGGTCTTTTCAGACTTGCCGGTGAGCTGGGCGGTCCGCACCGAATCGCCCGAAGGGCGGACGAGCCCGGAAGAGCTCACCGCCGCCGCGCACGCGGGCTGCTTCGCCATGGCCCTGGCGTTTGGCCTGGCGAACGCAAAGACCCCGCCGAAGCGGCTGGAGGTCAGTGCGGCCGTGACGTTGGATCACGTCGATGGAGGCTGGAAGGTCGTCTCCAGTGCCCTGACGATCCGCGGCGTGGTCCCCGGCCTCGACGCCGAGGGGTTCCGCCGGGCAGCGGAGGCCGCAAAGGACGGCTGTCCCATCTCGCAGGCCATCAAGGGAAATGTCCAACTGAGTGTTCAAGCGACGCTACAGCATTAGGATTGGATGCGAACTTGCTTGCCGACGCTGATGTTGGGTGTAGGCGAACCACACTCATGAAAGAGTGGGGGGGAAGGTAACGAAGCGCAGATCACTGGCGTCTGTGCCACGCGGTCCACGCAGCCGTGGCGCGACTACGGTGTGGGAGGACACAGACGCTCTGCTGCACGAAGAGTTGGTCGTAGAGTCGCATTCGAGGTAACATAGTCACGGTCGCAGTAGCGTTTTGCCCAACAGGAACCGGAGGTGTTCGAGCGAATCCGGGAACAGCCCGCGGTACCGTCGCGCACCGACCGAGTATCGTCTCATAGTGGCCGGTGTGTTCTGTGTGCCAGATACGCGCATCCGCTGGTCGCACACGATCGTGTATCATCAGACGTCACGGGTGTATCGATAACGCGATTGCGTCCACCGGTGACGGCGCGCACGACGTGTGGAGTCTGCCGATGAGGGACGGGAAGGGTACGGCGGGACGATCACCCTCGACACTCGTCAACGCGCTGTTGGAGACCACCTGCTGACCATCATCGCGGCAAAATCTCAGGCGGTGATGCGATCGGGTTGATTGATGCGGGGCGAAGCATGGAGCGTCGATCGCGAATCGACCTCTGGCTGGGTCCGGTGTGGTTCGGGCGGGCCCTATGTGCCTCCGGGAGCGATCGCGATCCGGCCAAGCAGGGTGGTGAGGGCCGTAATGGGAAGATCCTCCAGATGCGCGACGGCGTCCATGAGCGCGGTTCGGAGCGGTGCGTCGATCAGAGGCGCACAAAGGCGTTCAAACTTATTGGCGGCCGTCGCCCAACTCATCGGACGCGTGTGGAAACCCTCATAATCGCTCTTTACCGCTTCGACCATGTGACCGTTGCGGAGGAAAATGTGGATCGCGCATGCCATCTTGCCTGGGAAGGCGCGGCTGAATGCGGGCGATAGACGAATGTGGACCCGCCGAAGCAGCGATTGCACGTCCGGCGCCTGAATGCGCTCAGGTCGGTACTGGGCGGGCAGGACCTCACCGTCTAGCAACGCCACCGCGATCATGTAGGGCAGGCTATGATCGGCTTCCTCCTTGGTGCGTACCGTCGTCTTCTCGCCTTCTTCTCCGCCCCCGATGATATGGTACGCGACGTCAAACGTCTCGAGGTCGATGTGCTCGACCTCGTCCGCGCGAACGCCGTGGGTCCGCTGCAGGTCCAGCACGCCTTCCAGGGCGGACTGCGCGTGGATTTCGGCATTGTACTGCTTCAGAATTGTCTTGGTGACTAGGTTGAGATCCTCGTGCACCCAGTCGATGGTGAAGTAACCGGCGATGGCATCCATGAACCCCTTGTTGCCCTCGAATACCTCGCAAGGGCCAGTGATCCCACGCATGGCCAGGAAGGTGGCGTGGGTGCACCCAAATGCGGTATTTGGGTACGCCAGCCCCTTCCAGTGCGAGAGCGCCCCGGTCCGAGTGACACGCAGCGCGTTAAACGCCGTCCCGCAGATCGCGAGCGCATTGGCGGTTCGGTCGCGATCCAGCCCCAACGCTTTGGACGCACCCGCGGCGACCGCGTAGGCGCCTTGGGTCGTGTGGTCGAAGCCCTTCGCCCGCACGGGAGCCGTTTCGCTGAGACGGCACTGCACCTGGTAGGCGACCCCGAGGGCGGTCAGGAAGTCGCGGCCGCTTCGGCACGCGTACTCCGCGGCGGCCAGCACCGCACCAAGATTGTCGCTCGGATGGCACGTTTCGCCCGGTGCCAGGTAACTATCGTTGAAATCGAGGTAGCGGACCAGCGCGCTGTTGTACAGTGCGGCACGGTCCGGCGCGGTGCGCCCGCCACCGATCAGGGTACAGTGCTCCGTGCCACCGAAGTCCTGGATCTGCGCCCGAATGACGCCGACGGGTTCGGCCCGTAGCGCCCCGATCGCGCAGCCGAGGGCATCCAGGACACGGAGTTTCAGCTGCGCCCGCGCCGCCTCCGACAGATCGTCATACGCAGCGCGCACGACGAATCCGGCCAGCGTCTCCGCGATCGTCATTGGCACCTAGCTACCCCCCTTTGTACGTCAGGACGCGCCCCCACACGCTTTGGGTCCCCCACAGCCCCGAGCGCAGACACTCCAACTGCACGATCTGGCTGTGATCGACAAACAGATTGACTTCGGGGCCGTAGTTCTTAATGTACCAAGTGAAGACCGCAGGGTCGGCCGCTTCGAACATCACCCGCTCCGGCCCGAGCGCCCCGAGGATGCGGGCGGCTGCATCGGTGCGCCAGGTCTTCACGCTCTCGGTGATGCCCTCTGATTCGATCATGATCATCTCCACACCGGCGTCGAGAAAGCGCTTCGCCTGCTGGATCGCCCACTCGACATCGCGGGTACCCTCCGCTTCTAACGCTTCCGCGGTGCTCGCCCCTCCCGCACCGAACTGAATCCCCACCTCCGGTTTGGCTTTCACGCCGGCCTTCTGGACCTGCTCGATGATCCGCAGCCAGTCGTCTGTCGGGAGGGTGATAAATCCGCTGGAGATTTCGATGATGTCGAAACCAACGTCGCGGCACGTTCGAATGTAGGCGTCGACGACCTGTGGCCCGTGGGCCAACACGCGCTCGATAAATCCCCCGGTGGACACCAGGACGCCATAGCGGTGGGCCGTTTCGATCAGCTCCCGGAGCTTCGCCTCCGGCATGAGCACGAACGATCCGCCCGCGAACTTCAGGCTGTCGACATAGTCTCCCATGGTCTCGAGCAGATCCGTCAGGTAGCGTTGCCCCATCGGGGTGTAGTAGGGGCCACGCACTTCCGTGACCCCGCGCCGGCGCGGTTTCGCTTCGCGCGTATTCACCGGGATACACTCGAACGCGCGTCCAAGCATCGCAGATCGCCTCCTTCGTCACATCTTCTTAGGCGCGGCAAATGACATCCCACCGGGCGAAGCCAGACGCATCACATCACGCTTCACATGCCGCCGGCGTGATGGGCCGTACGCTGCCGATCATGGCCGGTCGCTCCGTCAACGCTACCATACCGCGCACGTGGCATCTTTGTTGTATCACAACATCGAAGGATGCGGCCCTGTAGGGACCGCACCTGTGCCCGATGGAGAAGCAATACTCTGACGGAGGATAACGGTGCGAGTTCCTCGCGAACACGCGGTAAACCCTCCTTACCGGGCCGCCAGCTGGACGACACCCCGGCGTCCGGCCGTGCCGCTGTCAGGCGGCGTTCCTGCCGACCACGCGCGTAGCGCGACGGTCCATACTCGTGACGCACAAGACGCCGCCCCCCGCGCACAGGCTCCTTGCGCTTCCGCAAAGAACGGTGCGCGCCGACTTGGTAGAGTCCATCGAGACGCAGACCGTGGTCGCGCGGACGGTGCGCGACTCTGCAGGTGCAGGACGACAACGGTCCGGAGGCGGATGTTCCAGACGCGGCGCCGAGATCCACCGCAGGCTCTCGCGCAGGTGGGGGGCGGCCCCGCGCCACTGGCTTGTGGCGCTGGACGCGATGCGCGCTCAGGCGAGTGGCATCAACCGATCCCTCGATCGCACATCGTCTTCGATGTGTGCAGGGTCCGAAAAGAGGGGGAGTGAGGTCGTGGCGATGGCAGACGAGCCGCAAGGCGCGAACAGCCTCGAGACCTTGCTGGGGTGGTACCGTCAGATGGTCCTTGTCCGTCGGTTTGAGGAGCAAGCCGAGCGAAGTTTTCGGCGGGGGAAGATTGGCGGCTACCTGCATCTGTATTCGGGGGAAGAGGCGGTCGCCACTGGCTTCCTCGCGGCGTTACGTGAGGACGATATTCTCTTTGCAAGTTACCGCGACCACGCGCATGCGCTTCTTCGAGGCACGGACCCGAGGGCGATCATGGCCGAGTTGTATGGCAAGCGCACCGGGGTGTGCAAAGGGAAAGGCGGCTCCATGCATTTGTTCGACGTAGCGCGGGGCTTCTATGGAGGGTACGGGATCGTGGGCGGCCACATCCCGCTAGCCGTTGGGGCCGCGTATGCTCTTCGTTATCACGACTCGGATCGTGTCTGTCTGTGCTTCTTTGGAGACGGGGCGATGAACAGCGGAGCGTTTCACGAGTCGGTCAACTTGGCGGGACTCTGGGGGCACGAGGGGCAATGCTCGGTGGTGTTCATTGTCGAGAACAACCAATATGCGATGGGCACATCCGTCCCGAAGTCGTCGGCCGCAACGAATCTTGCCCGCCGGTTCGATGCCTACGACATTCCCAATGAGCAATGTGACGGCATGGATGTTGTCACCGTGTACGACGTTGCGCGGCGTATCATTGACGAGACCCGTCGAACCGGTCGCGCCCATGCGGTGGAAGCGATCACGTACCGCTTCGCGGCGCATGGAGCGGCTGATCTGTTCCAGCCATATCGGCCCAAACAGGAGGTGGAGCGCTGGCGGGAGCGTGATCCTCTTCTCTTGCTGGAGCAGCGCCTACGCGCGAAAGGAGCGCTGGATGAAGCAAAGATCGACGCGATCGCCGCGGAGGTGGACCAAGCTGTGGCCGACGCCGTGTCCTTCGCCGAGGCGAGCCCCGAGCCCTGCCCCGCCGAGTTGTTTGACGATATCTACGGCGGTCCAGCCGCATCACCGCTGGTACCGGACGGCCGCCCCTCGTGACATCCGAGATGCCCTACCGCGAGGCGAACACGGCCATCCTCATCGCGCAGATGGATCACGACCCCAATGTCCTGCTGGTCGGCGAAGATCTGGGCGCGCCAGCGTCGAGAAAGCGCTCACCCATCACGATGCCGCATAGGCCAGGGGAGCCCACGACTGGAGGAGAGGTTGCCCATGCGCGAAGAGGGTACCCCGCACCCCTGTCGTATCTCGGTGGCTCAGGGGATGGTTTGTGCGTGATGGAATCCACTACGTCCAGGCGCATCTCGATCGCACTTGGGCACACCGGTTGGAACTGTAAGGCCGCCCAAGGATCCGGCGCTCTGGCGGATAGACGCCCTGGCACACATGGACCCCTGCACGGTGCCGCCGGAATCGGATTCTGCAACGTCAACCAGTGCTACACGGAGGTCTGTCAAGACGACATCGAAACCACGGACAATGCGATCATCCACTAAAGGAACAAATCGCTGAGGATGGTCATGATCCTCAACGTGCCCCCTTGCGTCACGCGCGGGGTTGGCCGGAGCCGCGAGGGACATGAGACCCTTGCGGCCAGCACACACGGCAACCGGAATCCTTGAGGCGGTGCTTCTCGTCCTTGCGTCGACGCCCTGTCGGGGAACCTCCGCGGACGAGCGGACGCGGTTCCTCCCGGGTGGCGAACCTCTCGCTGCCGCTACTTGAGCCATCGCGACGACACCTGCGGACGGGCGTGATAACAGGTGTAGAGAGTAGCGGGCACCAGGCCCGCAAGCGGCGGGACACACCGGGCACATGGTGCGACGGTGAAAACGGTCCTGAGGGTGATGGCAACCAACACCCCGGGCAACGATCGCACGTGGCCGACCGGTCGATTGTGGATCCGCGGAAATGGTCTGGGTGCGGCAGCCATGGTGCTGCCAGTCGTGTCGGGTGGATCGGAGCAGGGGCGGCGGGTGTGCTTGCGGTGCGGGCAAACGAGCGGGCCGGGATGGCCGCAGCCGCCCGTTCCGTGGGAATGGCCAGAGGAGAAGCATCTCGACGCACGGAATCTCTGCCATCGCAGCGGAGCGTTCGGGCCGACCGGAGTCCATCGTCAGGGGTTGCTGTGCATGTGCCAGCTGGTACGCTTTCGGGTACCCAATCGCGCGGTATTCACAGAAGCGCTGTCCCGTATCCCGCCCGAGACGTGGGTGGCCGCGCGCAAAGATCTAGCCCGTGCGGATGATCCCGGCACTCTGTGGACTACCCTGGCCGCGCTGGACGTAATGCGCGAACGGGGGGTGCCGCTGGAACCGATCGAGAGTCTTGAGGCCGAGTTGATCCCCGTGTTTTACGGACCGGGAGCCACCGTCCACGCCAAACTGATGGCGGCCGACCTGCGCTGCTGCGCGCTGGCGGCCGGCGCCATCGGCGCGATCCGCGCCGGTGAAGGCAGCGTGGACGAGGTCGCGAGGAGGACCGGTGTGCCTGCGGGGGACCTGTTTTCCTGGCAGCCGCCGTTCTCGCCGCCCCATGTGTGGCTTCTTATTCGCCGGCGCGAAGAGGCTGTCCGGGCCGCGGAGCGACTCTTCCCCGGCAATGACACCGCCCGCCAGTGGGCCGACCGGTTCGGCGTGAGTAGCCTCCACGCCCTCTTGGCCAGAGCGCAGCCGGGGATCCCGCTCAAGCTTGTACCCGACCCGACGTAGTCGGGCTCGAGGGTTGGCTGATGGACGAACCCCGTCTGGAACCCGTGCCGGGGAGACTTCCAGCGCCCCTACGCGACTACGCTGAGAAGTTCAACGCCCGGGAATACATGGCGGCCGCCCACCACGAAGAGATGGTAGTGGTCTGGAACCGGGTGCAGAGCCACCTCTACCGAGGGCTGATGATCCTGGCAGCGGCGTTCGTCCATCTCGAACGCGGCAACTCCGAGGGCGCACGCATTAAGTTCCGCAAGGCCCGCGACCAGTTGTTGTCCCTCCGGCCGCATTACCTCGGCGTGGACGTGGCACAGATCGTCGAGCGCATCGATCAGGCACTTACGGCACTGGAGGGTGTGGCGCGCGGTGAACCCAACCTGCTCGCCCTCGTTCCCCCATTCTCGATCCACCTTGATCTCCGGAGGGTGCGCGGCGACGAGGTGGAGTGGCAGGAAATCCTGGAGCCGCAGTCACGTCAGGAAGAGAGCTGACGCCGACTAAGAATCTCTCAGGGAAAAGACCCTCAGGACCAAGGTACGAGGCGCATGGGGAAAGCCGCAGAGCGACCAGGGGGGAGAGGCAAATGGCTGACACAATACGGCTCCTTGACTACTTCTATATTGAGACCGGCGACAGGCCCGGAGAGGGGGCCCGAGCCTTGAGCATGTTGAGGGACGCCGGCGTTCACCTTCTCGCCTTCCACGGTTTTCCGAAAGGTCGGCGCGCGCAACTCGACTTCGTGTCGTCCGATCCTGCGGCCTTCAAGGCCGCCGCCAGGAAGGTGCGCTGGAAGATCATCGGGCCGAAGAAAGTGTTCGTGATCGAGGGCGAGGACCGTACCGGGGCGCTGGTGGACTATTTCTCGAGGTTGGCCGAAGAGAAGATCAACGTGACGGCGACCGACGCCATCGCCGCCGGCGCCGGTCAGTTCGGCGCTATTCTGTGGGTCAAGCCTCGCGACGTGAAGCGCGCGGCGAAGGTGCTCGGCATCGTCTAAGAGCGGTCCACGGAGTTCTTGTCAGGCGGAGGCTGCTGCGACGTTAGCCCGCCGGACGCCGCGTCCAGCGCGTCGAGCGCTACCGCCTTAGCCTTGGCCGCGGCGATCCGCTCCTCGCGACTCATCTCAACGCCGCCCGCCGTTCCGCTGGCCGGTGGAGACCCTATGGGCGCCGCCCGAGACGCGCCGGGACCAGCAACGACACCGGTCGCAGCACCTGCCGTTGCCGCCGCGGCGGGTCCGCTTGACGCTGGGGGCGGTGTCTTCGGAGGCGTGGCCTGTCCCAGAAACTCCTGTTGGAGATATTGCTCGACGACCTTGCGGATCCGATCGAGTTGGTCGGCTTTGCCCGCGATGGCGTCCACGACCCGCGCATTGTCGAGACGGTACGTGACGAGACGCTTCCCCTGCGCAAGATAGACCACGAAGTGTCCCCATGAGTCCTGGAGTACGAAGGTCCGGACACGGAGCCCAAGGTGTTTCGTGATCTGAGTCATTTGGTCCAGCACCCACTTCTGCGACTAGACTTGGTTATGGGACAGGCGGTCAGCGTCTCCACGATGGAGCGTTCGGCCAGCGGATCGGTAAAGACCATCCTCGCTCTCGCCGTGGTGGCCCAGCGCTTTCTAAAGGCCTCGAGGAGTTCGTCTTTGATAGTGCCCAGCGCGACGAGGACGGAGAAGCCCCAGATCGTCAGGATCGCGAACAGTAAAGACCAATAGGTCAGGAATTTGCCCTGTGGCATCGACCCGGCAGCGGCTTTTTGAGTCTCGCCTGCCGCTCGTCCTCGGCGTCAACGAGCGCCACGAGCATGGAGAAGCTCCAGATCGTCAAAATCGCAAGCAGCCGCGACGTAGGTCAGCAACTTGCTGAGCGTCATCGACGCCCGGCCAAGGCTGATTCGATTCTTCGAGACTTGACGCTTGGGTACCCGTGATCGTCCGCGCACCGCTCGCGTGTCTCACTCGCACCTTCGGCTAACGATCCACGTCGCCCAGCACGATGTCGATGCTGGCGACCGCGACGACGACGTCCGCGAGCGGTCGTCCCACGACCATGGCCGGCAGCGTCTGCAGATTGTAGAACGACGGCGCTCGGACGTGCACGCGCACGGGCCTATTGCTCCCGTCGCTGACGACGAAGTACCCTTTCTCGCCGCGGGGTGACTCCGTGGCCACGTAGCTCTCGCCGGCCGGGGGGTGCATCCCTTCGCTCACGAGCTTGAACTGGTGGATCACCGCCTCCATGCTCCGCGCGAG
>Ga0070735_10000618_pt1 | contig 37441 bp, 43 predicted proteins | sample Coa_R1_FD_66443 | JGI IMG/M metagenome (GOLD analysis project Ga0070735, IMG submission 66443) | Surface soil microbial communities from Centralia Pennsylvania, which are recovering from an underground coalmine fire - Coalmine... | ecosystem: Environmental > Terrestrial > Soil > Unclassified ... | reverse complement strand
TCCTCGGCCGCCTGAATCAGGGTCACGCGATGGAGTCCAAGCGCGCCCTTAATGGGTAACTCTCGCGCGAATTCGTATGCCGCGGCCCGAGTAGCGCCGATTAGGACGATTTCTGAGCGATTCACCCGGGGGATGATCCACTGGCTCGCGGCTCGGATTCCGTCAACCGTTCGGACGAACCGGACTATACGTCTATCCGTCATCGCAATTTTTCTCGCAGTCATTGTACGGCCTCAGGTCGGTCTTTCAGGCAATAGAAGCGCGAAGAAGGTGATGGAAGACGCGGCGATTCCTATTAGTGGATGCTTCGCCGTAATGCACTCGGAACGAAGAGGGTCATCAGCTCATGTTGGTTTGTGAATGCTTCCCCAATGAACTCGACAGATTCTCCTCGAATGTTGGTCAACGAGAAAGTGAACTCCCCTGCGGATCCAAATTTTGTAGGTCTGGTGTTCCCCCTAACCATCGCGAGGAGCGTGGGGGCAGAGATGTTTGGAAATCCAAGCAAAAACTGACGGGAAACAATGAAGTGCTTCAACCTGGGCTGGTTCGGGTCGGCTGACCGCTTCCACCAGGGAACTGAAATTAGCCCCGCCAGGGGTACTTTATGGCTATGTTCGATGTAGCGACGGAATGTAGTGGTATAAGACTTCTTGTGCAGCCTCTGGAGCTCGCATATCGAGTCCCAACATGGGACAGTGTCCGCCGCCGCAGTTGAGAATCGCTCTCCTCCGAACATCAATGCTGATGCGCCGTAGTTGGCTTCCTCCTCCAAGGAGTCTTGATACTCCGGCTCTAGTGTCTGCGCCGTATCACCTAAGAAAAAATCCCTATGCCACGGCAGAACTGTGTGCACCGTGTCGTGGAACGACGCCCAAAGTTGCTTTGGCTTTGGTTGGGACTCATCAACCAGAATTCTTGTCTCTTCCGGGAGCCAAAGCGCAGCCAATTTCACTTTGTCCCTGATTACATTTATCGCCTTGTTGGTTCCGATTTGTATCCGATGAGCAAATTTCTTAAGCAGACCAGGCTCATCCAAGCTGTAAAAGTCGCGATGAAGCTTTAGAAACGCGAGAATTTCGTTTATGTCGATCGGCGGTTCTAGTGACGAATCCCGCAAAATCCTCTCGACAATCTTGTTAATCTCGCGCCTCGTACTATCATCGACGCTCATCTACTTGTTTAACGTTTCCGACCTTAAGAATCTGACGAATTCGTCCAAAATCTTCTTCTCGTCATTCGTAAGCTTTGAAAATGACTCAGATTTCGCCGCAAATTGAGAAGCTTGTTTCTGAAATGATTGAGGGATTTCTTTTATTGCACCCGCCAGTATTGCCAGCGTTTTTTGTGGAATATCGTAAAACTTGCTTAGCTTATGCAGAACGAGAGGCGCTGGCCTATATCCGCAATTTCGTTCGAGTTCCGCCAGTTCTTCCACTGGGAAATCGAGTTTTCTTGATAGTTGATCTAGCGACAACCCTTGCTCCTTGCGTAGCCCCCGAAGAACTTCTCGAAATGCAAAGCGGACGTCTTGCGTGCTAGGACTAGTAGGTTGAGCCACAACAGCGACATTATGATTTAGTGCCTTTGCGATTCTGTTGAGCATGCTTAGCGAATGGCCTTCGTAGTCCGAATCCTCCAGTCTGCTTATTACTGATTGGGTCGTTCCCACCATATCAGCTAGTTGCTTTTGGCTCAGTCCGGCTTGTTCACGTAGGTCGAAAATGAGCCTAGCGACTTCTGCATTTACGCGCTCCTGCTGGAGTGCACCCTTCCGCTCGGGATCGCTTCCTACAAACCTGCGGTGCAGAATGCTGACTGCATCGCTTGTAGTATTTCTCTGTTTGTCAGGCATATGTCGGCTCCTTTCTGTGGATTCTTGCACGCTTTCGCTCCTCCCGAAGGGATCGCTCTCGCTGTTGGTTCCCGTCGATGTAACGACGCCGAAGAATACGGATCGCGTCAGTTGTTTTCTGTTTGTGCTGCATTACTCCGGCTCCTTGTAGGTGTGTCCAGCGGGGTTGTTGTCAAAAACCTCTTTATTTCTTATCGCCTGGCTTATTTCTCCGGCTGGCACTTCGGATTCCTTCGTACAGCCGTGGGATATGACGGCCTGCTTCCCATTGAAGAAGTACAGCAGTCGGTAGTGGACTGATTGCAATCTGACCCGTAGCTCATAAATACCATCACGCAAGTAGTCGGCCTCCGGCCGCCGAAGTTCGTGCCCACATTCCTTCAACCGTTCGACTTTAACGATCAGCTTGTCTTGAACTTTGGAAGGAAGTCCTTCAATCCAAATCAGCGCAGGCGAGTCTCCCTCGTCCGTTGCAAAAAAAACAACGTCGGTCTCGGGCATTCTGACCCCCCAAAAAACTACACTTGCAGTCTATCGCAAATTTGCTATACTGTCTATATCGCAATATTGCGATATATCCTGTAAGGCGAGGTTGAAGGCGATGAATCAAAATAACCGTAAAGAAGACATTCACGTACAGGTCCACTACATTGCGGCGGCCAAGCCGTTCGTCAAAGACTTTCCTCCAGAGACAACCGTAGCGACTCTCAAGGCGGAAGCACTAGACAGGTTCAAACTCGTCGAGGACGCCACCAAGTCCTACAAGCTGTTCCTCCACAAGAAGGAGCTAAACAACCCGGCAGCCACTCTGGCTTCTGTCGCAGATGGGAAACACGATCTGAACATCGATTTGGAAGAGTTCATCACCCAGGGGTGAGTCGTGGCGGATCCATTCTCCAAGCTTGCTTTTGACGTCGACTTGAAAGAGGCGCTCGGCACACCAGACGCTTCGCGGTGGGTGGTTGAACGCGGTGACGGTGACCTCGAAGTCTTCGTTACCGCGTATCCAACGACCCATGCAGAGGAGAAATTTCAGGCACGGTTTTGCTGGGTGACCTATCCGGGAGAGCCGCCATCTTTCAAGTTTCGGGACTCCGCGACGGGCAGGCTGGACCTAATCACCGCATGGCCGGAGATTTCCGGATATCGACCCGGAAATTATGACGCTTGCGTCAACTGGACTGCAGAAGGATTCATGGCGCATCCAGAGTGGAAGAATGACGCAAACATCCGGTGGAAACCAGCGGGGAATGTCTTACTCAAAGTACTCCGTCTTTACCAAAGAGATTTGGACGAAAAGTTTACGAGGAGGATGCCAGGATGAGTTTCTTTCCGGTCGTGCGGCGTTGGCTCGTTCCGCCAACACTTCTACAAGTTTCTCTGTCTGAAATGGCGCTAGATGGAGCCGAAGGCAACGAAGGGATTTGCCTCTGGCTTGGAGTTCGGCACGAAGACGAGACTGCCACTGTCACTCACGCAGTAAAGCTTCGAGGTGACGGAGTGACAAAGACTCCTGCAAATATACGCTTAACACCTGAGCTCATGAGGGAGGTGCACGCCTATGCAAAGGGCATCGGGAAGCAGCTCGTGGGTCAGATTCATTCTCACGGCAAGGAATATGGAGTCGATCTTTCATTCGTGGATGTCAGGTGTGGCGTATCCGTTCCATATTACCTGTCGGTAGTCGCCCCATCGTACGGATTGGACGACGATACAACCTGGAATGACTGTGGGGTTCACATTTATCACCCTGATCAAGGCTTTATTCGCGTCCCAAACGGAGCGGTCGCAAAAACTATTTCGATTTGCAATCAAATCACTCTGGAGGAGCACACGGTTCATGGAAGCACGATTCAGTAGGCTAGCAGCAAGCATCCAGTCGCTCAGCGAAATAAGACCGGGAGCTGCGCAGGTTTTCGATCTTCCCCTGCTTCTCACCGGCGAAGCGTCCATACTCGCGACGCCGAACGGTGAGAAGTGCTTCCTGGATGCTTTTCGACTCTTGGTGCGAATGACGAAGAACCTCTCGGTTTTCACTGACGGGCAGAAAAACCTCGAACGGCAGGTGCGGGTCATCGCTGAATCGCTTACCAGATCAACGGTTCACTTCCCGCAGACAATCAACGGAAGGCCTGAACAGTTTGCGGCCATTCTCAATATCGGCTGTCAGGTTCGCCCAGAATGCCCTTGGACGACCATTAACTCCAATGGTTTTCTTGCGAGAGTCTCGTCCAAATTGCGCATCTCAGGTGAGTGCAGCCAAACTAACCCGATCGGTGCTCTTGCTGCTGCGTCACTGGGCGTTACAGAGATATTCAAGCGGCTCGTTCCCGTTAACTCGGACCGAGGCCCACTTCACGACACTCTGAGCTTCTCGTTCTATACCTACTCCGACTCCGACTGGGCTGGCCCAGAACTACCCACGGCATTGAATATTGGAACGCTTCTTCAAGTTGGGGCGGGAGCCATTGGAAATGGCATTGTTCACCTTCTGTCGCAACTAGGGCTAAACGGCAGGGTGGTAATCGTAGATAGGCAGGACTTTGCCGATGAGAACATGGGAACTTGCCTACTGATTGGCCCTTCCGACATCAACCAGCCAAAAGCAGCCACGTTGGCAAAGTTCATTTCTGGCGCAGTGGGGTACAAGGAGGAAGTCGAAAGCTCTATAAGATCCCGAGTCGGCATCGACTTTGATGTCCCAGCAATCGTCGTGAATGGCTTAGACCACATTGGGGCGAGGCGATCGGTCCAGGCAATTTGGCCTGACCTCGTAATTGATGGCGCGATCGGAACCTTCTCATGTGAGGCTACGCTGCATCCTTGGGGGCCAGACCGCTCCTGTCTCCTTTGTGACTTTGAAGAACCCACAAGGGATGTGCTGGCGGAGTCAAGCATGCTGACGGGTCTTTCAAGGGTAAAATTGCACAACCCACTCGATCTCGTGACCGAGGAGGATATACAGGCAGCGCCGGAGGAAAAGCGTGATTATCTCTATGGCTTCCTCGGAAAGACCTACTGCTCTGTCGTTTCGGACGCTGAAATGGGGCGGGTATCAGCGGGGAAAGCCAACTTCGCAGCATCTGTCCCTTTTGTCGCGTGTTTGAGCGCGTGCATGGTTGTTGGCGAGCTTGTTAGAGCCGTTTCGCATTGGACACCAGAACTCGAAACCGGATTCCAGTTTGATGTCCTCGTTGGTCCACAACGAGGCATACGCAAGAGCCATTCGCGCAAAATCCAATGCATTTGTGTAACCCGGCAGAGCCTCATAGATGGAATGCGCAAGGAGAGATCAGCAATGATTTGACGCTTAGCCGACAACCGCTGATTGCGCCCAGCAAAAAACCGACGCCACAAACGGCCTCAACTCTTCACCATCGAGTGCCGACTGACTGTCGGTCAGTCGTGACTTGCTCGGTCCCTTCCGAAACCGACAGTTGTGTCCGTGTGTGTGCTGTGTAAGAAGAGTCTCCGAGCGCTGAACGGACAAAACGTGAAGCCGGGCTGACTACCATTGCTACCAAAAAGTGCCCTATTTATTTTTCCATCGATATTGGTAAAATGTAGGTGCGCTCGGTCGCAAATGACTGGTAGCGTTGGCAGTTAAAGCAGAAATTTGCCATTGTTTATGGCAAAACAAAGGCGGTGGATGTTAATCCCTCCCTCTCCGCCATTACCTTTGTAATCTAGCACTTGCAAGGGCTCCTACCACACACTCATACCAGTGGAGGAAGCCCTTGCGAAAAGTCAAAGTCAATCTCACCAAATATGTGGACACTGATGCCGGGCTGCGCTACTGCCCAGCCGTCATCACATCGAATGGCCGCATATGACCTGTGGAATTTGAGGTTGACGCTGCTAAATCGGACTACGATACCATACCGACAACTGACGATCCCTTGCTGCGCTACCTGCAATAATGTGCACCTAGGTAGGATCGAAGCAGAGGTGCAAGCAGCATGTGATGAGGGCCGCAAAGCAGTACTCCAACTCCCACCCGTTACACTGTTTTTGTGGGCAGGGAAGATTTTCTACGGCCTTTTATACCGAGAACATTTGCTAAGCTGGAGTCGTCGCGAAGCCGATAAGGGGCCAATAGTACCCGCAGAGTTGCTGGAAAGATACCGACTGCATCATCAATTCTTGCAGGCCGCACGGATCCCATTTGAGTTCAGCCCACTTCCGGCCTCCATCTTTGTTTACGACACACTCGAACCAACAGAACGCCAGATGCGTTCGATTATTGGGACAACATCCCCGGCATGGGCCTTTCAATTCGAGTTGGGAAGGTCGGCATCATTGTTTGCTTGCAGGATGGCGGCGCAGTGAAGTATGCCTTCGAAAAGGTATACGAAAGAATTGGGAAACTGAAGTTGCATTGGGCGCAATTCGCAGAAGTGACCGCAAGAACCTTCTACGATCTATCCAGATTCAACCGCGTTCCGAAGTTCATGTTGGTCGAAGGAAAAGACCGCGTTCATGCGGTATTGAATCCATTGGGTGGATTAAGTGGAAAGCCCCTGTTTGAAAACTGGAATACGCACGACTACGCGAAGGCGCTCGCATTTTATTTTCGGTGCTCAGAACAACAGATTCACCCCGAACCCGACAAGGTGCTGAGTTGGTTATTTCGAGCGGGAAAACTAAGGCGGATGCGGCCAGACGATCCAGTGTAGAAGGCATTTCGTCATGTGTCCTACCATTCAGATCCGACTTGTTTTCCGTAATTGCATCGTGGCAATCAAGCCCACGAGCGGAAGTTGTCTCTACACTCGTGGCCACGTCTGCCCGCTGCTGCTGCTCACCGTGAAGGTGTCAACGCTTCGGGCTTCACGTCCGGCATTCCAGTCCGCTTGTCCAATTCGCGCGTGACGGGTCCAGTGGCCAACTGCATGGTTGGCGCGAATGTTTTGCGCATCTCATCCACGGTCCGCGGTTGGCCTACGGCGAAAACTTCACTGCGCTCACGCACGGCGGGAAGTTCAAACGGCGCGGCTTTTTGTGGCACTAGCGTTTCACGGGGCGTCACGCGCATCGCCATGATTTCGACGGTTGATTGCCATCCTGCCTTGAGCGCGGCATCGGCATTCAGCAGCGTCATGACGCCGCGTCGTGTGTCCGTATCGAGGACGCCACCGAGTTGCCTTATGAAATCTCCAAAATGTTTCCACAAGAAGGCATCAGTCAGCGACAGGCCGGATGGAACCGCAGGCTGCGCTGCACCCCAGTTTCGTCTCGCGTGAGTTTCAGACTGCGATAGGCGTCGAAGTAGTTAGCCTTAACTGCGTTCATAGTATTTTCCTCTCTGTCTCGTCCTCTCGATCGAATTAGACTCGCAACTCTAGCGTTGGCCAATCAGCCAAGGAGCGTCTCACCACTGGTCTGCCGATGGCAACTGGAATCCGGTTAAAGATTCTTCGGCCATCGTGCTTGGCGCATTTCTGCTTCTTGGCCGCGAGATCCCGAGCTTCTTCATCTTGGAAACGAGACTGGTTCTCGGCATTCCCAGTCGCGCTGCGGCGCCATCTGGGCCACCGACCAGCCAGCCAGTATCTTCTAGAGTCCGCAAGATTAGGGATCGCACAGAATCGCTAAACGTACCCGATGTACAGCTCATGGTTGAGGTCTTCCGAGGCCACGCCGGCGTCCGGTCGACTACCCGCAGTGGATTTGGAAGGACGCCGTCATTCGACCGAATGACGGCGCGTTCGATAAAGTTTTGGAGTTCGCGGACGTTTCCTGGCCAAGAATAGGAAGTGAATGCAAGCATCGTTTCTAGCGGTATAAGCCGAATCGGCTTGCCCATACGTGCGCTGAAACCATTAACAAAGTGAGAAACTAACTGCGGGATGTCGTTTGGTCGTTCTCGCAACGGTGGCAGCTCGATTGGGAATACGTTAAGACGGTAATACAAATCGCTGCGGAACACGCTTCGCGCAACCATTTCGGTCAGATCTCGATGCGTGGCGGTTACTAGACGGACGCTGATGCGATGGGTCCTGCCACTGCCGAGACGTTCGAATTCCTGCTCTTGCAAGACCCGTAGCAGTTTAGGCTGCAGCGCAAGTGGCAGGTCCCCGATCTCATCTAGGAACAGAGTTCCGGTATCGGCCATTTCGAAGCGGCCAATCTTTTGGGCGATGGCCCCCGTAAACGCTCCCTTTTCGTGCCCGAACAGTTCGCTCTCAAGAAGATCAAATGGAATCGCAGCGCAATTCACCTTGACGAATGGACATCCGCGGCGGGCGCTTAGATCGTGAATCGCGCGGGCTATCAATTCTTTGCCCGTCCCGGTTTCTCCAAGGACCAGGACGGTGGAGTCCGTTGGTGAAACTCGCTCTACTTCAGCAAGTACAAATTTAAGAGCAGGGCTGCTGCCAACAATTCCTTTGAAGGCAGGCTCGTTCTTGCCCTGTTCGTCTGATTGGACTCTGCTTCCTTCGTCTATGGACACGATTTCTACACCATCGTGTGGAGAGCCTTTGTATTTCCGCTGAAGATGAGTGTGATCTGTCCCACTGCTAAACATTGGAAAAGCTGCGGTCGCCATCGGGTCCCCCAGGAGCCATCGAGTCTTTATCGAGTCTTTATTAAGACAGTAAAGATTTCTACCGAAGTGCATAAGCCCAGATGGAGCACAACGGAGATGCCTCGTTCGAGCCAGATTGCTTTAGCCTCGACTGCGATGAAGGGCGCGGGAAAGCCTATCCGCCGAGCTTGGAAGAAAGGACCGTGTCAGAAGTCGTTGCAGTACCGGGGACTTTATTTGGAGTCTGAATGGACAATGAGTCGGCGGCCGAATAGGCGGGAATCAAGTGAAAAGGCTCCCGGACCCAAAAGGAAAAGAGCGGCGGTGACACAGAATGAGAAGGCAAAATGAAGAGGATTTAGCTGGTGGGCGCGTAGCAGCACGAAAATCTGCAGCAGAGCGGAGACGCTGCAAACGGCTGGCGTAAACGCTCCAAGGACGAAGGCTCCGGCAAGGACGACAACTCCGGCAATCTCCCACACAGGGATTGAAACGGTTTCATCAAGGATGCAGTTGCGGACAAGCATTCCTCCAGCACACAAGCGTAGGAGCAGGAGCCCCCAGCCTGCCGCGCCAGCGGGAAACATCGAAAACAATCTCTGCACGACTCTACAGTAATTCTGCACGGCTGCGGGGGGGAATCCCAGAAGGAGGCAAAACCGACTAGCCCTTTCGAGGGGGGCTGACTTGGCAGAATGGTCGTATGATATCGGATACAGGAGGAAGTCGAGGTTGTTGGTATGGCCGAGACCCACAGCATCCGTGTGATGGCAGTAGATGATCACCCGTTGATGATGGCTGGAATCGTGGGTGAGATCAATGCACAAACTGACATGCGTGTTGTTGCAGAGGCTTCCGATGGCGATGAGGCGCTAGGGCTTTTTCGGAAACACCGTCCCGACGTTACGTTGATGGATATACGCATGCCGAAAGTGGACGGCATCGCGGCCATCTCGTCGATTCGCCAGGAATTTCCGCATGCCCGAATCGTGGTGCTGACGACTTCGGCGGGTGACGTTCAAATACTTCGCGCGTTTAAAGCTGGAGCGGTCGGATATCTGCTTAAGAACCTGCTGCGAACCGAATTAGTGGAGACGATTCGTTTGGTTCACAAAGGTCATAAACGCATTCCGCCAGAGATCGCCCAACAGCTTGCAGAACATGCGGCGGATGATTCGATCACCACTCGTGAACTCGATGTACTTCGCGGTGTGGCAAACGGTAATTCCAACAAAATTATCGCTTCCGATCTGAAAATCTCTGAGCACACAGTCAAGAATCATCTGAAGAGTATTCTCTCCAAGCTGAACGCGAGCGATCGCACGCACGCCGTCATGATCGCTCTAAAACGCGGCTTCCTCGATACTTAGAAGGGCAAGTAGATTGGCGAGCCAGTGGCTGGTCTCCTTCGTTCTTAACACTGTTTTAACGGGGCGCATCTCCGTTCTCGTCGGGACCACCCTCCTGTTTCGCGCCGTGCCACAGTTTCGGCAGCTTCCATATAGAACCGTTCCGTTCTGAAAGGTAGGCAATTCGGGCTGCTATTCGCAATTCAACCTCGGTGCCGGCCGCGCTCTTGCTCCACACATCCAGGTGAGCCCCAACTTTCTGTGCACGCTCTCTCATTCCAGGCAATCCAAAATGCCCGTCCCGATGTCCTTGCCGGAGAATGGTGGAGTCAATTCCCGTGCCGTCGTCCCGGATCCGTATACGCAACTCGCTCCGCTCGTAGTTGAGTTCGACTTCAATTGAGTGAGCCCCAGAATGCACAAAGGAGTTGCTCAGCGCTTCTTTCCCAATCTTGAATAATTCCTCAAAAACTACTGGATGCAGCGAACGGATAGCCCCGCTGACTACCACTCTAAAGTCGCAAGAACTACCGCGACGCATTCCCTCGCCAAAATCGGAGAATGCTGTTGGCAAGTCGGTTTGTTCGGAAGCTGTGGCCCGCAAATCCAGCACCAGTTCGCGCCCTTCGAGCATCACCTGGTCCGATTGCTTCAGGGTTTCTTCAAACATGCGCCGCACAGGCTCCTCTTTACTGAGCTGAGATGTGGCTGTATGGAAACGCAGCAATAAACCCTGGATTCCTTGAAAAAACGTGTCATGCAAATCCCTTGCGATCCGCTCCCGCTCCGCGAGCCGCTCGTACATGCGCCCGCGCAGTTGCAAAGTCACTTGCCGAATTCGGAAACGGTATGCCGAATAAACAAAACCTATGAAACCAAGCAAACAAATCACTTTGAACCAAGTACTCTGCGTGAACGCCGGTGGGATCGTAAATGCAAGCTGTGCCCCACTCTCATACCAGACTCCGTCGTTATTGGATGCGATCACACGAAAGCGATAGGATCCCGGTGGCAGGTCGGTGTAAAACGCCTGCCTGCGAACTCCCGCTTCCTGCCAGGCCGTGTCTCTTCCTTCGAGCCTGTAGCGGAAACGCACTTTCTGCGGGTTGACGAAACTCAGCGCAGCGTAATCGATCTCTATATCGCGCAACCGCGCAGGAAGAACCAGTTTGTCGTCGGGCTCATATGGTTTGCGGTCCACGAGAACTTTCTCAATCTGAACGGGTGGGATAACGTCATTCTGCGTCAGGTGCGCGGGATCGATGACTTCCAGCATGTGCCTATTCGCGATCCAGAGGCGGCCATCAGGTGTCCGCGCCATCGGATTGAAATTGGGGGGGGGGCCGCCCGCTTCCGCACCATCAAAGGCGTCTAACAGCATAGGGGCGACGATGCTGGTATCGTCGCGCCACCAGCGATTCATTTTCTCTTTATCTATTCTTGCGACACCGCATCCCGTGTACAGCCAGAGCGCCCCCTGATCGTCCCATTCGGCACCGATCACCGCATCGCACGGCAAACCATTTTTCGACGACAGCAGGCGCGAGACGCCATCTTTCCAACCGACCAGACCAGCCGACGTGGTCGCGAAAACGGTGCCGTCCGGATTGACCAGAACCTGGTAAACATAGGATTTGGGACCACCGGGCGAAGGAAATACCTCGGCATGACCATCGTGAAACCGGGCGAGGTCGCCATTTCGAAGGCCGAGCCACAGCGCCCCGTTCGGGCCGGCGGCCAGCGCGCGAGCGGAAGGAATGACCGCTTCCGGATATGCGTCGACCACTTGCAGACCGTGAATGTGAATCAATTCATGATTGCCGCCGCTGACTTCCGCCCAAATATCGTGAGCGGAATCTTCTGTAATGCCCACGATGAAACGAGTCGAGCCACCAGACTTGTGCTGGACTCTCTGAAATTTGACGCCATCGTAGCGATACAGGTCATTGTTGATTCCACACCAGACCCGGTCGAAGCTGTCTTCGAAAATGGCGAGAAAGCCGGGCTCTCCTGGGTCGCGTCGAACTCTGTCGATATGGCCGTTCTTCCATACATTCAGGCCATCGGACCCGAACCACACTGCGTTATCGCGCCCAGCGGTAACCGCATCGACAATGTCGCCGGGCAAGCCCGCGCGCTTCGAAAAGGTCGTGATTTTTTGGGGATGAAAGTAGTCCACGCCGCCCGAGGTGACCACCCAGATGCCATTTTCGCGATCCTGATAAAATCTGAGGACATAATCTCCGGAGAGACCATCCTGAATGTCGAACTTTTCAAAGTCATTTCCGTGAATGTGATAAATCCCGTGATTCTTAGTGCCTAGCCAAATTCCCCCCTCATGATCACGAAAGACTGCCAGCGCATCGATTCTTGAACTGTCAAATCCCGGTACTTTCACGGATTCCCAGTGACCCATTGAGATTTTTTGCAGTCCCCCGAAAGTTCCGGCATGAGTAACGCAAACTAAGACGGAGCCATCCGGCATTCCAATCACACCGCCGACATTTTCGATCCCTTTCGTCTGCGCCCATTCCTTGGGCAGATAGGTCTCGAAGTGACCTGGCTTCCAGCGTAAGAGCGGACCTTCCGTCTGCACCCAGAGGTAACCTTGTGTATCTTGAGCCAGTAAGTACGAGCAGCAGGACTTCCCAGCAAACCCGTCGGATTGGTCCAGGCAGTGGATTTGTGTCGGCAACGCCTGACAAAGCGGAGTTCTTAGGGCACCGCCAGCTTCACTGCGCGTGAACCAGATATTGCCAGACTGGTCTTCAAGCAAGCCTGCCACGTCATCATGAAAATCGGGGTAGACAAACAGCTTGTGATCCACGAAGTGCGCGAGGCCTCCGTTCATGCCGATCCATAGGCTGCCATCGCGGGCGCCTAAAAGCCCATAAATCGAATTCGACGGAAGTTTCTTGCCGTCCGGCGAGGACCATGGCTCGAAGCGGGAACCGTCGAAACGGAAAAGGCCCGAAGCCGTCCCAATCCAGATGTACCCGTCCATGGTCTGCGTAATTGCGTTCGGCGAGCCACTGAAAAAGCCGTCACGCATCAGCCAGACACGATGGGCGTACTGCGAGAGGCGCTGCTCTTGGGCCAGCGAGCAGATGGAAACGGAACATATGGCCAGAAGGGCAACGATGGTCAAGCTGGTTGTCGAAAAACATAACCCGATCGAGCACGATTGTTTTGATGCCAGTATCTTCATTTTCAAGCTGTCTTCAGACGTGGTACCATCGGCCGCGCGAGCGAGATCTTCTTAGCCTGTTCCCCTAAGACTCAGCCCTTGCTCACATTCTGTAAGCAACGGCTCGGTCCAATTCATTTCCACCTTCGGACTCACTGATGACTCGTTGATGTCGTGGCCGATAGATCCCGAGCCTCTTCATCTTGGAAACTAATGTTGTACGTTTCAATCCAAGGCGGGCGGCTGCTCCTTGCGGTCCTCCTATCATTCCCCCTGCGACCTCCAGGGTCTGAAGGATCAGGGCGGTTTCGTGATCCCGCAGTGTGCCTTGCGCTGCAATTGAATTTGTTGGACTTGTCCCGGACGGAGGCAGTGGATTGGGAAGCACTCCGTCCTCGGATCGGATGACAGCCCGCTCGATCAGATTTTGGAGTTCCCGAACATTTCCAGGCCAAGGGTACGCGACGAATGCATTCATTGTTGTCTGGGGTATCTGTTCGACGCGCTTTCCCATGCGCCGTCCGAATACCTCGACGAAATGCAGGACCAACTCGCGAATGTCCTCTCGGCGCTGCCGCAGAGGCGGAACCAGCACAGGGAAGACGTTGAGACGATAGTAAAGATCACTGCGGAATTCATTACGTGCAACCATCTGCGCAAGATCGCGATGGGTCGCCGCAACCAGACGCACGTCGATCTGATGCGTGCGGCCACTTCCCAGGCGCTCGAACTCTTGTTCCTGCAAAATGCGCAAGAGTTTAGGTTGCAGGGCCAGTGGCAAGTCTCCAATTTCGTCCAGGAAGAGAGTGCCGGTATTAGCCATTTCGAAGCGGCCAATTTTTTGCGCTACCGCTCCTGTAAAGGCGCCCTTCTCGTGCCCGAATAACTCACTTTCCAACAGATCGAAGGGGATGGCAGCGCAGTTGACCTTGATGAATGGGCGCGCGTAGCGTGCGCTCAGATTGTGAATTGCCCGAGCAATTAGCTCCTTGCCGGTGCCGGTCTCTCCCAGGATCAACACGGTGGAATCAGTTGGCGACACGCGCTCCACTTCGGTAAACAGAGATTCCAGAGCACGGCTGCTGCCTACGATTTGGTCAAATTGGCGGTCTCTTTCGTCCTCTTCACCCGCCCGAAGTCTTCCGAGAAAGCCCACAAGTCCTCCCAATCAAAGACGGTGGCCGCAACATCCTCAGGATTTCAGCGCCACTCGAACGGCTCCAAGTAGCGTTTCGCCGTCGAAAGGCTTGGTCAGGAATTTCACAGCACCGCCTCGCATCGCCTGCAGTCGCATCTTTTCGTCGCCGTGTGCGGTGATGAAAATGGTCGGAATTGGGCAATGATCAGAGTTCAGCTTGGACTGGAGGTCTAATCCTGACATCCCTGGCATTCGGATATCGGCGATCAAACAGCCGGTTTCTTGTTGTTGGTCAGAGCTCAAGAACTCCTCCGCAGACGCGAAGGATTGCACTGGAAAACCCGCGGATTTCAGCAAACGTTGCACGGCGCGCCGATATGAGTCGTCGTCTTCGATGACGGCAACCAGCCGTTCCTTCCGCTCACTAGCCATACAGGTACAGGATTGGTCCGTGGGCGGCAGAACGCAATTATTGATTGTGATAAGGGTGGTGATAGATATACATAGGGCGTATGGAGGGAACTGGTGGACAGCGTTTGCGATTTGGCTAGCTGAGCGTTGGAAGCTTAAGTTTTTCTGCCATTCTTCCGAGTTCAGCTGGGGAGTTAGCTCCCATTTTGCGCATCACTTGGCCGCGATGAACGGTCGCGGTGATTTCGCTGGTTCCCATCGTCGAAGCGATCTGCTTTGTAAGCATGCCAGACATCATAAGACGCATTACTTCGCGCTCCCGCGCAGTCAGCTTCTCGTAACGTTCCCTCAGCTGTGTAATCTCGTTTTGTTCACGCCGCCATTCTGCGTTGCTCTTCAGCGCCTGATGAATCGCATCTAGCAGATCCTGATCACGGAAAGGTTTTGTCAAGAATTCCACCGCGCCAGATTTCATGGCTTTGACAGTCATGGGAATGTCTCCATGGCTCGTGATGAAAATGATAGGAATCTGGGCTCCCGCTTCCTTTAGATGGTGTTGAACCTCCAAGCCACTCATTCCGGGAAGGCGCACATCAAGCACCAGGCAAGTCGGGCTGTCTGGAAGCTTTTGTCGCAGGAAATCCTGTGGCGTGGAAAACGACTCGGAATACAAACCTACAGCCTTTAACAGACGCTGCATGGCCGCGCGCATGCGCGCATCATCATCCACAATAAACACGGTTGGATTGTCGGAAAACGTCATGCTTCTGCTCATTCTACTGCGCAGGGTACATGAGTTCATCGGATTCCGTCGACGGAAGCGCAAGCGTTCTGGTTGATCGCTTTCTTCAGTCTCGCACGAGCTCTTACGAGCCCCGCCTTTACTGTCCCGGAAGTACCCCCATGCGATGTGCAGTCTCGCGAATGCTCAAGCCATCGATGTCGCGCAATTGGAAGGTCATCCGCAAAGTAGGCGATAGCCGGGAGGTTGCACGTGCCAATGTTGCTGCAACTTCTCGGCTTTGGTACAAGTCTTCGGGACCCGGTCGGGTATCCGAGACGAAATCTGCTGGCGAAAGATTCTGCTCTCGAATTGTTTCGTCCAGGCTGATTTGCACTCGCAATGAACGTCGACGTAACTTCATACGCGCAGAATTGATCACGATCGTCGTGAGCCACGTGGACATCTTAGCTTGACCCCTGAATTGGTCCACGTGCGTGAAAGCCGACAACAGAGCGTCTTGGACGGCATCCTGCGCGTCGGCTACGTTGCCCAGATGAGCGAGCGCTATTCGGCGAAAGCGAGGCGAATGGTGGGTGATCAGGTGCGCCAGTTCTTGAACTTTTCTATGATAGCGGCCGATGGAAGTCGGTTCTGGATTTAGTCGTAGCGCCGTCGCTGCAATGGATGTGACTCCTTCGCCCTCCTTGAGTGCATGTCGGATTCCATTTAAATGGTTTTTCCTTCCCCGTTTGATACTCGCTCGGGTTTTGATGCGCCTTATACGTTTCGAATGGGGAAGAGTTGCGAGACCGGGCAAAGCATGATTTCGCTTTCACTCGCACGAAGGGACTTCGTAGTGTTGCTATTGCGACATGCGACTTTGGGACGACTCCCAGCGGCGACGTCACTCAAGATGAACGCCGCAATTTCTTTGATGGCACACGCAAGATAGTCTCAGAGTCCTTATATCGACGCAGCGGCGATGGTATTGCAAATACCTGACCTTCCATCTGCCCGCTTACCTGCGAATTGCTAGTACTGTGGGACACGTGTCCGGCCTTAAGAATTGGCTATTTTCTTGCTCCACCCAATCCCATGCAGTCGGGCTTTAAGAGCATTCCGATTCCGAAGCGAACACCCAACGGTGAGTTACCGGAAACTCTGATCCGTCGGGCACAAACCGCGCCGTACGTCAATGCCCCATTGAACGTACTGGAAATCCTTCGCAGCCACTGGCCAGAGTATCTGATGGAAGCCGGCGAAATTGCGTCATACATGTTCCTTGTTTGTGCATTCGCCACCTTGCTGCTACATCCCATTTCCCCACTGCACTTCATTCACAGCGGGTTCCTTCGTCGAGCTGTCATGGGACTTCTAGTTGGTTCTGCGGTGGTCGCGATCATCCTGACGCCTTGGGGCAAACAGTCCGGAGGGCATTTCAACCCGGCGATAACGCTGACTTTTTATCGCCTTGGGAAATTGGCGTTTTGGGATGCTTTGTTTTACGTTGCCGCACAGTTCGTCGGGGCTGCCGGCGGAGTCGGATTCGCCACTTACGTACTTCGAGGCGCGCCTGGAACCCCTTTCGTGCACTATGCGGTTACGGCACCCGGGAGATTTGGCAATTCCGGGGCATTCTTGGGGGAACTGACCATATCCTTTCTCCTGATGATCACCATCCTGGTTGCCTCGAATCGCCGAGGACTGACGCGATACACACCCTATTTGGTGGGTGCGTTGTACGCAACTTTCATAACCTTCGAGAGTCCACTATCAGGGATGAGCATGAATCCGGCACGAACGTTCGGTTCGGCATTTTTCGCCGGCTATTGGCAAGCATATTGGCTTTACTTGATTGCCCCCACACTTGGCATGTTTGCCGGCGCCGAAGTGTTTTTGTGGGCTCGCAGAGGGATTAATTCCTACTGCGCAAAGCTCGATCACGACAATCACACGCGTTGCATATTTCTCCACGGATATCGAAACAGCGCAAGCCTGAAATCTTCTTTTAAGGAGATACTAGGATGAATAAACGGAAACTAGCCCTTGTGATCGTGTTGTTTGCCGCCTGGTACGCCTTTCGACCGGAGCGCATCATCATGAATCACCCGATCAACGAAGCTTTTCCAGCCCCCGCAGAAGCCTCATCGGCACAAGTCGTTGAGTCGGGCACTTTCTACGGAGTGGTGCATCCAACCACGGGTAGCGCAACCATCTACCGCCTTGCGGACGGGAATCGCTTTCTCCGCTTTACCAATTTCAAGACCTCGAATGGACCCGATGTCCACGTCTACATGGTTGCGACCGACGACGCAAGAGACAGCACCACGGTGAAACAGTCTGATTTCACTGATCTTGGAACAATCTAGGGGAACATCGGAGACCAGAACTACCCTTTAGGCCACGACTTGGATTTGTCGAAGTACCGGACGGTTTCCATTTGGTGCAAGAGATTCGCGGTCAATTTCGGCGCGGCACCGCTGAGACCGGATCATAATTAACACACATGATCGCTGGGGGCTCGGCATGGTGGTGCATGGCATTTCGAGACGACATCACGCGGCTATCGCCGCTCTGCTGGGCAGCGTGAAATGGAATGTGGCCCCTCGGTCGGAGTTCCCAGTGGCCCAAATACGGCCACCATGCGCTTCCACTATGGAACGGGTAATAGCTAGTCCTAGGCCCGTACCTTGAGGCTTCGTGGTAAAGAATGGGTTAAAGATTTGCTCGGTATTTTCGGTGGGCAGTCCCACGCCGGTATCGGTGATCGAGATCAGGATCTGACCGTCGTCGGCCAACAGCGACTTAATGTCGAGCTCACCGCTTGTGCCTCGCATTGCTTCAATACTGTTAAGGATGAGATTCATAAAGACCTGTTGCAACTGCACTCGATCCGCCATGACCGTCGGAAGCCCTCGGCCGAAATCCGTTCGTATCGCAACCGAGTGCCGATGTGCCTCATTCTGCAGCATCATGATCATCTCTTGAATGACTTCGTTTACCTCGACTGCAACCAGTTCTGAAGAGCCTTTCTGATACAGCAAGCGGACTCGGTCAATGATATCGGCCGCACGTCTGGCGTCTTTGACCATTTCGAGCGCAGCTTCTCGGGCTTCGAGAATATCAGGGTGATCGCGATCCAGTAATCGGAAGCATGTTTCAGCGTTGGTAACTGCCGCTCCAATGGGCTGCTTGATCTCGTGGGCCAACGAGGCAGTCAGTTCGCCCATCGTACTTACTCGGTTGACGTAGGTAAGTTCCGCTTGCGCGCGACGCAATCTTTCGCGCTCTTCCTCAGTCCGCCTGCTCTCAGTCACATCCATCACAACGCCCACGAATTGCTGCAGTCCTCTCGTTGGACCAAAAACAGGCTCGCCGACGGCATGAAGGAATTTGATTGCGCCACCTGGAACGACAATTCGAAACTCGATGTCGTAATCAGACTTCTCGGCGATTGCTCGATCGCTGGTAGCTTTCAACCCGGCCAGGTCGTCGGGGTGAATACGCTGCAGGTATTGTTCCCAACTAGGCGCACCATCTTTAGGGTCAAAGTCGTATATGCGATACCATTCCTCGGAGAGATACAACGGTCTTCTGCCTGGCGCCTCCCAAGCAAAAGTCCCTATGCGCGCCAGTCTCTCCGCCTGAGCTAGGTAGCTGTGAGTGCGGCGAAGGGACTCCTCGGCCCGCTTTTGCTCGCTGATATCACGAACAAAAGCGGTGAAAACACGGTGTCCGTCCCGGCTCAATTCTCCCATGGAAACCGAGATCGGGAACTCTTGCCCATCTTTGCGAAGCCCGACCAGTTCTATGCCCCGCCAGTCGAACCGCTGCTTCCCGGTAGACGAATAGCGCTGTAATCCTTCCTGATACGCAGACCGGAGGAATTCCGGCATCAGCACAGTCAACTTGTTTCCAATTAAGTCGTTTGAGGGATAACCAAAGATCCTCATTGTGGAGGCATTGGCGAAGATGATTGTGCCGCTATCGTCCGCACTGATCACGGCATCACTTGCCGTTTCGATCAAAAGGCGGTAACGTGCCTCGCTCTCTTGCAGTTTGATCTGCGACTGCTTCTGGGCGTCGATGTCATCGAAGGCGACGAGAGTACGCAGGGATGGCTGTCTGTCTCGTGTTCCTAGCACGGCTAACGCCTTCTTGATCAAAAACCAGCGGTACTGGCCATCGGAACGCTGTATTCGAGTCTCGGTCTCGAAGGACCTGCTAGTCGACAAAGCTATGTTCCATTCCTCCACAAATCTGGCGAAATCGTCCGCGTGAATGATAGACCGCCAGCCCGAATCGTTGAGCTCTTGTGGTGAGTAGCCGGTATATTCTTGCCAAGCGCGATTCACAAACTCAACGGTGCCGTCGGGCAATGCGCATACGACCAGTGCGGGGATGGTTTCGATGACGTTCTGCAGGTCCATCGAATCGCTATGCGTTGACGACGAATATTTCATTCGAATGTGCTATAGGGCTGCTTGTAGTCAGCTGTGAGTATCACGGAGTTTTGCAGTAGGATCCTCAAAGCCGCGCGAAGTCGGGAAAATTGCTCAAACGAATGCACAACCGTAAATATCAGATCCCCCCTATGCGACCTCTTCAGTGCTGGACAAGGATGCTTCCTTGGTTTCGCAGTAAGGATTTTGCTTGAGTTGGTCATTCCAAACGGCAAGGGGGTGTGTCGCAAATCCGCCCAATAAAAGGTGACCAGAAACCGTATTGACATCGTACATACAAACCATCACACAGGGATACCGAGGCGCGAGGGCCGTCACACCGGTTTCAAGCTCGATTACCTCGCTAGCACCCCTGCCGGGTAGCGCGTCTCGGCCTATTCCTAGGTTCCCTAGGTATCGGATTGCCGTGGCTCCTTTCCGAACAGCAGACGAAAAAGCATCCTCGATTTTAGCGAGGGTCACGGATGCGGAAGAGTCGCGGCGCAAAATGACGAGCCGTTCTTGCTGGCGCGTGCGATCGAGGTCGGGGTGAGCCTTTCGTAGAATTTCCAGGACGCGCTGGTTAGCTTCATCGTGCCCGAAGAGCACGGAATATTCGGTTTCGTCGTCGATCCCGACCTGAAGAAAGCGCACTCCCGACTCGAATTCATCGTCGGTTTTCCAGAAATGGACAAGATGACTGCCCAAGGCCACATCATCTTCGGTGATGCCGAGCGGAATCTTACGCACCGTCACGCCGGTTCCCCTTCGGGCGTGATTCTACACCTCGGGGGTCCGATGACACTATACCCGCGTCGCGAGTGTCTTGCTTTCGACATTCGTCTTAATGCCGTCGCGATGACCGGAAAAACGAGCCGCCGGTTCCAGCAGGTTGGGTTGGCAACGTGTTAGAGGCGAAGGGGATTGCGTCGTCACGCCATTTTCTGAGTTTGGCAGTTGCAGTGCAACCCACAACCCCGGAAAATTGAAAGACCTTGCAATCCCACATAAATTCCACGCGATGGGGACAACTCACTATGCGCAAAACAGCCTCTACGACAAAGCATGCCTCATCCAAGTCTTTCTTGCCTCGCACATCCGTCCACAAAATCGAAGCCGATGGGGTCGAACTTTTTTATCGCGAGGCAGGTGATGCGACGGCTCCAGTCATTCTTTTGTTGCATGGATTTCCGGCTTCATCCTTCATGTTCCGCGAGCTGATTCCGCGTCTTGCCGACGATTACCGTGTCATCGCGCCGGATCTGCCCGGGTTCGGATTTACCCGCATTCCCAGTGAGCGAAAATATGAATACTCGTTCGATGGATTGGCTTCAACGGTCGAAGCATTCGCCGATGCACTCAAACTCAACCGGTACGCAATCTATGTATTCGATTACGGCGCGCCAACGGGCTTCCGTTTGGCGATGGCTCACCCCGATCGGATAACAGCGATCATTTCGCAGAACGGAAATGCGTACGAAGAAGGCTTGAGCTCAGGTTGGAATCCGATCCAGAAATACTGGAAGGAGCCGAATGCGCAGAATCGCGCCGCCCTTCGCGATTTTCTAACACCCGAAGCGACGAAGTGGCAGTACACGCACGGCGTTAGCGATTCAGAAAGTATTCCGCCCGAGTCGTACACATTGGATGCGGCTCTGCTGGAACGGCCGGGGAACAAAGAGATTCAGCTCGATCTGTTTCTCGATTACGCCTCGAATGTAAAGCTCTACCCCAGATTTCAGGAATACTTCCGCAGATTGAAGCCACCGTTGCTGGCGATCTGGGGCAAGAACGATCCTTTTTTCATTCCCGCAGGAGCCGAGGCATATCAGAAGGACTTGCCCCACGCAACGGTGCAATTTCTCGATACCGGTCATTTCGCAATTGAGACACACGTCGTAGAAATTGCCGACGCCATGAAGCGTTTCCTTGCCGCCAATGGTATTTGTCAACGTCGTGCAGAAGGTGTGGTTTCGCAATGATGCCTTTAGCCCAGCAAAGTGTAATTGAGACCAGGAGGAAAATATGGAACGGCGCAGCTTTCTTGGTGGGCTTACCGCTGCATCTCTAGGTGCTCTGCTTAAGCAGCTTTTCGGTGAGTCTGCGCTAGCGCAGAACACCGCCCAATCTGGCTCGAATTCGCCTGGGAACGCTTCCAAGAAGGGTGAGTTTCCCCAGAACTCAACCGTAATTTTGGTGCATGGAGCGTGGGCCGACGGCTCGTGTTGGCGCAACGTCATTCTGCCTTTAGAACGGCGTGGTCTTCATGTCATCTGTGCGCCGATCCCGCTCACGTCCTTAACCAACGACGCCGCTGCTTTGAGCCAGGCACTGGAACGAACCAGCGGCCCGGTGGTCCTGGTGGGACACGCCTACTCTGGCGCAGTGATCGCAGCGGTGAGGGAAGAGCGGGTCAAGTCTCTGGTCTATATCGCGGCGCTCGCCCCGGATGAGGGTGAGACCGTCGCCAAGGTTTTTTATCTTGACCCAAAGCCTCCGGAATCCCCAAAGTTGGCCCCCGATTCTCATGGCTTTATATGGATTCCGGACGGTGGGTTTCGCCAAGCGGTTGCCCACAAGGCTTCTGCCGAACAAACTAGCATTGCAACTGCCGTGCAACGGCCAATCGCGGTTCAGTGCATTCAAGAGCCGTCCCCCACGCCGGCCTGGAAAACAAAGCCGTCATGGTTCCTGATCGCTGAAGAGGATCGCATGATTAACCCGAAGACACAGCGTTTCATGGCCGATCGTATGAGGGCGAAGGTCCATTCGCATCATGTGGACCACAGCCCCATGTACTCAGAGCCGAATCTCGTGATCAACATAATTGTGGAAGCGGCGCGTCAAACCCTCTCGTGATAGGCAGCATGACCGACTTATTTTCTTTAATAGATAGGAGGAGCGATGGAAATGGCTACTAAATCTGTCGCCATCGTCACGGGCGCGAGTTCGGGGATAGGACGGGCCACGGCCATCCGGCTCGCTCGCGATTTCTCGTCCATTGTGCTGGTCGCAATGGATGAGGACAAGCTGGAAACAGCTGCGGCCGAAGTACAGTCCATAGGGGCGGAAGCGATGGTGTTGGCTTTCGACCTGCGCCAGCCCCAATCGGTAAAGACCATCATCGAAGAGATTCTTGATCGCTTTGGCAGAGTCGACGCGCTGCTCAACATTGCGGGCGCCGTGGCGCAGATTGATTTATTTCAGATGAACGATGCGCAGTGGGACGACGGCATGGCGCTCAAGTTCCACGGAGCGCGTCGCTTGACGATCCAGGCATGGGACGCACTGAAGGCCTCAAATGGATCCGTTGTGTTTATGTCGGGAAGCGCAGCTTTCGGTCCAAAGCCGCAATTTGCGGCGGTTGCCACGATCAACGCGGCTATCAACGCCCTTGCCAAGGCATTCGCGGAGCAAGGGATCAAAGACGGCGTGCAGGTTAACAGCGTGTCGCCTGGGGCCGTGATGACCGGACGCCAGCATGCGTTCTTCGAAAAGTGGGCGCCTGCTCATAACCTTACGGTGGAAGAGGCAATCAAGAAATTTCCAGAGCAAGCTGGCATAACTCGCATGGGAAAGCCGGAAGAGATTGCCGACCTGATGAGTTATCTCGTTTCCCCTGCCGCGAAGTGGATGACCGGTGCGGCAGTGCGCATGGATGGCGGAGAGGTTAAAGGGATTTAAGTCAGGAAGGAGGAAGCAATGGAGCGTCGCATGTTTCTTGGCGGCTTGACAGCCGCATCAATCGGCGTCCTGCTGGAGAACCCTTTCACCGAACCCTTGCTGGCACAGAACTCCGCTAAGATTGGAGGAAGCATGGCTGACCAGGGATCGTTCGGGTCTTCTCAAGTCGAAGTTTCAGGGAACACGATTTTCATTCGTCGCTACGGAAGTGGGCCGCCAATTCTGCTAGTGCACGGCTTCCCGCGCACCAGCCTGATGTGGCGATTTCTTGCGCCCCAAGCTTGCCGAGAATCACACCGTGATTTGCGTGGACTTGCGCGCCTACGGTGCCAGTGGGATACCTGCTTCTACGGACGACCACTTTCCTTATTCCAAGCGCGCAATGGCAAAGGAATTGGTTGAGGTGATGGACAAGCTCGGATTTCCGACTTTCGCGCTGATCGGCCATGATCGTGGAGGACGCGTTTCTTACCGGCTCGCCCTAGACCATCCGAAGAACGTGGAGCGACTCGCTGTATTCGATGTGATTCCAATCCTTGAAGCATGGAGCCGGTCCGATGCGCGCTTCGCTCAGACCTACTGGCCTTGGATTTTGCTGTCACAGAAGGAGCCGCTCCCGGAGAGTTACCTGCTCGGCGCTCCCGATGCGGTCTTCCATAACCCCTTCGGTCAAGGTTCCTTCGGCCCGAAGATTCTCGAAGAATACGTTTCCACCTATCGCCATCCCGCTCGCGTTCATGGCATCTGCGAAGAATATCGAGCCGCAGCAAAGATCGATGTCGAACATGATCGTGTAGACAAGGAAGCCTCGAAGCGAATCGAATGTCCGATGTTGCATCTATGGGCCGAGGGTGGCCCGCTGGATACTTTTTACGCAAACGATGGAGGGCCGCTTGGTATTTGGCGCCAATGGGCGCCACGCGCGCACGGACAGGCGATGAAGGGCGGTCACTTCTTCCCGGAAGACAATCCCGACGAAACCGCAGTTCTCGTCAAGCAGTTCCTCTCGGCTTGAGGCACTCGTTGGTGAGAAGACAGGACTGTGCCTGCGGCCAGACTAGAGCGTCGGCATCTAATGAGGGAATGTCTTTGCAAGAACTTTCGAGGCGGAAAAGGAATTGACCATGTGGAATCTTAAGGATCGTTTGGAAGAGTTTAAAAAGACTTTCGAATCCGGGTCTCCTCCATACAATGCAACGCCAGAAATAGTCGCCACGATGCATCGTGCGACCGCGGAGCTCAAGGCATCCGGAATCGAAGGTCGGGCACTCAAAATCGGCGACCGCGCCCCGAATTTCGCACTTTTCAACCAGGACCACGTCGAGGTGTCGTCGAAAGATCTGCTGCGGCAGGGTCCGATGGTTGTCAGTTTCTTTCGTGGACACTGGTGACCCTACTGCAATATGGAGCTGGAGGCTCTAAAAGAAATTGATTCTGAAGTGCAAGCGCTGGGAGCGCAAACTGTGGTCCTAACTCCGGAACTGGAGCGGTACACGCGCGCGCTTCGTAAAAAACTGAATCTGCCCTTCGATATTCTCACGGATCTTCATCTCAAGACGGCTGAGCAATTTGGCCTCGTCTTCACTTTTCCGGATTACTTGACGGACCTCTACCAATCTTTCGGAAGCACCCTCGACAGGTTTCATGACGAATCGGAATACCGCTTGCCGATACCCGCGCGTTATATCGTCGATTCGGCCAATTTAATCCGGGCAGCGGATGTCAACGCCGATTACACGATCCGCCCGGAGCCGTCGGAGACGCTTAGGCTTTTGAAAGAGATTGTTCGAAAATGAGTGCGCGCGTCAGTCAGCGTCAGACTTTGGCGGCGATAGTCGCCTGAGTCCTCCTGGTCCGGGTGTCAGTTGCTTGGATCTATGGGAGCGGGGGGCGTTCCTCGGGCCTCAATTGCCTCACCGGCGTGCAGACACAGATCCTCGCGAAAGCGACCTGCGACGATTTGCACGCCCACCGGACTCTGACCGACCAGCCCCGTGGACACCGCCAGTATTGGCAAACCCAGCGCAGGGGTCGCTCGCATCAGAAATTGTGATTCCCACACCCGTTGGAACGATTCGGCGCCTTGCAGATCAAGTCCGTCTGGAAAAGGTAGCTCGGCTGAAACCGGAATCACCAACACTGCATACCCATTCAGAAATACCTGCCACTGGCGAACCGCAGTCGCGCGCTCAACGAGCGCTCGGGCTATAGCGTCGGCGGGATACGTTTTAGTCCGCGGTCTCATCGCTGCCACCAATGCCATAGCGCCTGGATCGCCGTCGCGCTCTACGTCGTCCGCGAGTTGTTCGAAACCGTCCGCGAGCCATAGCCATTCCTGTACTTCAGCGGATTCGTTCAATGGCGGCGTGTCGTCAATTTCCTCCACAGTCCATCCGGCATCGGCAAGGCGCCGCCCTGCATCCAGAACAGACGCCTCGACCTCGGGAGCGACCTTCCTCCCTGACGGTCGCTGGCATATTGCGGCACGAAGTGGCGAGGGCCGCCCTTCCGGCGGCGCGGGTACCCACCAAGGATCTCGTGAATCGGGAGCTGACATGGCAGAGAGAGCAAGTCGAAGATCCTCGACGGTACGTGCGAGGGGACCCACCACGTGCATGACCTGACCCCCGATAGTTGGCTCAGGCGAAGAAGCGTTGTAGAAAGGGACTCGACCGAGGCTGGGACGCAACCCGTGAACGCCGCAAGCATATGCGGGATAGCGCACTGACCCACCAATGTCTGTCCCTAAAGCAATGTGTCCGATACCCGTTGCAACGGCAGCAGCTCCACCGCCCGTGGATCCGCCAGGAGTCAGTCCGCGATCTCGCGGGTTGTATGTATGTGTGCCGCCATAGAGCAGATTGGTCGTAAACCAACGCAGGGCAAAAGTTGGCGCATTGCTGCGCCCAAGCAGCACTGCCCCTGTCCGCACCAGATTGTCCACCACAGGGCTGTTGAATTTTGCAACGAGGTTTTCTTGCAGCCTGCTGCCGTTGCTCGTGGCGAACCCTGCCTGGTCGGTGTTTATTTTGATAGTGACCGGTACGCCTGCGAGTGGGCCCGGATCGTTTCCGCCCGCCAGCATACTATCCACTCGGTCAGCCTGGTCTCGCACCAACTCCGGTCGGCAGTCGACGATCGCATTGATCTTTGGGTTGACGGCATCGAGACGTTGTAGTGCTGCATCGGCTACCTCACGAGCCGACACTTTGCGCGTCTTTACGAGGCGAGCGACTTCGCTTGCCGATAAGCGCCAGAGTTCATTCATCGGAGTTGCTCCTCTAGAAAGCCATTGCCGTCGTGGTAATTATTTTTTGGGGGCGATGATTGTTCATCCGTCTCGATTTTGTTGAGTGCAGATCCCGGTCAGCTTGACTTGGTTTGTCGTCGTTTTTTCTCGACAGTGAATCCCAGCTTCCCCAGAATCCTTACCGCGCCGGTCTTGCCACCCTCGAAGTCACCGGAGCGAAGTTGTTGCCCCGTTGCGAACTCATACGCTGCGCCCAAGACCGCCTTCGGCGGGTAACGGCGTTCATCGAGGACCAGCTCATAAGTCGTCGTAGGGGCGAAACCATGCTGAGTGAAGAACTGCTCCGGGCCCAGCCGGTCGTAGTCGTGTATCGCGCGCAACACATCACTACGGGTCACGCGGTCCCATGCCACCATGTGTTCCTCCCGTGATACTTCAAGACACCAATCCTTATTCGAAGCGCACTCCTGCGTACGCCACCGTCTATCTTTATGTAGTAGCGGTACGCGCAGCGGGCTCTTCAGCTTTAACCAAGGGCACGTTAACGAGATGTTCGCTCAAGAACCACGTCTGTAGCTCATTGGCACGGAGCACCTCGCTCACAACCAGATCATTCGTGCCGTCATCACCCACTTGGGAAGCGCGCCGCGCCAGGATTCGAACGTGACGTATGACGACCTGATGAGCGTCAATCAAGCGCGATAATTGAACAGGCACCTCTTCTCGACCGCGAGGTGGACGTTCAATCTGGGTCGTTTCCGCCACATCTGCCGCCATTGCCAGACTTACACCTCCAAGCGCCTGAATCCTTTCGGCAATTGAGTCAACAAGTTCGCCTTGTTCGCTGTAATGCTTGTCGAACAGCAAATGCAATTGATAGAAAGTAGCGCCGGCAACCTGCCAGTGAGACTTTTTATACAGATCACGAAGCGTGATCGTGTCCGCTAACAATTGGTTAAGTTGTTCGGTCATTTCCAAGCGCACTGGTTCTTCGAGTTCGAGCGGAAGAGCATGGCTTACAGTTCCGTAGGCTTGAATCTGACCTGCTCGTTGGTGAAAACGTGGCTGGGACTTATCCATCTCGATTCCCTCTGTGTTCACGACTCTTCTGTTGCAAGTGAGAGACCGAAGCGCAAATGGATGCTCATCAAGGGAAGGCACTGGAAACCGGAGACCTGATTCAATTCGCGGTGTCGTCATAACAACGCGAGGCAGCACCGTGTCGCTATTAAGTCACTCACGCAACTTCCGACACGCCCGGACCACAAGGGATGCATTGATTACTTCCTCCTCGATGGAGCCGGACACCCTTAATAACAGCAATGGAGACCTGCCGGAGCGCGATGGTTGACGGTGAAACGCATTTGGAGAATCACTTGCTCACATGAGCTGTGTTGAGTGACACGCACTGCGAGGAATGAACATTCACTACAAACAGAATGCCGTCACCGTTCAGCTTGATGCGCGGTGCTTGAACTGGAGAATGAATAGATGTCTGCTCGCCTTGCACCTCTAATCGTTTCCCTCGTTTTCTTGACAGCCCACCAAACTGTCACTTCCCAAGCTGGTGGCGGCCAAAACGGCTTTGATCTAGTCGACAAAGCGGGAAGCATTCGCAAGCCAGCGGATGTTCGAGATCTTTACCGGCTGCTCGGAACCTACACCGTTGAGCTCGATCCGAAGGGGGAAGAGATGCATGTCACATACGCTTCTCCTGGTGCCGCCCAGTATTACCGAAAAAACGGGAAGTTCGCCGATGGCACGGTTCTAGTGAAGGAAGTGCTGGGAACCAACCACGGTCCAATGACAACCGGCGATGCGCATTGGGCCTCGGACACCAAAGTCTGGTTCGTGATGATCAAAGATGACAAGAATCGCTATCCCAATAACCCGTTGTGGGGCGATGGGTGGGGATGGGCACTCTTCAAGGCGGATGCACCCGATAAGCAGGTCGCGACTAACTACAAGAAGGACTGCCTGGGTTGCCACCTGCCGGCTCAGTCCACCGGCTGGGTGTACGTCCAAGGCTATCCAGTTCTCAAATCAAAATGACCAACAACGCAAGACGCTTGGAATGGGACGAATTCAAAAGGAGAACGCATCAATGAAACGATCTGTCTTAATCGCAGTCGTAGCCTTCACGTTCGTAGCTGCCATCCTGGTGTTTGTTGTGACGAAACCGGTTGCTGTTCAGGCTTCAGCTTCGAGCATGGCTCAAGATTCGGGTTCGTCAGCGGTCTGGGATTCCAGCGGACAACTGCAACGGCCAGTCGGATATCGACGCTGGGTTTTCCTAGGCGCTCCATTGACCCCGAATGGTCTCAATAATGGAAAGGCGAATTTCCCCGAGTACCACCACGTCTATGTCGAGGCCAGGAATCTGGATGTCTTTCTGAAAACGGGGTCATTTCCCGAAGGGACCGTGCTTGTCAAAGAATTGACGCGTGTGCTCGATCCAACTTTTCCAGACGGATCTCGAACTGAACCATCCGGACGCGGCTACTTCAACGGAATTTACAACGGCTTGGATGTGACAGTGAAGGACAGCAAGAAATTCCCTGAGACGAACGGATGGGGCTTCTTTAACTTCGGCCACCATCCCGAACCCTATGCGGACTGGGCGAAAGTTATGCCTGCGACTGAATGTGGCTTCTGCCACAAAGCCTACGTGGCCAAGACTGACATGACATGGGTTCAGTTCTATCCTATGCTCCGCGACAAACAATAACCAGCTTGTCGCGAAACGTAGGGGTCGCGGAGGCAACACGAGATTACGGCTGTATACAACAAATCCCGAGAAGATGAATGTAAAAGGAGACGAGTATGTCGAACGAAATGATGAGCATGCCGAAGGAGATGGCCACGTCTAATGGTCGTGGTGGCCATCTCTACATGCAGACGAACGAAGTCAAGAATTTCGTTGTCCACTACCATCGCTCTGCCAACGGATCGCTGAGTGAGATGGAACGCGTGGCTACAGGAGGAGCCGGTTCCGGCACTTACAAGCCGATTAGCGGCCAGGAAAGCGCGCCGAATGCTTTCGAGGGAGCGGGTAGCGTCATCCTTACGCCAGATCGTAAATTTCTGTTTGCGACTAACGGAGGGGACAATTCGGTTTCCAGTTTCGCCGTCGGCGACCAGGGTCGGCTCACTCTGATCGACACCAAACCGACGGGGAATGCGATCGAGGGAAAGAGCGGTACGGCCAAGTCGTTGGCGTACTCGCCCTCGAAGGCCATGCTCTATGTCGTGCACTCGTTCGGACCGGACCATATCCGCATCGTGTCGGTCTCGAAGGATGGGAAGCTCACGGCGCGCAAGGAGCGATACACCGCGAATACCCCAGAGAAACAAAATCGCGTGCCCACGCAAGGCGTGCTTTCGCCCGACGAGAAATTTCTTCTAGTCGGCACCACTTTCGATTTGCCAGTTGCGATCTCAGGGACCTATCCGGACGGTTCCCCCATTCTCTGGGTGACGGGCACGGACGGCAAACTACGGTCTATTGCAACGAATGTGCCGGATCCCGATGGCATCGTGATCTTTCGCGTGAACGCAGACGGTACGCTCGGCGAACCTTCCTTCCAAGACGGCGGAGGCGGCTCTCCGTTCTACATCGCATTCCTGAAGAGTCGGCCGGATACTTTCATTCTCGGATATGCGGTCGGCGATGGAGTCGGCTTGGGCCGCATCGACAAAGACGGCAGGATCAAGGTAGGCAAGCTGGTACCCATCGACACGAAGCGAGGCAAACCCTCAGAACTGTGCTGGCTTGCGGTCTCGCCCGACGATCGGTTTCTGTACGCTACGAATTTCGGCTATAGCAACCTCACCACTTTCCACATCGACGGTCCAGAACTCAAAGTCGCGAAGGATCCAGCATGCCCCGACGTCGAGGGTGACGGCACCTTCCGGGCGCTCTGCGGCGACATCAGCAGCGGTCCCAGCGACAACTGGATTTCGCCCGACGGGGCGTTTCTTTATCAGATTTACGGAAACGCATCGAAACTGGTTGGCTACGCGACCAAGCCGGACGGCACGCTAGAGGAAGTGACCAGTGTAGCCATCCCCTACAACTGCCCGGAGGGTCTGGCGGGATTTTGATGCATGAGAGGGCGCACCTCGCCGGCGGAGAGCGGTTGTTGCCGGCGAAATACAAGCACGGCGTCCCGGCTTCTGGCGCGACGGCACTAGCTTGACTATAACTACGCACAACGCTCCTATTAACGGTGATCCCGCTCATCGCGCTTCCGTTCATCGACTCGCGGGGGATTGGCCGACGGAAAGCGCGGCAGGATCAATCACTCTCGATTTTGACGCCCGCCATCGACGTCGGATTCGCCTGACTGGCGATCAAGGTGAAGATGTCCTGCTTGACCTCCCCCAGGCCGTTGCCATGGCTGAGGGAGATGGACTGCAACTTGAAGATGGTAGATGGCTCAGGGTTCAGGCTGCGGCGGAGCTCGTGGTCGAAGTCAGACATAAAGATCCCAATCAGTTGGCGCGCCTTGCGTGGCATCTTGGAAATCGGCATTTGCCGACTGAAATTCGAGAGCAGGTGCTTCGCATTCGGCCTGATCGCGTGATCGAGGATATGCTCATTGATTACGGAGCAGATCTTCAACGAGCGCAGGGTCCTTTCCAGCCCGAAGGCGGTGCTTACACCGGCCACGAGCACCATCGCGCCCATCGAGAGGACGGGCATCATCACGAGTGATGAACTGCGCTCGGGCCGCTGGCTCTCTTGCGGCAGCAAAGCTGGCTTTCGCCCGCGTTCCCTACCGTCTCGTATAGCTAATTTTCACGGTATCGAAAGGGCCCTGGAAGCGGGACAGATTCATGATTGCAAAAGCTTGTTGATTGGATTTCATTCGCTCGGCACTCGGCCACTTTTTGCCTCCCCACTCACTCGCGGGGCTGCGTCCACACTTAAGTACGTCATGCCGCGAACATCGAGGAAAACGTGGTCACCTGTGTTTACGAGCCGAAGCAGTACATGTTCACAAGTAGCACAGCGCGCAACGAGGCCAGGGCAATCCACATACAAATGAGCGTCGGCAAAGCGCCTCTTCGCTCCGCAATTAGCACATTGTCCTTCCGCGGCGGTCAGATCGACGTTGAATATACTACTTAGTTCACCGCCAGCGGCGTTGCCGTCCAGATAACTGATATTTGCATTCATTTTCGTTCCCCTGTGGCGCCGAAGCGCTCCGTCCTGATCCTCTTGCGGTCATGGCCGGCCGCGATCAGGAGGTCGGTCGTATGTTCAACGAACGATGTCGGACCGCAAACATAGCTGCTCGGCCGAAGGCTCGACGGCCATGTACCGCTGGCAATTAGTTCTGCATCGATGCGTCCTGCAGGCCGCGGCCAATCCTTCGGAGTCACGCGTGTGTACGCGTACGTCGCAATCAGAGACTCTCCTTGCTCTGATAACGCGGTTAGCTCATCGCGATAAAAAATCGCTCCCGGTTCCCTAACGGAATACAGCAATCGAAATGGCGCCGTACTGCCAGCTGAAGCGCGCGACCGAACCATGGCCATGAGCGGAACGATGCCAGAGCCTCCAGCGATCAGCTGTATCGGCTCAGTTTGGTCAATGTGCCAAACGAACCACTGACCAATCGGACCCCTCAAATCCAGTTCATCGCCGATTGCAACTTCTTGCGTCAGATACGGCGAGACTTCGCCGTCTTCCAGTCGCTCCACAGTGATTTCAATGCGCTGATCCGAATTTGGAGCAGAAGCAATCGAGTACGAACGAACAGCTGAGTAGCCGTCGGGAGCAGTCAGACGAACGTCAATGTGTTGTCCGGCGACGTGACCTGGCCAATCCGGAACCACGATCGCAATTGTCCGCGCACTCGATGTTTCATCGAGCAGTGCTACGACCTTGCCGGTGCGCCAAGTCACTCTTCCGAGTACCTCTGTTCCCGCCATGGGTCTCCATAGATGTGATAGCCAAGGCCTTCCCAAAAGCCCGGCTTGTCGTGTTGCATCAGCGTCATCCCTTTCACCCACTTAGCGCTCTTCCATAAATAAAGGTGAGGAACCAGAAGACGCGCCGGGCCACCGTGCTCCGGTGCTAGATCGGTGCCGCCATATCTGAACGCGATCCAAGCCTGCTTGTTCACAAGATCCTTCAGAGGAAGGTTGGTAGTGTAGTCACCATAGGAACGGAACATTGTGAAAGGCAAATCCGTCTTTACATTCGCAAGCAGAGTATCGAGCGATACTCCTTCCCAGGATGTGCCGAGTTTTGACCATCTTGTTACGCAGTGCAGATCAACGGTGATCGTCTCCCTGGGCAAGTCTCGAAACGAGTTCCAATCCCATCGTTGCATCACGTTAGTGCCATCGTCGATCGTAAACTCCCAGCGGTCGAGCGAAATGCGTGGGGTAGGCCCGGCTGACAGAACAGGAAAATCGGTGGTGAGGTATTGACCGGGCGGCAGTTTGACTTCCCCCGTACTGCGTCGGCCGGCAAAGCCTCGCGAGATGATAGCCATAGGATTCTCCTGCTCAGGGCTCACGTCGTTTGATGCTGCCTTACGAATACCTCGAAAAAACAGCAATCGGGCTTCCAATCAATGTCGTCACAGAATGGAAGAACTCCCCATTTCCCGCTTGCCTTCGAGACGAGAGCAGTCGAAATAGCGTCATGGCGTCTCTATCTCAATGAGAACAGCAGGAGCTCACTGAGAACGTCATTATAATTCCTGAACGGCCGTATCCACGATGCTCAATCCACTGGCACAACGGTGCAGGCTGAACGCCTTCCGGGGCTTCAGGCGTTGAAAGAGCAGTTGCACATCAATCGCTGACGTGAGCGACGCAGACAAGCTCACAAGACTGATGACTGACGATGGCCTAAGTCGCCAAGCGCCGCCGTCGATACAAAACGTCCAAGACTTCTTTGCGACAGGAAATGTCGGCCCGACATCTTTTCCCGAAATGCGCTATCGATTCATCTTGCTGATTGTGAGCGTCTGACCATCTTGCGTCGAATGTGCGAGTGGCCCGGTTCGTGCACTGAACCGGAACGAAATAGTTACTTCCATCTCTCTCTCTCGGGCAGCCGATCAGATCAAAAGGAGGAAATAGCATGAGTTTAAAGTACCTCAGGTTCAAGACGTTTCCGCAAATTGCGCTGTTGACTTGTGTTTCCATTACGCAGATGCTGCTCGCCGCCCCAAGTTTATTCGCGCAAGAAGGGGAGATAGCTCCTCCGTCAGCTGCCGTTGGCGCAGTCGTGCCCGAGACCTATTTCGGCCCTGCTCCTTCCACGGTCCAAAAGGAATTCACTGGCCCGTACCAGCTTCTCAAATCCGGCGAAGTCAATTTGAAGGACGAAACTATCACGTTGCCCTTGTACCACGGCCAACTCAAAGACGGCAGGAAGGTTTGGTACATTCTGACCGACGTCTCAGATCGTGGAACCTCCGAGGCTCTTGGCTTGAACTACTCCGCCAAGCTGAACAATGCCGTGCGTCGCGCGGTGCGACTGGGGACATTGGAAAAGGATACGACGATAACATTCGATTCTGGCACTGTCGATTTTCGGCCGAATCGAAGAGTCGTTGCTGGCGAGGCTCCTAATTTTTTCCCCCCGAAGACCGCTGAACCCGGTTCCGCTGGCGATGAGAACTACTCTCCTCTGGTGCGCATCCAAAATGCAGGGAATTTTATCTGGAACGCGCCCATCGTGGCCTTCAATGTTGAGGCGAGCCAGATCGCCTTCTGCGATGGCAATCCGAACTACTCGCTGGTGCACGATAAAGTGCTGAAGATCTGCCCGGAGACTCAAACGGTAACTCTGAAGCTTACTCAGGGATTCAGTTTCGAGCGTCCTGTGTTGTACCTCAGCACGGATGCGAATGACCCTGTCGTGGCGGCCCTCGAAGGCGCAACCTATGCTCCGGGACTGCGGGATGTAACCGTGGGGCACGACGACGGTGCCTTCAGCGCGGTGGAACGCCTGTTCCTCTTCGCTAACGGCCCTACCGGCAAGGGAAATCCGCAACGGCAGGGGCTCAATAGCGCCCTCTCCGACGGGCTCTCACCCCTAAACGTTTTGGGCGGAATTCCCACCGTGGCCACCGACTACAGCCCCCTCTGGGACCTGAACCTTGGCGTGTGGACGGAAGACGCGATCAGGAAGGGCTACCGCTCCCGATTGACCGAGGAGTTCATGGTTCTCAAGTTCGTCCAAGACGGATGGGTCACGGGGCCCAATGGTGGCAAGTACGGGTCTACCGGATTCATTGTGAACTGTCCGATTGCCTGGAGATACCGGTAAGGCACGAGTTGTGAACAACGAAGCGGAAGGCGGGGGAGTGCTATTACGCGTCTCCCCTGTCAGGGCGATCTAGGACGAATTAACAAAAGAAAGTTCTTGTGGTCCGATCGCCGTTTCTCCCAGTTGAGCTCTGGAGTCAGCACAACTTGCGTGACCTTTGCCCTTCACCTGACCCAAGCGTTCGAACTCAGGAATCGGAGTGTCCGAACGCAACGTCAGTCACGTTCGCGTTCCATCCGCACGTGGCCAGAGTTTCACGCAAGGCAGGAGGAGAAGGCGATGGAAAACCGAATTGGAGCGAAGAACGAATTCTTCACGGTGGTGCTGTGCTGTCTCTTAGGCGCGGTTGCTGCGGCGCAGCAACCGCCGGCCGAACGACTTAGTAACGCCACGAAGTGGCACTCGCAAGAGCGGAGTGAACCAGATGCGGGAACCTGGTCGCCCCTTATATTAACTTCCGCGGACGAGATTCGTGTTCCTCCTCCGCCCGCGAACCTTGATGCTAAGACGATCGAAGAGTTGGCGGTGGTAAGGAGCGCGGTTCGAAATCCATCAGCCCAGCAAAGATCCATCACCTGCAAATGGAGCTCCACAAACCAGGGTGCGGTCTGGCGGCGTTTGGCGGACGAACTCGTCCTGCACAGCGGAATGGGTGCACCCTCGATGTTGCGGGTCTATGCTGCGCTTCATATTGCAATGGCCGACGCGACTTTGGCGGCATGGAACAACCAGAACTATTATTTACGGCCCCGTCCGTCTGAGATGGATCCGTCCATCCGGCCCCTAGTGCCTGAACCACAAAACTCTGCATATCCTTCTGATCGCACCGCGGCTGCCGGCGCCGCAGAGCGAATTTTAAGTTATTTCTTTCCCCGTTTTGAAGATCGGGTCTCGGCTCTCGCCGATGAATCTGTCTCGGCGCAGGTACAGGGAGGACTAAATCTACAGAGCGACGTTGACGTGGGCAGAGAATTGGGGCGAGAGGTAGCGGAGCGCGTCATTGCCGTTATCGAACAGGATGGCCGCCCTAACCAACTCGCTTTCGGCAGGGATATCCCGTGGGAACAGCCCTTGGCTGACGAGACGGTCCGCTTGGGAGTTAGATTTACGCCCACAGCGGGCGAGTACAACAACGACATACGTTGGCAGGCCCCGGAGCCAAAGGTGGGGGTTGTCTACGGTGATGCGCTGCCCTGGAACCAGGCATTGCCGGTTGATCCCAGCGCAGGGCAATGGAACCCACTATTTCTGACGCGTTCCACGGTGAATGAATTAGCGGCGGTTCCCCCACCTCCAGCGAACAATTCTGCGGAGACCAAGCGCGACATGGAGGAGATCATCACGGCGGTCAACAACCGGACCTGCTATACGGATTTTATCGTTTTCAAGCATGGTGTCGATCAGCCTGGTCACTGGGTGGTACAAGTTCTCGACACGCTTACAGAGCGCCATGGGTGGTCCGCCCCGCGCACCGAGCGCGCAACGGCCATCCTGTTCACGGCGATGTATGACGCGCTACTGGGCACCTGGTATGACAAGTATCATTTCATGCGGCCCCGACCTGCTCATTTGGAACCCACCCTGCCAACCGTCATTTTAACGCCCAAGCATCCTTCCTATCCGGCAGGACATGGCACGTTCACGGCGGCAGGCGTTTCGGTCTTGCGAGCCTTCTTCCCGGAAGACGACAGTGAGTACGGCGGATTGGTCGAGGAGGTCAACAACGCTCGGGTGTGGGGAGGAATTCACTTTCGGATTGACATGTCCGCGGGCAACGAAATCGGTGATCGCGTCGCCGCAGCGGTCCTTTCCGCCATCCACCTCGATGGAAGTCCGGGCAAGAATCCGTACATATCGGTCACTAAGAGCTTATCCGATGACAGCGGTGGGCCTTATTACAACCCGTTCTACCAGCGCAAGTGAAAAGTGGAGTGGCTAGCGCTCGTCCTCTATAAGCGATACAGCATGTTCGACGGCCCGTCCACTGGATTTTTTCCGGATCGCCCCTGAATCATTGCCAAAGATTCCGAGAAGCCGACTTCCCGTTACCAATCTGGCCAACTTCCCCGAAGCCCATTTCTGGCCAATTGATAGACGTTAATAGTTCGGTGGCCACAAGCGCGTTTATGGGGACCAATCCTGAAAACGGAGCACAACCCAAAGGTCAATGAGTGCATTGGCCTGTGGCTGTTGAAAAACTCACTCGCGAGAAATCCGCAGAAATTTCGTCGCGCTAGGATGCGCTATAAACGACGTTCTCGATTTTGGTGGACATTTTCTATCCCTTCCCTTGGACCGTTTTTTCAAAAGAAGGGTTTTTTCAACAGCCACGCCTGAAGTCGTTAGTCGATAACACTTGGCTACGCTGCTCGTATCCGGGGCTGACAATGCACTCCGGTTCTCAGCTAACTTGTTCGAAGCTTTGTCCCCGCAAAATAAGTCATCTCAATAGTCCATTAGGCCGCCCATTCATCGAATCGGCGCATGATCTCCATGAGCCAACATCCCAACAGGATGACAGAGCCCCACAATAGGAAGGGGACGCCGTAGAGTAGGAGATGCTTGCCCGAACG
>Ga0070735_10000617_pt1 | contig 37459 bp, 30 predicted proteins | sample Coa_R1_FD_66443 | JGI IMG/M metagenome (GOLD analysis project Ga0070735, IMG submission 66443) | Surface soil microbial communities from Centralia Pennsylvania, which are recovering from an underground coalmine fire - Coalmine... | ecosystem: Environmental > Terrestrial > Soil > Unclassified ... | reverse complement strand
ACGTGATCCTCGCGGCCGGGACACGCCTGCAGGATTTCACCACCGGGTCCGCGACGCTGTTCCGCTCGCCCGGCCGGCGGATCATCGGCCTCAACGTGCAGCCTTTCGATGCGGCCAAGCACGCTGCGCTGCCGCTCATCGCCGATGTACGGGAGGGTCTCACGCAGCTCGGCGCGGGCCTGGCGGACTACCGCGCGCCGCGCGCCTGGACGGAGCGCGCTCACAGGGAGCGCACCGAGTGGCTGCGCACCGCGGAGTCCTTTACCGCGGAACCGAAGAGCGGGCGCCCCTCGGATGCGCAGGTGATCGGCGCGGTGCAAAGGGCGGGGCTGCCTTCCGACATCGTGGTGTGCGCGGCGGGTGGTTTGCCCGGCGAGCTGCACAAGCACTGGCAGGCCGCCCAGCCTTCCGGCTACCACCTCGAATATGGCTACTCCTGCATGGGCTACGAGATCGCGGGCGGCCTTGGCGTCAAACTGGCGCAACCCGCGCGCGAAGTCATCGTCATGGTGGGCGACGGCTCCTATCTCATGCTGAACAGCGAGATCGCAACCGCGGTGCGCATGGGAGTGAAACTGATCATCGTGCTGCTCGATAACGGCGGCTACGGCTGCATCGAGCGGCTGCAGGCCGCGACCGGCGGGGCGAGCTTCAACAATCTGCGCAGCGCCGACCACATCGACCTGGTGGCGCACGCGCGCAGTCTCGGCGCGCTCGCGAGCCGGGTGGAGAGCGTCGCCGGGCTCGGCGAGGCCATCGCCGCGGCGCGCCGCGCTACCCGCACGTCGGTGCTGGTCATCGAGACCGATCCCGCCGCAGCCACCAGCGCCGGCGGCTATTGGTGGGACGTACCGGTGCCGGAGGTATCCGAGCGCGCCGAGGTGCGCTCGGCGCGCGCGCGCTACGAGGCGGGGCGTAAGCCATGAGCGTCCGCCTCGGCGCCAACCCCATCATCTGGTCGAACGACGACATGCGCGAGCTCGGAGCCGACATCTCGCTCGACACCTGCCTCGCTCAGGCCCGCGACATCGGCTTCCGGGGGATGGAGCTCGGGCATAAGTTTCCGCGTGACGCCGCGGCTCTCGCCGAGGTGCTCGGCCGCTTCGGCCTCCAGTGCATCTCAGGCTGGTATTCGGCGGAGCTGCTGGTGTGGGGCGCGGCCGAAGAGCTCACACGCCTGCGTCCGCATCTCGAGCTCCTCAAAGCGCTCGAGTGTCCGGTGCTGGTGTTGGCCGAAGTGAGCGGCGCGGTGCACGGCGACCGCAACCGCCCGTTGTCGGACAGGCCCGTGCTCATGGCGCGCGACTGGCGCGAGCTTGGCGCACGCCTCACCGAGCTCGCAGCGTCGACTGCCGCCGAAGGGGTGCGTCTTGCCTATCACCATCACATGGGCACGGTGGTGCAGAGCGAGGCGGACATCGATGCGCTGATGCAGTCGACCGGGCCCGAGGTGGGACTGCTGCTCGATACGGGACATGCGGCGTTTGCCGGCGCGGACCCGGCGGCGCTGGCACGCCGCTATGCCCCGCGCATCGTCCATGTTCACGCGAAGGATGTTCGCGCCGCAGTCTGCACGCAGGCACGCAGCGCGAACTGGAGCTTTCTCGATGCGGTGCTCAAGGGAGTGTTCACGGTGCCCGGAGACGGGAGTGTCGATTTCGCCTCGGTGTTCGATCCGCTGCGCGGGTATTCCGGATGGGTGGTTCTGGAAGCCGAGCAGGATCCGCGGATAGCCGACCCGCTGCGCTACGCGACACTCGGCTATCGGAACCTGCGCCATCTGCTGGCCGGGCGGCTGGCGTGAGCCTGCTGGTGAAACCCGACCTCGCCCCCGGCGCACCCCAGGTGCATCGGATCACGCCGCAGAGCGCGGGCTGGGAGTACGTCGGCTTCGAGGTCTTCGACCTCGAGGCTGGAGAGAAGCTCGAGCGCGCCTCGCCCGACCGCGAGCAGTGTTTCGTGCTGTTGTCGGGGGAAGCCGCGGTGCGGGTGAATGGCAGGGATCTCGGTACGATCGGTCCACGCCCCAATCCCTTCGACGGCAGACCCTTCGCGGTGTACGTGCCGCCGCGGGCAGAGCTCACGATCGCCGCGCGGCGGCCGAGCGAGATCGCGGTGGGCTCCGCACCGGCCGAAGGACGGCATGCCGCGCGGGTGATCCATCCCTCAGAGCTGGATCAGGAGGTCCGCGGCAGCGGTACCAACACGCGACGCGTGTTCAATGTGCTTCCGGAGAGCGCTCCGGGCGAGCGACTGCTGGTGGTCGAGGTGCTTACGCCCGGCGGGCACTGGTCGAGCTATCCCCCGCACAAGCACGATCAGGCAAGAGGCGAGGGCACGGCTCAGGAGGAGACGCGGCTCGAGGAGATCTATTACCACCGGCTCTCGCCTGCCGGCGGCTTTGCGGTGCAGCGCGTCTACACGGATGACCGCAGCCTCGATGAGACCCTCGCCGCGGAAGATCGGGACGTCGTGCTGGTGCCGCGGGGCTACCACCCGGTGAGCGCCCCGCACGGGTTCGAGCTGTACTATCTCAATGTCATGGCAGGCCCGGTACGGCGCTGGCGCATCGCGAACGCCCCGGGGTATGACTTCCTCACGAAGGCGAGGTCCTGATGTTGGGAATGGCGGTCCTCGGCTGTGGACGCATCGGGCGTCTGCACGCTCGCAACGTGGCGCGCCACCCACGTGCGCGGCTGCTGTCGGTGTTCGATGTGGCCGCGCAGGCGGCCGGTGCGACCGCCGCGGAGCTCGGCGTCAGGACTGCCCGCAGCCTGGATGAAGTGTGGTCCGACCGGGAGGTGGCGGCGGTGCTCATCGCCACTCCCACCGCGACGCACGTGCCGATGATCACGGCTGCCGTGCACGCCGGCAAAGCGGTGCTGTGCGAGAAGCCGGTCGACCTCGATCTCGAGCGCGCGCGCGCCTGCTGGAGCGAGATCGCGCCGCTGCGTCCGCGGGTCATGATCGGGTTCAATCGCCGTTTCGACCCCTCCTATCACGCCCTGCGCGAGCGGCTGCAGCGCGGCGAGATCGGTCGGCTCGAGCTCGCCGTCATCACCAACCGCGACCCGGCGCCCCCGCCGGCCGGCTATATCGAAGGCTCGGGCGGACTGTTCCGCGACATGACGATTCACGACTTCGACATGGCGCGCTACCTCGCAGGCGACATGGCGCGCCTTCATGCCTTCGGCGCGAATCTCGTCGATCCGCAGATCGGCGCCCTCGGCGACATCGACACCTGCGCGATCGCGCTCCAGGCGCGCGCGGGCGCCCTGATCCAGATCAACAACAGCCGGCGCAGCGTCTACGGCTATGACCAGCGGATCGAGGTCTTCGGGCCGCTCGGCATGCTGCAGGCGGGCAACCGGCGCGCCACCTCGGTCGAGTCCTGGAGCGCCGAGCGCACCGCGGCGCGCGATCCCGTGCTTTATTCGTTCATCGAGCGCTATAGCCAGGCCTATAGCGCCGAGCTCGATGCCTTCGTCACGGCGGTCGAGGAGGGGCGAGCGCTCAGCCCCGACTTCAGCGACGGCGTGGAAGCTCTGCGGCTCGCGCTGGCGGCCGGCGAGAGCCTCAAGTCGGGCGGCGCGGTGGATCTCGGCTGAGGGCGAGGCGGGCGCGCGTTTCGGTCGAGGAGAGCACGCGCGCACCGAGCAGCTCCACGATGCGCACCGCCCGCTCGACCAGCTGGCCGTTGGTCGCGAGCACACCCTTTCCCAGGTAGAGATTGTCTTCGAGACCGATGCGGACGTTTCCCCCGAGCAGCACCGCCTGCGCGACCATCGGCATCTGCATGCGTCCGACTCCGAAGGCGGACCACAGCGCACCGGGCGGCAGCGCATCGCGCATGGCGATCATCGCCGCAGGCGTCGCGGGCGCCCCGTAGCGGATGCCGAGACAGAGCTGGAAGAGCGCCGGCGCTTCGATCAGCTCCTCGGCGATCAGCTGGCGCGCGAGCTCGATGTGGCCGAGCTCGAAGACCTCGATCTCGGGTCGCACGCCACGCGCCCGGTACGCTGAAGCCATGGCGCGTAAATAGCGCGGCGTCGTGCCGTAGAGGGCCTCGTCGAAATTGAGCGAGCCGCAATCGAGGCTGCCGATCTGCGGCCGCAGCTCGAGGATGTGCGCGATGCGCGCGGCGGGGCCGACGAAGTCGGTTCCCTTGCCGAAGTCGAGCGGGCTCTCATCGGGGCCGAGCATCAGGTCGCCCCCCATGCCGCCGGTGAGATTGAGGATCACCTCGGCATTGCGCTCGCGGATGCGCTCGACGACCTCACGGTAGAGCGCGGTATCGCGGCTCGGTGCGCCGGATGCGGGGTCGCGCACGTGGATATGCACGATCGCAGCTCCTGCGGCGTGCGCCTCGAGCGCCGCGGCGGCGATCTGCCGCGGCGTGACCGGCACGTGGGGGCTCTTCCTGACCGAATCCCCCGAGCCGGTGACGGCGCAGGTGATGAAGACCGCCTCGCTCGACACGGCCGACCCCTGCTGTATTGACGGAGTTGCGCAGCATAGCGCCAAAGCCCTCACAATAGCCGTCCCGGCGGGAGGCTTCATCCGTGAACAACAGCGTTCAACAACTGGTGGCGAAAGGTCCGTGGGCGGCGCAGGAGCGGCTCGGCGGCTTCCAGCTCGCCGCGATTGCCGTTTGCGTCGGGCTCAACATGCTCGATGGCTTCGACGTACTGGCGATGTCGTTCTCCGCCACAGGTGTCAAGGCAGCGTGGGCGCTGCCCGATGTGAGGCTTGGGTGGCTTTTGAGCGCCGGGCTCATCGGCATGGCCGCGGGCTCGCTGGCGCTCGCGCCGTGCGCGGACTACTTCGGCCGCCGGCGCACCATTCTCATCGCCGCAACGGTCGCCGCGCTCGGCATGCTGGGCTCGGTCGCCGCGCGTGACTTCACCGATCTGCTGCTGCTGCGCGCAATCACCGGCATCGGAATCGGCGCGACCATCGCGAGCGCTGCGGTCGTCGTCTCCGAGTACGCGCCGGACCGCTGGCGCGCCGCGGCGCTCGCCGCGTACTCCACCGGCTACCCTGTCGGAGCGACGCTCGGGGGTTATCTGACCACCCTGGCGATCCCCACCTACGGCTGGCGTTCGGCATTCGCTATCGGCGGCATCATGTCGCTCGCCATGGTTTTGATCGCCCTGTGGCGGCTACCGGAGTCGCTCGACTTCCTCGTGACACGCCGTCCGCCCAGGGCCCTCCTGCGCCTCAATGCGCTCCTGACGCGCATGCATCAGCCGACCCTGAGCGCACTTCCCGAACGCGCCGGCGAGAGCGCCGGGCGGGGGGGTCGCGTGCCACTCGAGCTGCTGCTTTCCGGCCGCACGCTGCTCGCCTGGCTCATGTTCTTCTGCACCATGGCCGCCTTCTACTTCTCCGTCAGCTGGACGCCGCGACTCCTCAATGCCGCAGGTGCAAGCGCCAAGCTCGGGCTGGCCGCCGGGGTCCTGTTCAACCTGGGCGGCATCGCCGGCTGCGGCGGATTCGCCCTCGCCGCCGCACGCTTCGATGCGCACCGCCTGCAGCTCCTCTCGCTCATCGCCTCGGCGCTCCTCATCGCCGCTTTCGGCATGGCCGTGCACCACGTGGAGGTTGCGCTCTGGACCGCGTTGCTCCTCGGGCTGATCACCAATGCGGCGATGTCCGGGCTTTACGCCGTCGGGCCGCCGCTCTATCCGGCAGCGGTGCGCGCCACCGGCATGGGCTGGGCGGTCGGCATCGGACGCTTCGGCGCGATTCTCGCGCCGATCCTGAGCGGTGCTCTGCTCGATGCCGGCTGGGCGCCCGCACAGCTTTACTTCCTCTTCAGCTTGCCCTTCCTGGTCGCCGCCGTCGCCATGCTCGGCATCGGGCTGCGCCAGGGCCCATGACGGCCGGGCGCCCCCCCGGCTGGGGGATGGAAGCACTGCCGCGGATCGTGCGCGGCGAGGGCAGCTATCTCTACGATGCCACGGGCAAGCGCTATCTCGACGGCTCGGGCGGGCCGGCCGCCTTCTGCATTGGGCACGGCAACGCCGAGGTGAACGCGGCCATCGCCGTGCAGCTGGCGCGTGTCGCCTGCGGCTACCGATACCTCTTCACCAGCGAGCCCCTCGAGGAGCTCACGCAGTTGCTGCTCGCGCGCTGCGGCCCGCAGTTCGGTCAGGTCGTCTATTCGGGAAGCGGCTCGGAGGCGGTGGAATCGGCCCTGAAGATCGCGCTGCAATACTGGGACGCCCGCGGGCTGCCGCGCAAGAAGCGCTTCATCGCGCGCGAGCGCTCCTATCACGGCAATACCCTGGGCGCGCTCTCGGTGTCGGGCTTCCTCGAGCGCCGCCGCCCGTTCGAGGGGAGTCTGCTGGAGGTCGCGTTCGTCTCGGCCGCCAACGCTTATCGCCCGCTGCGGGACCTGGCTGGGCCGGCGCTCGTCGAGGCACTCGCCGCCGAGCTCGACGAAAGGATCGACGCACTGGGCGCGCAGCAGATCGCGGCGTTCATCTTCGAGCCGGTGGTCGGTGCGGCCGGCGGGGCCGTACCGGCCCCGGAGGGCTACGCCCGCGCGATGCAGGCGGTGTGCGCGCGCCACGGAGTGCTCATGATCGCCGACGAGGTGATGTCGGGTGCGGGCCGCTGCGGGACGTGGCGCGCCCTCGAGCATGACCGGGTCGTGCCCGACATCCTTGCGGTGGGCAAGGGCCTCGCCGGCGGCTACATCCCGCTCGCGGCGACCCTCGTTGGGAAAGACATCGGCGCCACCATCCATGCGGCGCACGGGGCCATCCTCACCGGCCACACCTATTCCGGGCATACGACTGCGTGCGCAGCGGGCCTCGCAGTGCAGCGCATCATCGAGCGAGAGGGGCTGATCGCACGGGTGCGCGAGCGCGGTGAGGTGCTGCGCTGGGAGCTGCGCAGTGCTCTGGAACGCTTCGCGGAGGTGGGCGATGTACGCGGCCGCGGCTACCTCATCGGCGTCGAGTTCGTGCGCGATCGCACGACGCGCGAGCCGCTGCCTCCCGAGCGCGGCTTCAGCCAGGCAGTGGGTCGGCGCGCCTTCGAGGACGGACTGATCGTCTATCCGTGCGCCGGCAACGTGGGCGGCACGGCCGGTGACTCGGTGATCGTGGCACCGCCCTACAACGCGAGCGATGGCGAGCTCGCCGAGCTCATCGAGAGACTCAGCCGGGCGATCGGACGCACGCTCGCGGGGAGGTGATCTCCGCGAGCGTGCGCCTTGAGCCTGAGCCTCTGCCTCTAGAAGCGCTGCCCGACCGTGAGCGCGATGGTGCGCGGCTGCCCCGGGATGATGTAGGGCTGCGGTCCGCAGGTCGTCGTCGCGCACTCGACGAAGCGTGTCAGCTGGGCGCGTGTGTCGAACACGTTGGTGAGCGCCACCTTCCACCAGACGTTGTGATGGTCGGCGCCGGCACTCAGATCGAATAGCGAATACGCCGGCATCCGGCCCAGCGCGATCTGGTCGACGAGCCGCAGCAGCGGCTCGGTCGAGCTCTGGTACATGCCGGAGGCCTGAACGTTGCCCTCCCACTCTCCGAGGGGGAAGGTGTAGCGCGCCACCAGGTCCACCTTGAATTTTGGCGCAACCGGCAGCTGCGTGCCGGAGGGGGCCTCGGGCCCGTTCGGCGCCGCGATGCCGTCGGCGTAAGTGTTGACCTGGCTCGGACAGTTGGTGGAGAGCGCCGTGGTGCCGGGTATGGTCGCCTGCGGACCGCAGTAGTTGGCCGTCGTCTGCGCCTGCAGAACCGTCGCCCCGCCGCTGATGAGCAGGTTGCTGGTGGCGGCCCACTCGAGGTCGGTCTCGAGGCCCTTGATCTGCGCGGAAGCGGCGTTCTGCACTACGGTGACACTGTTGGGCCCCAGGAACAGGAACTGGAAGTTGTTCCAGTTCTCGAGGAACAGCGCGCCGTTCCAGCGCACCTTGTGATCGTCGCTGGTCGTCTTCCAGCCGAACTCCCAGTTGGTGAGGAAGTCCGCCTTGTAGGGCGGGTAGATGGCGTTGATCGCCGCATCGAACACGCGATTCACGCCGCCCGGGCGATAGCCGGTCGAGTAGGTGAAATACATCAGCCTGTTCGGGTCGAACTTATAGGTGAGATTCGCCTTGTAAGTGCGCCCGCTGTCCGAGACGTCCGAGTTCAGGTCCGTGCACGGCGCGCCGTGGAACGGCGCGTAGTTCGGAGTCAGCGGCGCGCCCGGCGCCGCCGGGTTCGGGCCGCAGATGTTCTGGCCGGGGAAGTATCCGGTCTGATCCTGGTAGGCGGCCGAGTAGCCGTAGAAGCCCTGAATCGAGTTGTCGTACTTATAGAAGCGGATTCCGGCCGTGGCCTGCCAGTTGCGGGTGATGTCCCACGTCGCCTGGCCGAAGGCCGCCTGGTCGCGGTCGACGCGCTCCTCGTCCGTGAGCCAGACCGTGTTGCCGTTGACGCCCGGGATCGAGAGGCTCGGCGCGAAGCCCTGCGGGTTCTGGGTGTAAGGATCACCGCCCGCGCCCGGGATCGTGTACTGCTCCCAGATCTCGTGTACCTGGCGCTCGGCGAACAGGCCAACGATTCCCTTGAGCGGATAGTCCTGCGGGGTGGTGAGCCGCAGCTCGTGGCTCCACTTGGTGAAGTGGCCGTTGGTGATGACGTACTCCTGCGGCTCGGTGAAATCGCCCGCCGGGTACGGCGTTCCGCTGTAGCAGCCGCTCAGCGCGCCCGGGTTGGCCTGCAGGTAGTTGTAACCCTTCTGTGTCACCCACTGACAGCCCGACGCAAAGAACTTGTCGTAGAAGTAGCTGTAGTCGCTGTAATCGGAAAGGGTATGCGTCTCGCGCACGAACCAGCCGCCGGCATAGGTGATATCGAAGTCGCCCACCTTGCCCTCGATGGCGAGCGCGGTCTGTGTGAGGGAGTCCTGGTTGCTCTCCGGCCCGTAGCGCACCGCCTGCAGGTCGCCGACCGCGGGGTCATAGCCGAAGAACCCGTTCGCGTTGATCGACTGTGTCAGGAAGGTCGGGGTGACGGTCCAGTTGTCGCCGAGCTTGAGGAGCCCGGCTACCCGTCCGCCGAGGGTCGAGGCCGGGTTGTACTGCTTGTCGCCTTCAGTGGCGTTGCTGATCGAGAGCCCCGAAGTGGGGAAGGTGCGCACGCCATTGGCAATGCCGCCGGCGGCATTGGTACCGGCGACGTTCTGGATGTAGCCGGCGTCGTGCTCGTCCCAGGCCACCAGCCGAATGGCCGCGATCGGCGACAGCGGAAAGTTGACGAAGCCTTCGGCCTCGGAGCCGATGCCGCCATGGGCGATCGAGTTGATGCCGACGTCGTAGCCGGCGGAGAACCGGCCGGGGTCGGGCTTATTGGTGATGATGCGGATGGTGCCGGCCTCCGAGCTCGCACCGTAAAGGGTGCCCTGCGGGCCCTCGAGCACCTCGATGCGGGCGATATCGTAGATATGGATATCCGGCGTGCCGTCGATGGTCGTGATCGGCTGCTCATCGAGGTAGGTGCCGACACTGGGCTGTGAGGCGGAGTGGTTGCCGTCCTGCCCGCTGACCACGCCGCGCATGTACATGTGGGTGGTGCCGACGCCGTTACCGCCCTGGCCGAGACCTTTCACGGTCGTCACACCCGGCAGGTACTTCACGTACTCGTCGATGTCGCTGATGTTGAGCTGCTCGAGTTTTGCCGTGTCGAGCGCCTGAATACTGATTGGAACGTCCTGCAGGTTCTCCGTGCGCTTCTGCGCGGTGACGACGATCTGCTCGAGACCGCCGGTCTCACCGACACCGGCCTGTGCCGGCTGTGCCTGCTGGGCATAGGCGACCGGGACGGCGGCGAGCACCGCGGAGGCCAGCGGCAGGCGGCCCGAACGGGACGCTGCGCGCAAGAGTTTTCTGCGACGGCTACGTGTCATGGATCTCCCCCTGAGCGAACTCGTTTCACCCTATTGTCACATCTGCCGGCACATCCGGGTAGGCCGGCAACACCGATCCGAGTGCGGACTCGAGCGGTCCGAGCCACGGCTGGTAATGTCGCCATTGTTCAAGGCCTGACAGGAAGATGGGCTGGCGCACCTGTTCGGAGCTGGCGGTGCGCACCGCCCGCTCGTTGTCATAGAACCTGAGGCAGGCCTCCTCGAACTCCAGACCGCAATGGGCCAGGAGTCGCCGCACCTGCGCTTCCGTGTCGGTCACCATGTTCTCGTAGTGCACCCGATGCACTTTTTTGGGGAGGACCGCATCAAAGTGGTGCATCAGGCGCAGGTAGTCGCGGTAGTACAACCCGAGGTCCTCGAGCGAGTAGGTAAACGCCTGGCCGCGCGCAAAGTGTTGCTTGAAGCAGGAGAAGCAGCACGCCATGGGATGGCGCCGCGCATCGATTATGGTGGCATTCGGCAGGATCATATGAATCAGGCCGACATAGAGATAGTTGTTCGGCATCTTGTCGATGAAGTGGGGGGCAGCGCTCTTGCGCAGGTGGCGTGTGCCTGCCAGATAGCGCTCGCCGAGCGCGGTGAGCTCGGCGGCGCTGAGTCCCGCGACCCCCTCGAAGAAGGTTTCCTCCGACTCCTTGCCGCCACGCATGGCGAGCTCACGTGCGATCTGCGGCACATCCGGCAGCTCCATGGTTCCCTCGACGCGCGAGTGGCTGGCGAGGATCTGCTCGATCAGAGTGGAGCCCGCGCGCGGCAATCCCAGAATGAAGATCGGATCGCGCGCGCTGCAACCCGAGCCACTGCGCGCAGCGAAGAACCCGGCCGTGAAGAGCTCGCGCGCGCGGCGCACGAAGTCGCAGTTCTCCTGCGCACGATAGGCAAGCGATTTGCGTCGCAGCGCATTGCCTGCGGCGTAGTGCCGGAAGCTCTCCGCGTAGCTCTGCTGATCCTCCAGCGCCTTGCCGAGCGCGAATTCGAAGTGCAGGCGGTCATCGTCCGAGAGGTCCTCGCGGGTCAGCGCGCTGCGCAGGGCGGCGATGTCGGCGGGTGAGAACGTGAAGGTCTTGAGATTCGCGAGACTCCACCACGCCTCCCCGAGCTTCGGCTCACGGGCGATGGCGGCGCGATAGGCCGCGATCGCCTCGGCCGAGCTGCCCGTGGTCTTGAGCGAGTGCCCGTAGCTCATCCAGACCTTTGGCTGGTGGGGGAACTCCTCGAGCACTCCGCGGTAGATGCGCGCCGACTCGACATACTCGCCGAGGTTTGCGAGCACGGCGCCCTTGAGGTTGCGGTAACCCGGGTTGCGCGGCTCCCTGGCGAGGAGCTGCTCGACGTGCCCGAGGGCTTGGGCGGATTTTCCCTGCCGGTTGAGAACCGTGGCCAGGTTGTGGCGTGCGGCATCGAAGCCTGGAGCGAGCTCGAGACAGCGCTCGAGGAGCAGCTGCGCATCCGCGAGGCGGCGCAGCCGGGCCGCCACCTCCGCCAGCATGCGCAAGGCCGCGACGTCGGTCGGGTGGGTCCGCAGATGTGCGCGCAGCAGCGCCTCGGCCTCTGGAATGCGGTTCTCGACCAGCGCGGCAGCGGGCGCGAGCAGGCGCGGATCGCGGGTCGCGGCCTTGATGTGCTGCGCATAGGCGGCATCGGCCGCCTGCGTCTCGCCCGCGCCCCAGAGCTGGTCGGCGAGCGCCCGCCAGGCGTCCGGGCTGCGCGGCTCGAGCGCCACCGAGCGCCTGAGCGCCGCAATGGCGGCTTCGCCTTTTCCGCAGCCGCCGAGCGTCACGCCCAGCTCGTAGTGCGCCTCGGCCCAGTCGCTCTGGCGGGCGCACAGCTCCTCGAGGCCCGCGAGTGCACGCGCGTGGTCCCCACCGGCGCGCTGCGCCCGGGCGAGCAGCAGCATCGCGACCGGCTGCCCCGGCACCACCTTGAGGATCTCCGCGGCCTGCTCGGCGGCGAGCGCGGGCTGCGCGGAGAGCAGCCGTGCCGCGTGCTGAAGTGCGACCTCGAGCGAGCCGAGCGTGGATGAGGGGCTCAAGCCCTCAACTTAGCTCACGGTGGCGGCGCTGCGCCACTCGAGGGGTGCGAGCTTTGGCACCATGAGCACCCAGCCGACGACCCCCAGCAGACTCACCGCCGCAGCCACCACGAACGCGGCGGCGAAGTGGCCGGTCTGCTCCGCGAGATATCCCGTGACGATCGGGGCGATCACGCCGGCGAAGTTCCCGCAGCAATTCTGAATGCCGACCCAGCGGGCGGCAGCCGTCGGGCCGGCGAGGATCTGCGGCATGGTGAAGCAGCCGGCGGCCGAGGCGCCTTGCAGCACCTGGAAGAGGAAGATCGCAGCGAGTGCCCACGGCTGCGAGGCGTAGGCGATGGCGAGCATGCAGCCGACGCTGCCCAGGTGCGCGACCCCCATCACCGACTTGTAGGTCACATTGGCGTGACCCGCCCGCACGAAGCGGTCGATGATCCAGCCGGCGACGGGTGAGCTGATGGCGTTCACGAAGTAGGCGATGCCGGTGAAGGTCGCCATCTCCGCGGTCGAGAAGCCGCGCTCGCGCACCACGTAAAACGGCATCCAGGTGAGCAGGAAGTAGAAGGAGTAGTTGTTGGAGAAGAGTCCGAGCGCCGTGCCCCATAGCGCAGGCTGCCGCAGGATCTCGAGCAGCGTCGGACCCTCGGCCGCGGGGGTGGCGGCGAGCTGCGGCGGCAGACGCACCCGTGACCAGGGCGCAAGCCACAGGAGCGACAGGGCCCCGAAGATCCAGAACATGGGCCGCCAGCCGTAGTGGAGCATGATCAGACCGCCGCCCCAGGCTCCCACCGCCGGTCCGAACTGGTAGCCGAAGGCGACGATGCCGTTGGCGACCCCCAGGTTCTGCACCGGCACCGAGGTCGCGAGCAGCTTCGAAAGGCACGGGAAGCCGGCGCTCTCGCCCACCCCGAGCAGCAGCCGCAGCGCGAACAGCGCCGCGAAGGAATGCGCAAAACCGGTGAGTATGGTGGCACCCGCCCAGATCGCGAGTCCCGCCGCCAGCACCCGCTGGGCGCCCACGCGCTCGGCAAGCCAGCCCACCGGAATCTGCAGCAACGTGTACAGCCAGAAGAAGGCGGAGAGCAGAATTCCCAGCTGGCTCTCGGAGAAGCCGAGCTCGTCCTGGATGAGATGCACGGCGTTCGAGAGCGCGCCGCGATCGACGTAGTTGATGAAGACCGCTGCCGACAGCAGCCCGACGATGGACCAGCGCGTGCTGACGCTCGGCCCGGCCGCTGTGGGCGGCGTCGTCAAGCGGCGCGGTCAGCTCGCATAGTCCGCGTCGCTCCGATCCAGCAGGCGCTTCAGCGCCTCGAAGTGCAGGTCCGTCCGTGTCTCCCCGCCCACATTCGCGCAAGCCTTGAACTGCGCGGCGGTGGCGCTGACGATCGGCTGAGGCACCTGATGGAGCGGGCGGCCGCTCGAGAGCGCGAGCAGCTGCGCCTGACAGGCACGCTCGAGAAAGTACAGCCGCTCGAAGGCCTGCGCCGCGGACTCCCCGATCACCAGCGCCCCGTGGTTGCGCAGCAGCGCGACCGGCTTCCCATCCATCGCGCGCGCCAGCCGCTCGCCCTCGGAGTAATCGAGCGCGAGGCCGTTGTAATCGACGTAGGCAATCTCGTCGTGGAAGCCGATCGCCGACTGCACCGCCATCTCGAGGCGCGGGTCCTCCAGCATGCCGAGGGCGGTGGCATAGGGCATGTGGGTATGGAGGACACAGCGTGCCGCGGCCACGAGGCGATGTACCGAAAGGTGGATGTAAAGGGCGGTGTCCTCGACCAGGCCACGCCCGGCCACGACCTTGCCGGAGAAGTCGAGCTCGAGCAGATGGCTTGCCTGCACCTCCGACCACAGAAGTCCAAAGGGTGCGAGGTAGAAGCGGTCGGCGTGCCCGGGGACGAGCATGGTGAGGTGATTGTCGATTCCTTCATTGAAGCCGAAGCGCGCGGCGAGCCGATGACACGCGGCCAGATCGACACGAGCGCGGCGCTCGGCTTCGGCGCCCGACCAGTGTCGCGAGGCATTCATGGCCGCCCCCTCGCGCGGGCGCGCGCGCCGAAATTGGCGTCCGCGACGAGGCACAGGATCTCGTACATCATGGTGGCGCCGACGAGCGCGGTATTGCCCGTCTGATCGTAGGGCGGTGCCACCTCGACGACATCCCCGCCGATCAGGTTGAGGCCCTTCAGGCCCCGCAGCAGTCGCTGCCCTTCGAGGGAGGTGATGCCGCCGACCTCCGGCGTGCCCGTTCCCGGAGCGTATACCGGGTCGAGGCCATCGACGTCGAAGGAAATGTAGGTCGGGCCGTCGCCCACGACCGAGCGCGCGAGCTGGATCACCTTCTCGACGCCTGCTTCCGCGAACTCGTCCATGAAGACTACGCGCATGCCGTGTGACTTCGAGAACTCGATCCCGTCGAGGAAATTCTGCGCGCCGCGAATTCCGATCTGAATGGTGCGCTTCGGGTCGAGCACCCCGGCCTCGACCGCGAGACGAAACGGCGCACCGTGGGTGAACTTCGAGCCGAAGAACTCGCCCCAGGTATCGCAATGCGCGTCCACGTGCACCATGCCGACGGGGCGCTCGGCGCCGAGGGCTCTGAAGATCGGGTAGGTGATCGAATGATCGCCGCCTGCGGTCACCGGCAGTATGCCCGCGGTCTTCACCTTGCGATAAAAGGCCTCGATGGCCTCATTCTGCCGCTCGAGGTCGTAGCGATGCGGGATCGGGACATCGCCGAGATCGGCGACCCGGCAGAGCTCATACGGATTGACACCGAGGGAGACGTTGTAGCCGCGCATGAGGCTCGAGGAATTACGGATCTCACGGGGTCCGTGACGGGCCCCGGGCCGGTTGGTGACCGCGATGTCGGTCGGTATACCAATGAGGCCAATGTCGACGTTGTCGAGCGCCGCCGCGAGTGGGGCGCGCATGAAGGTGGCTATCTCGGTGAAGCGCGGCTCCTTCATCGGATCGTACGGCTCGCCGCCGGTAACGCCCCGTCGCCGGTAGTTGTCGGTGCTCATAGTGGCTCCTATCGTGTCGCGAGGTCCTCGCCAGGGCAAGGCGCAGGTGCGCGCCCCCCCCTCAACCGCCGGCGAAGCGCCGCCTGCGCCGGTACTGGTCCGCTATCACGGCGGCGACGATGATCCCGCCTTTGACGATCTCCTGGTAGTAGGCGTCGATGCGCAGGAAGGTGAAGCCCGAGGTCACGACCCCGAGAATCAAAGTACCGATGACCGTGCCGGCGATGCGCCCGACGCCCCCCGCGAGCGACGCCCCGCCGATCACCGCGGCGGCGATCGCGTCGAGCTCATAGAGCGTGCCCATGCCCGCCTGACCCGAGACCGCGCGCGCTGCCGTCAGAACCCCCGCAAGCCCCGAGAGGGTCCCCGCAATCCCATAGACGAGGATGAGGTGGCGCCCGATGCGGATGCCGGAGACGCGGGCGGCCTCCCGATTGGCGCCGATCGCATAGGTATATTTTCCGTAGCGGGTGTAGCCCAGCGCCACATGGAAGACGACGGCGGTGGCGAGGAAGATGAGGACCGGCACCACGCCGCTGCCGATGGCGGCGTAGCTGTCGGTGAGCATGCTGATCGGCGCGCCGCGCGTATACCAGCGGGCAAGGCCGCGGGCGGTGACCATGGCGCCGAGCGTTGCGATGAAGGGCGGAATGGCCGTGGCGGCGATCACGCTGCCGTTGACGAGCCCGGCCACCGCACCCACCGCGAGCCCCGCGACCACCGGCACCACGACCGGCAGGTTGGTGAGCGAGGGATAGACGATGCGCACCGCATCGGAGGATTGCGCCAGGCTCGCCGCCACCATGGCGGTCAGAGCGACCACCGAGCCCGAGGAAAGATCGATCCCCCCGGTGATGATCACCTGCGTCACGCCGATCGCGATGATGCCGATGACCGAGACCTGCAGCACCATGACCACGAGGCGCTGCTCATTGAGCAGAAAGCTCTGGCCGACGAAGACCCATCCGAGGAGCTCGAAGGTGAGCGCGATGCCGAGCAGCACGAGGAGAATCCCGCCCTCGGCCGGAAGGCGCCGCGGCGCCCGGGTCCTGGCAGCGCTGGTCTGCTCTGCCATGATCAGCGCGCCGCCAGATCCATGACGGCGACCTGGCTCGCCTCGGAGCGATCGAGAATGCCCGTGAGGCGGCCCTCGTGCATCACCATGACGCGGTGGCTCAGACGCAGGATTTCCGGCATCTCAGAGGAGATGAGCAGCACCGCGGTGCCCTGACCGGCGAGGCGGGCGATGAGCTGATGGATCTCCGCCTTGGCGCCGACGTCGACCCCGCGCGTCGGCTCATCGAGGATCAGCACCTTCGGTCTGGTGAGGAGGCAGCGGCCGATGAGCACTTTCTGCTGGTTGCCGCCCGAGAGGTTCTCGATCTGCTCCTCGAGACCGCGCGTCTTGACCCGCAGCTCGCTCAGCATGAGACCGCAGGCCGCGCGTGCGGCCCGCGAGCGCACGAAGCCGAAACGCACGAAGTCACTGCTCAGTACCGAGATCTCCAGGTTCTCGAGTACGCTCAGCCCGCAAAAGCATCCGCTCTCCTTGCGGTCCTCGGTGACCAGCGCCAGGCCGTGCGCCATCGCGGCCGCCGGCGAGTCGATGCGCGTCTCGCGGCCCGCGATCAGGATGGTCCCGGAGTCCGGAGGCGTGAGGCCGAACAAGGTGCAGGCGAGCGCGCTGCGCCCCGAGCCGATGAGACCTGCGACCCCGAGGATCTCGCCGACATGCAGATCGAAGCTGATGTCGTGGAACTCCCCGGCCCGCCTCAGGGCGCGCGCCGCCAGCGCAGGCTCGCTGCGCGGCGGCGGCGCGCCGGGGAAAGATCCCGAAAGCTCCCGCCCCACCATCATATGAATGAGCGTGTCGCGCGTGAATTCAGTCGCGCGTCCGCTGGCGATGTGCCGCCCGTCGCGCAGTACCGAGATGTCATCGGCGATCGCGAACAGCTCCTCCATCCGATGGGTGATGTAAAAGACGCTGGCGCCCTGCGCAGTGAGCGCGCGAATGATCTCGAAGAGATGCTCCGCTTCGCGCTCGGCGAGCGCCGAGGTGGGTTCGTCCATGATGAGGACTTTCGGCTCGTGGGAGAGCGCGCGCGCGATCTCGACCAGTTGCCGTGTCGCGATCGGCAGCGTGCGCAGCTGCGCCTGCGGGTCGATATCCATCCGCAGCCGCTCGAGCAGGGTGCGGGTGCGGCGGCGCAGCTCGCCGTGGCGGACCAGGCGCAAAGCATTGAGCGGCTCGCGGCGGATCCAGATGTTCTCCGCGACCGTCATGAAGGGCATCAGGTTGAGCTCCTGATGGATCATGGCGATGCCGCGCGCGAGCGCCTCCCGGGGCGAGCGGCAGCGCAGCGGCTCGCCTTCCAGGAGCAGCTCGCCCGTATCGGGCGCGACGATACCGGCGATGATCTTCATCAGCGTCGATTTGCCGGCGCCGTTCTCTCCGACCAGGGCGTGCACCGTACCGCGCCGCAGCCGCAGCGACACGTCATCGAGCGCCCTGACACCGGGGAAAGTCTTGCTGAGGTGCCGCACCTCGAAGAGGTCGTCAGGAGCCTCGATTCGAGAGCGCGCCTCCGGCATCTCAATGCCGGGTGAGATAGCCCGCGAGATTCGCCGGCGTTACCAGCTCGAACGGGACCCAGACGTCGTTCGGGACACTCTCGTGCGCGATGAGTCGCAGCGCGGTATCGACTGCGCCGCGCCCCTGGGCGCTGCCGTCCTGAAAGACCGTCACCTTGAGCTCGCCCGCCTTCATGGCTCCGAGTCCGTCGGGCGTGGCATCGATGCCCGCGACGATCGTCGTTGAGAGCAGTCGCGCCTGCTTCAGCGCCTGGATGGCGCCAATCGCCATCTCATCGTCGTTCGCGACGACCGCCTGCGGGTGCAGACCCGAGGTCAGCCAGTTGGTGACGAGGTCCGCGGCCTCGGTGCGCTTCCAGTTGGCGGTCTGCTTGTCGAGCACGCGAATCGCGCGGCAGGCGGGCGTGGCGATCACGTCATAGATGTCCTGGGTGCGCTGGCGGGCCGACTGGTTGGTGAGCTCCCCCATCAGGATGACGATGTCGCCCCTGCCCTTGAGGAGGCGGCACACTTCGGTCATCTGCAGGGTACCGGACTTCGATTCGTCCGAGCCCACGAAGGAGACCCCCGGCGGGAGCCGGGGGTCGGCCGGCATCCGATTGAGATACACGAGTGGGATCTTCGCCGCCGTAACCAGTCTGGTGATGCGCGGCGTGGCGTCGGTGTCGACCGGGTTGATGATGATCGCATCCACCCGCTGCGCGATGAAGTTCTGAGTCTGGTTGAGCTGTCGTCCGATGTCGTTCTGGGCGTCCTCGAACTGGATCGACACCCTCTCATCGCGTGCGCGCTCGCGCATCGCGGCGCGCACCGTGGCGAGGAAGTTATCGTCGAACAGCGCCATGCTGACACCGATGGTGACGGCATGCGCCGTGCCCGCGAGCGAGGTGAGCAACAGCGTGGCGAGAAGCACGGGGAAGCTGCGGTTCATGGCAGCCGGAGTCTAACGGTGCCAAGCGTTTGTGTGGTAGCGTCGGCACATCTGCAGGAGGGGACATCCGGCGTGGATCGGCGGCAGTTCCTCGAGGCGATCGCCGGGATTTCGAGCATGGTGCCGGCGCTCGCGCTGCTTCCGGCGCGCGACGCCGGAGCTTTCGCTGCGACGGTGCACGCACGTGCTCAGGCGGCCGGAGCGCTGCGCACGCTGAGCCCGGCGCAGGATGCGCTCCTCGATGCAATCGCCGAGATGCTCCTGCCGCAGACCGACACCGTGGGCGCCCGCGCCGTAGGGGTGAATCGCTTCATCGATCTGCTGCTCACCGAGTCGATGCTGGAAGCGGATCGCGAGCGCTTTCTCGCGGGCCTCGCGGCGATCGATGCGCGCAGCCAGTCGCTCCATGGCTCCGCGTTCGTGGCGGCGCGCCGCCCGGATCAGGAGGCTCTGATCGGAGCACTCGATGCGCAGCTGCCGGCGAAGCCCCTGACGACGGCGGAGCGCGCCGCCCTCGAGCGGCAGCCCGTCACCGCCGAAACCGGCTACGCCACGCTCAAACAGATGGTGGTGTTCGCGTACTTCACCTCCGAGCCCGTGGCGAAGGGCCTGATCCACTCGCCCATCATTCCCGGACGGTACGACGGCTGTGCCCACACCTAAGGCCGCATCCTCCGAGTACGACGCCATCGTCGTGGGCTCCGGGATCTCCGGCGGCTGGGCGGCGAAGGAGCTCACCGAACGGGGCCTCAGGACACTGCTTCTCGAGGCGGGGCCGCCCATCGTGCCCGAGCGCGACTACGTCGAGCACGTGCAGGCGTATTCGCTGCGGTATCACGGGTACGGAAATCTGCGCAAGCTCCACGAGGAGCAGCCGATCCAGTCGCAGACCGGTGCGTGCGACGAGTGGGTGTCGAAGTTCTTCGTGAATGATCACGAGAACCCGTACCGGAACGATGCCGACAAGCCCTTCCTGTGGATCCGCGGCCGTCACGTCGGTGGGCGCTCGCTCATGTGGGGCCGGCAGGTATATCGCTGGAGCGATCTGGACTTCGAGGCCAATGCGCGCGATGGCATCGGCGTCGACTGGCCGATCCGCTATGCGGACATCGCCCCCTGGTACAGCCACGTGGAGCGGTTCATCGGGGTGAGCGGCCAGGAGGAGAAGCTCGCGCAGCTGCCGGACGGGGAGTTCATGGCCCCGATGCAGCTCAATTGTGCCGAGATCAAGGTGCGCGATGCGATGCAGCAGCACTGGGGCCGCGAGCGCGTGCTCACCATCGGCCGCGTGGCGATCCTCACGCAGCCGCACCTTGGCCGCGCGGCATGTCATTACTGCGGGCCTTGCTGGCGCGGCTGCATCACCCGGTCGTATTTCTCCAGCAACGGCGTGACGCTGCCGGCGGCGGAAGCGACCGGGCGTCTCACGCTGCGACCCAACAGTGTCGTCTCCGAGGTGCTGTACGATGAGCGCCGCTCGCGCGCGAGCGGCGTGCGGGTGGTGGATGGTGAGACCCTGCAAACGCTCGAGTTCAAGGGGCGGGTGGTTTTCCTGTGCGCGTCGGCGCTCGAGAGCGCGCGTATCCTGCTGAATTCGAAGAGCGCGCGCTTTCCTGCCGGACTCGCCAATTCGAGCGGGGAGCTCGGGCGCAACGTCATGGATCATCCCTTTGGCGCCGGGGCCGAAGGCACCTTGCCCGGCATGGAGGAACACAAGACCTTCGGCAACCGCCCGAATGGCTTCTACGTGCCGCGCTTTCGCAACGTCACCGACAAGCATCCGAAGTTCGTGCGCGGTTACGGCTTTCAGGGCGGCGGCGGCCGCGAAGGCTGGCAGCGCGGCGCGCGCACACGGGGCTTCGGCGCGGATTTCAAGCAGGCGCTGCTGCGGGACCTCGGACCGTGGCGCGTGGGACTCGGCGGTTGGGGAGAGTGCCTGCCGCGGCCCGACAACTTCATCTCGCTCCACCCGACACTCAAGGACAAATGGGGCGTTCCGGCGCTGAATATCCACTGCACCTTCGGCCCGAACGAGCGCGAGATGCTGAAAGACATGCAGGTCACCGCGGCGGAGTGCCTCGAGGCGGCGGGAGCCCGCGACATCCGCACCTTCAACGAGGACTACGCGCCCGGTCTGTGCATTCACGAGATGGGAACCGCGCGCATGGGATGGGATCCGAAGACCTCGGTCCTCAACCGGTGGAATCAGGCGCACGAGGTCCCGAATCTCTTCGTGACCGACGGAGCGTGCATGACTTCCTCGGCCAATCAGAATCCGTCGATCACCTACATGGCGCTCACGGCCCGCGCGTGTCACTACGCGGTGGAGCAGCTCAAGCGCCGGGAGCTCTGACTTGGCGCGCGCCTTCTCGAGGCGGCGCTTCCTGAGCGCCTCCGCCGTTTCCGCGGTTGCGCTCGGCGCGACGGGGCTGGCGCGCGCAACGCAGGCCGCTCCCGCACCGCTCCAAGGGCGCCTGCGCCAATCGGTATGCCGCTGGACGCTGCCGGGTGCCCTTGCCGAGGTGTGCGCGCGGGTTCGAGGGCTCGGACTCACGGCCATCGATCTGTTGTATGCGGACGAGTGGAGCGTGGCGCGGGAGGCTGGGCTCACCTGCTCGATGGGCTATGCGAGCCGGCGTGAGCACTTCATCGAGAATGGTTTCAACGACCCGAAGAACCACCCGATGCTGATCGAGGAGCTCAGCCGGGCCATTCCGCTCGCCGCAGCGGCCGGCGTGCCGAATGTCATCGCCATGTTCGGAAACCGTAAGGGTCTGAGCGATTCCGACGGTATTGCGAACTGCGCGGCGGGCCTGAGGGCGGTGGCCCCGCTCGCCGAGCAGCACGGGGTCACGGTGTGCGTGGAGCTCCTCAACAGCAAGGTCGACCATCCCGATTACCAGGGGGACCACACGGCCTTCGGGGTGGCGGTGATGAAGAAGATCGACTCTCCACGGGTGAGGCTGCTCTACGACATCTATCATATGCAGATCATGGAGGGCGACATCATCCGCACCATCCGTGAGCAAGGCCGATGGCTCGGGCACTTTCATACCGGCGGCGTACCGGGCCGGCACGACATCGACGCAAGCCAGGAGCTGAATTACCACGCGGTGGCGCAAGCGATCGCCGACGGCGGATTCCAGGGCTACCTGGCGCACGAGTTCACGGCGAAGGGCGACCCCTACGCGGGTCTCGCCGAGGCGTGCCGCATCTGTCAGGTGTGAGGGAAACCTCAGCGCGCAGCGGGCGGCGCGAAGTAGCAAATTGTAAAGAGGGCTGGCCGCGGGCGCGATCCGGGTTCAGGATCAGCGGCAGGCACACGGAGCCGTATGAAGTATCTGCCGCTCATCTGGTCCGGCATCTGGCGCAAGCCGGGGCGCACCGTTCTCATCTTCCTGCAGGTGAGCGTCGCCTTCGTGCTCTTCGGCGTGCTGCAGGGGCTGAAAACCGGGATCGAGCAGGCGGTGGAAGCGGCGCGCGCCGACCTGCTGATCGTGCACAGCCGCCAGGGCTTCATCTTCTCGGGGCTGCCGCTCGGCCTGCTCGAGCAGATCCGCACGGTGCCGGGAGTCAGGCTGGCGGAGCCGGTGGAGCTTTTCGGAAGCTACTACCAGAAGCCCGAGAACGGCCTGCTGGTGGTCGCCGTGAGACCGGACAAGGATTGGACGGATGCCTTCACTTTCCATGTCGCGCCGGAGCAGCTCGCGGCCTTCGCGAGGAGTCGTACGGCCGCGCTGGTCACCGATTACGCCGCGCAGAAGTTCGGCTGGAAGATCGGCGACCACATCCCGCTCGTGAGCCAGGTGACGAACAAGGAGCGCACGACGACCTGGGGTTTCGACATCGTCGGGACCTTCACCGACAGCGACTTCACCCCCGGGCGCTACAAGATCCTGGCCAACTATGACTACTACGACCAGGGACGTGTGAGTAACACGGGCACGGTGAATCATTTCAACGTGTCGGTGGCCGATGCCAGCCAGGCAGTGTCGGTGGCTGATGCGATCGATCGGCTGTCGCTCAACTCCTCGCACGAGACCAAGACCGAGTCGATACGCGAGCTCGCGCAGCAGCAGGTCCAGCAGATCGGCGATCTCGATTTTCTGGTCCACGCGGTGGTGAGCGCCGTGCTCGCGGCGCTGCTGTTCGCGACCGCGACGATGATGATGCAGTCCGTCAGGGAACGCACCTCGGAGCTCGCGGTCCTCAAGACCATCGGCTTTACCGATCGAGCCGTCTTCCTGCTGGTGCTCGGCGAGGCGGTGCTGGTGTGCATCGCGGCCGCGGCCTGCGGGCTGGCGCTGTCGACGGCGGTGTTCCCGTATGCGGCGCGCATCGTATCCGGGCTCACGATGCCCCCGGTTACCGTCGCGACCGGTCTCGCGCTCGCCGTCGCGCTGGCGGTGTTGAGCGCCGCGGTGCCGGCGCTGCGCGCCGCTCGGCTGCGCGTGGTGAGCGCGCTCGCCGAGCGCTGAAAGAGCAATGAACCTCCTGCGGCAATTTGTGGCCCTGCTGCGCATGAACCTCGCGAACGAGCGCGCGCGGCCCGGCTCGGTGCTGACGATCGTCGTCGGCGTGACCTGCACCGTCGCGGTGCTGGTCTCGATGCTCGCTATGGGAACGGGGGCGCGCGCACAGGCCGACGGCGATGTGCACGACGACGAGGCCATCGTCATCGCCCAGGGAGCGCAGGGGGGCTTCGACAGCAACATCTCGCGGGACCAGATGGTCGCGCTGCGCGATCTGCCCGGTATCGACCACGACAAGGACGGCGAGCCGCGCGTAGCCGGGATCGTGTTCACCCCGTTCGAGGGACACCGTCGCGACACGGGCCGGCGTGTGTTCTTCCCGCTCGTCGGCAGCAGCGACGCGAAGTTCGAGCTGCGGCCGCCGGCGCATCTTACGGAGGGGCGGCTGTTCAAGCCGGGCCTGCACGAGATGATCACCACCAACGCCTGCGTCGGGCAGTTCGACGGATTCGAGCTCGGAGCGAAGCGCGCGGTGCGTGGCGTCGACTGGACCATCGTCGGGCACTATGACCAGGGGCAGAGCCTCGAGTGCGTCGTCCTCACCGACGCCGAGACGGTGATGAGCCTCTTCAACCGCAACGGCTTCAACCGCATCAACGTGCGTCTCAAGGCACCGTCGGACTTCGCGGCGTTCAACCGAGCGCTCGAAGCAAAGCCCGACCTGAAGCTCGAAGCCAAGACGGCGCGTGCGCAGGCTGACGCGGACCTGAAGCAGTTCAAGGGGCTGCTCAACTTCGTGAGCTACTTCATCGGCTCGATCATGGGCATAGGCGCCACTTTGGGCGCAGTGAACTCGCTCTATTCGATCGTGGATGCGCGCCGCCGCGAGCTCGGCACGCTGCGCGCGATCGGCTTCCGCTCGGGGGCCATCGTGGCCGCGACGCTGGTCGAGTCGATCCTGCTGGCGCTCCCCGGCGCGCTGCTCGGGGCGGCGCTCGCGTGGCTCCTCTTCCACCACATGGCAGTCAGCCCCTTCGGCTTCAGCTTCAGGCTCGATGTGACGGCGAGGCTCGCCGAGATCGGCATCGCCTGGGCGCTCGTGATGGGCTTCGTCGGCGGGCTGTTGCCGGCACAGCGGGCGGCGCGCGTGCCGATCACCACGGCACTGCGCGCCACCTGAAGCTGGCTCACTTGCCGAGCGTCGTCGGATACGGCGGCGCGCTCGTCTGCTGGACCGGCCTGAAGCTCTTGAGCTGTGTGAGCACGGTCGCGATTGCGGCATCGAGTTGCGGGTCCTCGCCGCGGTTGACGGCCGCCGGGTCGAGTGTCACCTCGATGTCGGGCGCCACACCCTCGTTCTCGACGCGCCACTCGCCCTCGGGCGTGAAGAAGCGGAAGAAGGGCACGGTGAGCTGACCGCCGTCGATCAGATCCGGGTTCGAGCGGATGCCGATCAATCCACCCCAGGTGCGCGTGCCGATCAGGGTGCCGAGCTTCTGGTGCTTGAAGGCCCAGGGGAGGAAGTCACCACCCGAGCCTGCGTCCTGATCGGCGAGCATGGCTTTCGGTCCGTAGATCGCCCCTCCCGGGGTGCTGAAGATCTGCCCGTCGCGGTCCTTCCAGCTGGCGAGGTACGGGCGGCTGAGGATCTCGATGATGTAGTTGGCCGCCTGACCGCCACTGTTCCTGCGCTCATCGACGATGAGGGCGGGCTTGTCGATCTGCGCGAAGAACATGCGGTTGAAGTACTGGAAACCATCGCCCGCGGTGTTGGGCAGGTAGACATAGGCGACCTTGCCGCCGGTCTTCCTGCCGACGTACTCGCGGTTGTGCTCGATCCAGCGCCACTGTCGCAGCGGCGACTCATCCCCGATCGGCTCTACCACCACGGTGTGCGCACCCGCGCCTGTGGGGTCAGGGCCGACACTGAGCGTCACCTGTCGGTCGACGGTCTGCTCGAAAAGCGCATACAGGTTCTGCGTCGCATCGAGCGGGTGTCCATTGACGGCGAGCAGGTAATCCCCCTCCTTGACGTCGACACCGGGAACCGCGAGCGGCGCTCGCATGAAGGGATTCCAGCGGTCGCCGCGATAGATGGTCTCGATGCGATAGTGGTTGCTCTCGACGGCGAAATCGGCGCCGAGGAGACCGGTTTTGGTGCTGGCCTCGGCAGGGACGTCGCCGCCGCCGAGGCGGTTATGGCCGACCTGCAGCTCGCCGATCATCTCGATGAGAAGATCGGTGAGATCCTCGCGCCGCTGCACGTACTTGAGGAGCGGCCGGTAGCGCGCATACACGGCGTTCCAGTCGAGGCCGTGCATGTTGGGGTCGTAGAAGAAGTCCTTCTCCATCCACCAGGCCTCATCGAAAATCTGCTGCCACTCGGCGGCCGGGTCGACGTACATGCCGAGCTGGCTCAGGTCGATCGGCTTCGGCTCGAGCTTCTCGTTGGCGTCGGCGATCTCCATCTTGCCCTTCGCATATACGAGCAGCAGCTTCTTGCCATCGGCGCTCATGGTGAAGTCCTGGATGCCCTGCTTCAGGGACTTCGCTTTGCGCTCGGCGAAATCGAAGCGGTAGAGCTCGCCATCATTGCCCGGCTCGGCATCGGGCGGCTCCTGCGTGATACCGGGCTGGCGCCGCTCGAGGTAAAAGAGGGCGCCGTCGCAGCCGACCGCGAGAGACTCATAGCGCCGTTCCGCGACCGGGAAGCCCGTGATGCGGTTCTGCAGGCCTTCGAAATCGATACGCACCGCCTTGGGCGTCCTGGCAGCCGCCGCATCGGCCTTGCCGTCCTGTTTCTTTCCGGCGGTCGCCTCCTTGTCGGGCTTGGCCGGGCCCTTGCAGCTGCTCTTATCGTCCGTGTCCGACTTGCCGGCCTCCTCATCGCCCGCTTTGCGCAGGAGCGGGGAGCGGCCATCGGCGGAGAGCACGGCGACGTAGATACCGCGCCGCAATGAGCGTTCCTGGCTCGAGAGGTCGAGCCCGACCTGGCTTGGGCCCGAATTGATCGAAGCGGTGAAATACAGGTATTCACCGCTCGGGTCGAACACCGGGCTGTCGGCATCGGAGAGGCCGTCGGTGAGGTCGATGTTCTGGCCGGATCTGAAATCATGAACACGAACGCGGGTGAAGTGGTTTTCACCCTGCACGGTGTAGGCCAGCCAGCGGCTATCGGGCGAGAAGCTCACCTGGATGCCGTTGCGGTCGAGCGTGCGGTCGATGAGCGTGCTCGCCGCCTTATCCGGAGCGAAGGCATAAAGATGCAGGTGCGAGTCCTCGTAGATGAGCGTCGCGCCATCCGGCGACCAGTCCACGAGGTGGTAGTAGATCCCCTTCGACAGCGGATACACGCGCGGCTTCTCCAGGCCCGCCTGGTCGCGCACCGCGATCGCATGCTGCATGCCGAGATCGGTGATGTAGGCGATACGCGATCCGTCGTGACTCCAGCGCGCATCCTTCTCACGCACACCGGAGGTGGCGGTGATGTTGCGGATGGAGCCGTCCTTGGCCGGCACCGTGAAGACATCGCCGCGCGCCGACACGATGACGCGCTTTCCGGTGGACGAGAGGAAAGCGGAGGTGATGGTCTTGCTCGCGTCCTTCCACTGCGGACGAAGCTGCGCGGCCTCGGTGGCGAGTGTGATCGCGAGCGGCCTCACCTGCCCTGAGTCGAGGTCGAGCTCTTTCAGTCGTCCGCCCGCCTCATAGACGGCGGTTCGACCATATACGCCCACATTGCGCACGTCCCACACCGCCTCCTGCGACAGTTGCCGCAGCCGCTTGCTGCGCGTGTCGTAAGCGAAGAGGTTCGCGGCCCCGGGGCTCCGGTCCGAGACGAACACGACCTCGTCTCCCGACCAGACCGGCGCGCGGTCCGTGGCATTCTCGTGCGGCACCTGCTCCCAGGCACCGCTACGGGGATTCAGGATCCAGATCGGCGTGGTCGTGCCGCCGCGATAGCGCCGCCACCCGGCAGGTCCCTCGTACGCGGTGCGGTAGGGGCGGTAGGCGAGGCGCGTTCCATCGGGCGACCATGACGCCTCCCAGGCCACTGCCTCCATGATCTTGTGCTCGAAGCCGCCGCTGAGCGCAACCTCGTAGAGTTGATTGGAGCGGTTGTTAGCGACCGCTCGTGGGGACGCAAACAGGATGCGCTTGCCGTCGGGACTCCAGCCGTCCACCTCATCGCGCGCGGGATGCCAGGTGAGCCTGCGGGGCTGCCCCCCGCTCGTCGGAATCACATAGACATCGGTGTTGCCGGCATAAGTCGCAGAGTAGGCGATCCACTGCCCGTCGGGAGAGAAGTGCGGACCATAGGCGCTCGCGTGCACCGTGAGTCGTTCGGGATGCCGGCCATCACGGTCGGTGAGCCAGATGTCGCCGCCGTAGACGAATGCGAGATGCTCGCGCGAGAGCGCCGGCTGGCGCAGCAGCGCGGTGCCGGTGCTCTCCTCGCCTGAGACCGCGGTGACGATGCACAGGAGCGCAATGCCGAGGAGCCCGGCCGGCAGTGGTGTCTTACTCATTAATTCTTCCTTATCAGAGAGTGGGTTCGATTCTTCTCTGTGGGGGTCGATTGCGGTGCCTCGCTGGTGCGCGCTCCCTGAGGCGGCGGCCGCCGAGCGCCGCCGGCCACCAGATGGCATGAAACAGCAGCCATGAGAGGAGCGCGAAGCCGGCTGCGAAGAGCAGTCCCTCCCCCGAGAGGGCGAAGGTCGGCACCCAGTCGCTGAAGGTGGCGCGGGTCAGCGCCGGATCGGCGTGCAGCGCGAGGTAGCCGGCCTGGCTGAACAGGCTCCCGTGCATGGCATCGACCGCGGCCTGCAGCTGATGCACGGTGGCGACCAGGCCCTGGATGATGCCGCCTTCGGAGTGGAACGTCGGGTCGCTGCTGCTCAGGTGGTATTCGATCAGTTTCCCGAGGTCGCCGTGGTAGGACTGGTCGGCGAGCTTCTGCCACGGCGCGAGGTCGAGCCGGGCCTGGTCGAGGCGACCGCCGAGCCGCTGGCGATATTGAGCGATGAATCCGGGAATGAGACCGCCGGCGACCGCCGCCGAGACGAGCACCACCCGGTCCAGCAAACCTCTGACGATCGGCATGGCCGCGCATTGTTGCACGCCGGCCGAGGTCATCGCGAGCCGCCTGCAGTCCGCTCTGGGTCTAGAGCTCGCTGCGCTCGGCGAAGAAGCGCTGCAACTCGGCGCAGATCGACAAAGCGAGCATCTCCGGGCCGTGCCCGCCGAGCCGGATTCCGACGGGGGCGTGCAGGCGCGGAGTGAGGCTGGCACGCGCGCCGGGGTCGAGCTCGGCAAGCAGCTCGTCCCGTCGTGCCGGCGGCCCGAGAAGACCGATGAAAGGATCGGCGCGGCGGGCGAGGGCCGCGAGCGCCTCGCGATCGTTCGATGCGGTATGCGTCATCACGATGCAGGCGTCGAGCCGCTGATCGCCGATCGCCGCCAGCGCCTCGGCCGGCCGGGCGCAGATGGCACGCCCGGCGGCCGCCACGCGCGCCGCGAGCAGCCCCTCGCGATGGTCCGCAGCGATGGTGCGCCAGCCGAGGCGATTGGCAATGTCGATGAGGGCGGGCGCCTCGGGCCCCGCCCCGATGAACATGACCTGGGGCGAAGGAGGGAATGCGACCACGGCACAGGTGCCGCCGCTGTCCAGGGGGTACTCCCCGGGAGCACGGCCCCGGAACGCGCGGGCCGCCTCGCAACGCGGCGGCAGCTCCGTCTCGATGCCGCCCGACCACAGAAAGCCGCTCCCTACCCGTGGCCCGCTCGTCACGAGCGCGGCTTTGAGGATTCGCTGAGTGCGCTCGGCGCTGAGCAGCGCTTCGCACAGCGGATGGCGTGCGCCTGCGGCGACCGGCAGCAACAGCACTTGCATCTGCCCGCGGCAGCCGGAGCCGGAGCCGAAGACGAGGTCATCGTCACCGCGCGTATCGAAGAGGGCGACCCGCGGGCGATCTTCCCGCAGTGCCGCGGCGGCGAGGGTCTCGAGCTCGGATTCGAGACAGCCGCCGGAGATCACGCCCAGACGTGAGCCATCCGCACGCACCAGAGCCAGCGCACCGGGCTTGCGATAGGTGGACCCCGAGCAGTGCACCACCACGCAGAGCGCGAAGGCGCCGCCCCGCTCGGAGAGCGTCGCGAGCTCATCGAGGATCCGCCGGTGATGGGTCGCAAAGGGGTCTGGTTGCATTACATGCCAAAGCCCTGGTGCAGGAACGCCTCGCTCTTGCGCAGCATCAGCGCCCGCGCCTCCGAATCATCCAGCTGATGGTCGAGGTCGTCCCAGGTGACCAGCTCGCACCGGCCGCCCACCGCTTTCATTCGCTCCGCCATGGTCTTCGACTCCTCGATGCCCACATTGCGGTCCATGGCCGCGTGGAACAAGAGCACCGGCACCTTGATCTTGTCCGCATTCTGAAGAGGCGAGCCCTCACGCAGGTGCGGGCCGTCGCCGATGACCGTGCTTATATAGTAGTAGTTCGACCAGCGGCGAAATTCCTCTTTGGCCATCGTCAGGTCGGTGACCGGCGCAATTGCGACCACGGCCTTGAAGAGGCCGGGCTCGACCACCGCGGACTGAAGCGCGGCATAGCCACCGTAAGACCAGCCGAGAATGCCGAGCTTGTGAGGATCGGCGATACCCTGCTCGACGAGCCAGTGCCCTGCAGCGAGCACGTCGCCGATCGCAACCTTCCAGGACTTGAAGCCGTTCTGCCTGAACCATGCGTCGCCATAGCCAAAGGAGCCACGAAACTCCGGCTGCAGCACCACGAAGCCCCGCGAGGCGTAGAACTGCGACAGCCAGTCGAAGCCCCACACGTCGCGCGAACCCGGTCCCCCGTGCGGCAGCACGATGGCCGGCAATCCGGTGGCGGTTGTGACTCCCGGCGGGAGAGTGAGGTAGCCGGGCACCTTGACGCCATCCGCTGCGGGATACGTGATCGACTTGACGCTGGCGAGCTTCACGTCCTCGAGCTCGCTTCGCGCGACGAGGAAGGTCTGCAGACGGCGGGCCTTCCTGTCGAACAGATAGTACACACCGGGGTCGGAGTCGCTGGTGGCGAGAATGAGCATCACGTTCTCATCGACGCTCGAATCGAGGACGTGGAGCTCCTGCTGGGGCAGCGCTCTGCCGAGTGAGGCGAGGAGCTGCTTGACCGTGGGGTCGAAGTAGAAGGCCTGCCGCTTGTCGGTGATGTAGGAGACTCCCACGACGCGCCCCTGCCGCCCGATGCTCTCAAAGCCGAGCACGTCGACGGTGGGATTGGCGTACAGAAGCTGTTCCGCGAGCGAGCCGTCGAGACTCACGGCGTAGGCCGCCAGACGGCCGTCGGTCTTTTTCAGACCGTAGGCAACGTTTCGGGCCGGATCGACCGCGTAGGGAGCGAAGCCCAGACGCTCGATCGAGTTGTATTCACTCAGCTTGTGCCAGTCCTGCGAGTCCTGGGTGCGGTAGAGAAAATCGGTGACTCCGTTGCTCTGCGTCGAGGTGCTTGCCCCGACCGTCTGCTCGAGTCCGACGATACGCACCGCACCGCGTCCGTCGCTGATGTACTCCACCGCATCCTCGCGTGGCGGCTCGACTCGCTTGCTGATGAGCGTGCGGGTGTCGAGGCGGTCGACGCCGATTCCCCTGGCACTCGATCCGACGCGGGTACCGGTCCGATCCTCCCCGACATAGGTGCGCACCATGAGGACGGCGCCGTTTTCGGCGGGCAGAGAGTCGATGATCTCGCCTCCCCTCAGCTGGATTGCGTGGCCGTAGATGCTGTCCCGCTTGCTGAGAAGCTTCAGGTCAGTGCCGTCGGCGTTTACCGCCACGACCCGCGTGACGGGCATGATTCCGTAGGTGGGGTCCTTCAGACTGCCGAAGAGATAGCAGGCGAGCCGGTCGTTCGCCACCCACGAACAACCCTCGAGGCGATCGGGCTTTCCGTCAGCTACGAGGGCCGCTCTTGGCTTGGCTCCCTCTGCGAGGCTGAGCGTATAAAGCACCGAGCCCTGCCCCTGGCGCGGCGCCAGATAGGCAACGCTCTGGCCATCGGGTGAGAGCCGCATGTGCGATACGCTCGGCCGGGCACCAAAGGCGGCGGCGGCGTCGAAGGATCTGGCTTCCTCACCCATTGCCGAGCCGCAGGCGCAGAGCAGCGCCAGGGCTGCGATTGTTCTTTTCACGCGGACCCCCGATTGCCAGATCGGATTTTAAGGCATCGCCGCATAATCGGCGCAACCGGCCGCATTGCAGAGGTTTATCCGAATCGCCCATGGTCGCCCGGCGGCATGTGGAGGCCTGGTGCCTGACAGTTGCCGCTCTGGCAACGTCGCTCCTGTTTGCGAGCGGCACGCTCGACATCGCGGCGGCACGCTGGTTCTTCCGGCCCGATGCAGCCGACCACTGGCCGCTCGCGCAGCGCTTTCCGTGGCTCATCCTCTACCGGGCGGCATCCTGGATCACCGCGTCGCTCCTCGTCGCAGGTCTCACGGCCCTGGTATTGAGTCTTACGCCGCGCCGCCGTCACTGGCGTGGCGCCGCGACTCTGGTGTTGCTGAGCGTGGTGATCGGACCCGGTCTCATCGGCAATGCGGTGCTCAAGGATCACTGGCGGCACCCGCGACCGCGCGACGTGATCGAGCTCGGTGGCTCCATGCACTACGTGCCATCGCCGCTCATGGGCCGGGAGGGAGGTGCCTCGTTCCCCTGCGGACATTGCACGGTGGGGTTTCTCTACGGAATCGGATGGTGGGTCTTCAGGCGGCGAACACGGTGGGCGGCGCTGTCGCTCAGCGCCGGCCTCACGGCCGGTGCGCTTCTCGGCCTCGGGCGCATGGCCGCGGGGGCGCACTTCCTCTCGGATGTGATCTGGTCGGCGCTGCTGGCGTACGCAGTCACACACCTTGTCTGTTACTACGTGCTGAGGCTCGATGCGCGCGAGGCGCGGCCGCGGGGCGTGGCGCCACGCGGGTCAGGCGTCCTCGGCATCGCTGCGCCGCTGGCCGCGGCGCTGGTGCTGCTCGCGCTGTACGTGTTTCCGCATGGGTCGGATCTCAGCACCACGGTGGCGCTGACTCCCGACTCCCCCCGCTTCCTCGACGTACAGGCCGACCGCGCCAGCATCGTCATCATCCTGGTGGATGCGCCCGCCAGAGAGCTCTCCATCCAGGGTGAGCTGCATGGTTTCGGGTTGCCCACCTCGCAGCTTGGCGCGCGCCTCGAGACCGTGTCGGGGCCGGTAGCCGCTCTTCGCTACTCGATCACGGCACGAGGGTGGCTCACGGACGCCGACGGCTTCGCGCGCCTCACGGTACCGGGGTCGGCATTCGAGCGCATTCGCGTGCGTGTCGGCCGTGGGGACATTCGAGTGGTGGACACGACCCGGGCGGGGGTCATCGCGGCGGGCGCTGTACGGCTCGAGCTGCACACGGACCGGGGCGCCGTGCACGCCCCGTGATGCCGGGCCAAACTACAGATCATGCATGAGCATGAGCTTCAAAACGGTCGAATCGCTCGCTCGCGTCAGGCCCTTGCCGATGCCGAGCTCGAGCCCACTGCTGCCCGAGCCATAGTCGAATACGGCAAACAGCGTGTGCTGCTGGTCAGAGGCCGCCCTGAAGTGCCGGAGAGGGCCGAGATCGGAGTATTCCTCGAGCGCCACGGCAACCTTGCCTCCGAGGTGCCAGGCGGCGCGCACAGCCGGTGCGAAATCCAGCTTCGAGAAACCGTCGAACTGCGAGTCGAGGATCGGGTTCACGATGAGATCACAGCGGCCGAGGTGCCAGCCCACGATGGGGCGGATCTCGCCCGCATAGCGGCTCGGGTCCCAGTGCGACGTGTCATAGCTCAACTCGAAGTTCACGCCGTAGAAGAATGAGCGTGTGGCCGCATCGGGCGCGACGAACAACGCGCGCAGCTTCATGCCGTCAAAGAGCCAGGATCCGTCTGCAGCACGAGTGTAGACCGGAAGGTAGAGACCCGTTTCAAACCAGTCGGTGAGGCCATATGCCCACTCGGGCACGCCGTTCAGCGCGTGATCGGGGACGATGCCGCCGGCAAAGGCGGGTTGCGCACGCCCCGCGGGAGTGAAGTTGTCGTGCCAGGTGAGATTAAAGGACCCGGGAGCGGTGATCGCCGCGTCGTAGACCTGGATTTCGTCGGTCTGAGAAAATGCGAGGCGCGCAGCGCCCAGCAACAGCGAGCCGAGCCACAGCGGCCCGGCCCGGCGCGGAGTCGGCGTCGCTCCGGGCATCGGCTCTTCAGGCGGCGGTCCGGTCTGCTTGCGAGCGCCTCGACAGTGGCAGCCGGATCGTCACCACGAGGCCGGTGCCGGCAGGCGGAGCCGACAGCTCGATCGTGCCGGAAAGGAGCTCCACGATCCGTCCGACGATCGAGAGCCCAAGTCCGCTGCCCACCGAGCCACTGCCCGGTATGCGGTAAAAGCGCTCGAAGGCCCGCACGCGCTCGGCGGTGGGAATTCCGGGCCCGTCATCGCTCACCGACACAATGACGGATGCCCCGACGCGCACGACGTCGAGCGCCACACGGCCCCGGTCGCCGACGTGTCGGATGGAGTTCTCGAGCAGATTGCGCAGCATCAGGTACAGGAGCTCCGCCGACCCCGGCAACAGCTGCAGGCTCCCCGATACCGCGACGGACAGGTTCTTTTCGCGGGCGGCCGGCGCGAGATCCTCGACTACCAGATCCACTACGGTGCGCGCCAGGGTAGTCTGGCCGGCCTCGGGGGCGCAGCCCGGCTCGAGCCGCGCGAGCGACAGGAGCTGGCTCATGAGGTGGGTGGTGCGATCGATGCCCGCCTGAAGTTTCTCGAGCGCGCGCCGCGCCTCCGCCGGGGTCGTCGCGCGCGCTGCGACCTGTGCCTGGGCGCGGAGCGCTGCGAGCGGGGTGCGCAGCTCGTGAGCGGCATCGGCCGTGAAGCGGCGCTCGCGCGCCAGCACTTCGGCATGGCGCGCGAGGAGGCCGTTGAGCGCTACCCCGAGCGCGTGAGTTTCGATCGGCATCGCGGCCGTCTGCACCGGCGAGAGATCGGCCGCGCCGCGACCGGCGAGATCGGCGGCGATGCGGCGCACGGGGCGGAAGGCGCGCTCGGTGACGAGACCGATGAGTGCGGTGAGCAATACCAGCGCAAAGACGAGCGGCAGCGCCACGGCGCGCATGGTGCGCGACAGCAGTGCATCGCGCACTCCGAGGGGCTCGGCCATGTGGATGACGAGCGGGGTGCTGCGCGATTCGAGCGTATAGACGCGCCAGGCGTGCCCGTCGAGCAGCGCGTTCGAATAGCCCTTGGCCGTTGCGAGCGCATCGGGCGGCGCACCGGGGGAGCGGTACAGCAGCTCATTGGTGCGCGTGGCAATCTGGTACACGGACTCGAAGGGCATCGGTGCGCTCACGCCGGAGACGGAGGCGGGAACCACCGTCTCGCCTTCGCCGTATTCATGGTCCGCATAGCGCAACGCCAGCGCCGCATGCTGTGCGAGCATCTCGTCGAACTGAGCCGCGGTGCTGCTGGCGACGGCGCGATAGACCAGGAGCCCGAGGATCAGAAAGCTGCCGAAGGCGGCGAGTGCCGTGGCGATCGCCATGCGCCGCCGCAACGACCAGGGGCGCTCGGCCTCAGCCGGCGCTCTCGACGCGGTAGCCCCGACCCTTGTGGTTGGCGATGAAGCCTGAGCCGAGCTTACGGCGCAGGTTGTGGATGTGGACCTCGATGGCGTTGCTGGCGATCTCGTCGTCGAATCCATAAAGCTCCTCCTCGATTTCGGCGCGGGTCACCAGGCATCCGGCCCTGCGCATGAGCAGCTCCACGACCGCGTACTCGCGCGCGGTGAGCGCCGCCTGCTCGCCCCGACAGGTGACGATTCTCTGACGCAGGTCGAGCACGACCTCACCGACGATGAGCACCGAGTTCGCGGTGCCCTCCGCCCGCCGTGCAATCGCACGCAGCCGCGCGGCGAGCTCGTCGATGTCGAAGGGCTTTATGAGATAGTCGTCCGCGCCGGCATCGAGCCCGGCGATGCGGTCGGTGACGCGATCGCGCGCCGTTACGATGACGACCGGAGTGTTGCGTCCGCTTTGGCGCAACCATCGCAGCACGCTCACCCCGTCACAGCTTGGCAGGCCGAGATCGAGCACCAGGGCGCCGAAGGTCGTGGTGGAAAGGGCGGCGAAGGCGGCGCCGCCGTCCTGAACCCAGTCGACCACATGGCCAAGCTGGCGCAGTCCGTCGCAGACCGCCTCACCGAGCATGCCATCGTCTTCGACGAGCAGGAGTCGCACGCCGGCCATTTGAACACGGAGCGCTTAAGTTTGCCTTAAGCCCGTGCCCTCTATCCTCGAACCGATGTCATGGGTCTTCACAGTGACGCGCGCCCGTTGTGTGCTTGCTCTGGCGCTGCTCGCGGCGTCGCCGGCGTGTCTCGCGGGCGGGGGGCCGCTGGGGATCGATCACGAGTTGAGCTACGACAACGGTGGCATCTGGAGCCGCAACAACCAGCTGGCGCTCGAGTACGGGACGGTTCTCTTCGAGGTGGGGGGCGCGCTCTGGGAAGGTGGCGATACGCGCTTCGGCAACACGCTCTGGCAATCGGTCGATGCCACGGCGTCTTCGGGAATCGTCGCGTACGCGCTCAAGTACGCGTTCTCGCGCGTGCGACCCATCGACAGCGGCGGCGATCCCAACCTCTGGTTCAAGGGTCATGGCAATCAGAGCTTCCCGAGCGGCGAGGTGACACTCGTCAGCTCGATGCTGACGCCGATCGTGCTGGAATACGGTCACGACGACCCGTGGGTTTATGCCCTCGAGCTGCTGCCCGTCTACGATGGCATTGCGCGCATGAAGGTGCAGGCGCACTGGCAGAGCGACGTCATCGCCGGTTTCGCCCTCGGCACCGGATTCGGGTGGCTGATGCACAGCCACCAGGGGACGCCCTTCGTGTTGAGTGTGCTGCCGCACGGGTTCTATGTGGGGCTCAAGAAGAGCTTCTGACACGCCGCCCGCGCGCCGTGCCCGTGCGGCGCTGCGGGTTCCGCTGCTCTTCGGGGCGCTGCTGTTCGGTTTGATGCCGGGAGCGCCCGGCGCCGCGCCGAGGGAGGAGGCGCTCGATCTCGGGGCGCTCAAGGGTCGGGTGGTCTATCTGGATTTCTGGGCCTCCTGGTGCGCTCCGTGCCGGGAGTCGTTTCCATGGATGAATCGGCTGCAGCAGCAGCTCGGACCGCAAGGACTCGTGGTCGTCGCCGTCAATGTCGATCGGGAGCGCCGCGATGCCGACCGGTTCATCGAGGCGCAAGAGCCGCGCTTCCGGATCGTGTTCGATCCCGAGGGCCTGCTGGCGGAGAAGTTCTCAGTACGCGGCATGCCCACCAGCTTCCTGATCGACCGCGACGGCCACGTGCAACTTCGGCATGAGGGCTTTCGCCTGGCGGACCGCGAGGGTCTCGCGCGCGAGGTGGGAAGGCTCGTGCTCGGCAAGCCGGCAAATGGAGGATCGAGCTGATGTGCATCCTGAAGCCCACCCGGCTGGCGGGCGCAGCTGTGGCGCTGCTTGCCATTGCCGGTTGCAGCTCCCTCGGCGTCAAGCCCTGGCAGCACGAGATCCTGGCGCGCCCGGAGATGGCGCTCAACGCTTCGCCCATCGACGCAGCGCTCGACGACCACATCTACTTCAGCAAAGAAGCTGCGAGCGGTGGCCGCAGTTTCGGCGGTGGAGGTTGCGGGTGCAATTGAAGCGCCCCCGCGCGCCTTTACAGCTCGGACTCATGGCGGCCAGCTGCGCGCTGCTTTCCCATACCGCCCGCGCGGACGGGTCCGACGATGGAGAGCAGCCGCTGGTGCTCGATACGGCACTCCTTTATTACAAGGAGAACGCAGGCCGGGTGCTGACCATCGAGCCGGTGGTGAGCCTGAAGAAGGATTTCGGCGACCTGCGGGTCCTCGATGGCACGCTGGTGATCGACACGCTCTCGGGAGCGACTCCCAACGGCGCGATTCCCTCCAGGGCGCCGCAGACGTTCGCGAGTCCCTCGAGCACGAGTCTGACTCCGAAACCCGGCTACAAGACCACGCTCTACACCATCGCTCCCGGGGATCTGCCGCAGGACCCGCACTTCAAGGAGCGCCGGGTCGGCACCGACCTCGACTGGTCGCAGCCGGTCGGGCTCGACAACAGCGTCTCCTTCGGCGGACACTTCTCCACCGAGCATGACTTCGACTCCGCTGCGGCTCATGCGGGACTGAGCCACGACTTCAACGACAAGAACACGACCGTGTCGGCCAGTGTCAGTGAGGAATACGATCGGATCCACGCACACGGCGGCAATCCACTGGCCGGGAGCGACTACTCGGTGTACGAGAAGGAATCCAGCCAGACCAAGAGCGTCAGCGGCGGATTGATCGGGCTCACGCAGGTCATGCGGCGCAACTGGCTCACCGAGCTCAATTACACCCTCGACCGC
>Ga0070735_10000614_pt1 | contig 37516 bp, 39 predicted proteins | sample Coa_R1_FD_66443 | JGI IMG/M metagenome (GOLD analysis project Ga0070735, IMG submission 66443) | Surface soil microbial communities from Centralia Pennsylvania, which are recovering from an underground coalmine fire - Coalmine... | ecosystem: Environmental > Terrestrial > Soil > Unclassified ... | reverse complement strand
TCCACGCAGCGCGGTTTCGAGAAAGTGTTCGGGCGTGATGCGCGCGTCACGCAGTTTGCAGAAGAGGCGAAAGGCCGAATCGAGAAACCGCTCGGGCGCGCGCAGCCCGGGGACTTCCGGATCGACTTGCGCTTCGATGATCTCGCGCCATTCGAGCGTCAGAAGCGGCTGCGCTGCTTCCTCGAAGAGCGTCGCGGCACGAACGTCGTCGATTTGCTCGGCTTGCGGCAGACATTCGAGCGCGAATTCGTGCAATTCGCATAGGCGTACGTTCGGATGCGCGATTCGACCGCGCAGTGCGTTCAGCGATGCCCCCGAAACCGACGTGACGAGCACCGGCGCGTTCTGGGCCGCCGCGAGCACGCGGCGCGCGAGTTCCGTGCTCTTGCCCGTTCCCGAACCGCCGACGATGAACGTGCACGTCATCGAGCGAAGCGTTCTTCTTCCGGGTACGGCCGATTGACGCATGCGGTTTTGTATGCGCAGTACGTGCACGCAGACGGATCGTCCGCGGCTGGAAAGGTCGCGGTTTGGCCCGACGTAAGTTCCGCACAGAGTTCGAGCATGCGATCGCGGGCGCGCTCGAGTTCACCGATAGGAATCACGCCCGTAGGGCTTGCCGATCGAGCGACGTCGGCAGGGACGGGCACAACCTCCAACACGATTGGGCGAACGTCGAGCAGTGCGTCCTTGAGCGGTACGAGCGCCAGCCGGGAAACGCGGTCACCTTGCTCCGTGCGCGCCCAGTAATAGAACGGCAGCTGAAAATCTTTGAACTGCCGAACTTTTTCGCGGTATTCGGCGGCGCTGAGAGCTATGGAGCCGGTCTTATAGTCGATTACGGTAACCGCGCCGGTGCGATCGTCGCGGTCGAGGCGGTCGATGTATCCGATGAAGTCGTAGCCGTTAATCTGCAGTTCGGCGCTCAGCTCGCAGCCGACGACCGTGAACGGCGCGCGCTTGGCCTCGGCCGCAAGCCACTCGACGTATTTGCGCGCCGTACGCTGCGCTCGCCGCCGCTGCAACTCATATTCCACCGGCGTTTCGAAAAGGTTGCGGTGCCGGTCGAACGCCGTGTTGACGTAGCCTTCCAACCGCCGATCGATCAGCGCGGGATCGGCGAGTGCGGGCTCGGGGAACTCCGCGTGCAGTTCTTCCAGCGCCGCGTGAAAGGCGGTTCCGTAAAACGACGCGGAAGAACCGCGGTCTTCAATCGCCGAGCAAAGGTAGCGGTAGTACCATTTGCGTGCGCACTCGACGTACGTGTTGAGTTGCGACGCCGAAAAGCGCGGATTGTGCGTGCGCACGCCGGTAGGCGTTTCGGGTGCGGCGGGTCGCGCAAGTGCGAATTCGGCGCCCGTGCCGGGGCTCGGCGGCACCGGCGCTTCCGCGCGTTCGTCGAATGCGCCGTCGCGCAGCGCCGCAGTGAATCGCAGCAGCGCTTCCCGGTCCGCCGGTCCGGACGGCAGCTCCTCGCGCGCGATCAGGTCGAGCAGCGATTCACGCCGCGCGGCCAGCGTCGCATATGCCCCGGCAATTTCGACGGAGACGCCCGAGAAGGGCGAGCGAAGCATTCGCGCCGCGTGTACTTCGTCGCGCGAGTGGCGCCACGCCGTCGCGGCCGCGAGAAAAGCACGATGCTCCGCAGACTGCACGAGGCATGCTTGGAGGTTCGTGAAGGCGCCCCTGCCGTTTGCGTGTAACGGCGCAAGCATGCGACGGATCGTCATCGGCGTGAGCGGCGCGAGCGGCAGCATCTACGCGTATCGCGCGCTGGAGGCGCTGCGAAGTGCGGGCATCGAGACGCATGCCGTACTCAGTCAGCAGGCACGACGCACGATTGAACTGGAGACCGACAAGAGCGTGCGCGATTTCGAAGCGCTCGCGCATACGGTCCATCGCGACGACGATCTCGCGGCCGCGATTTCGAGCGGGTCGTTCGTGACGGACGGCATGATCGTCATTCCGTGCTCGATCAAGAGCGCGTCAGCGATTGCGTATTCCATGAATTCCAATCTGCTCGTCCGCGCGGCGGACGTCTGTTTGAAAGAGCGGCGCAAGGTCGTGCTCGTCGTCCGTGAAACGCCGCTGCATCTCGGCCATCTGCGCACGCTCACGCAGCTTGCGGAAATCGGCGCGGTCATTTTACCGCCGGTGCCGGCAATGTACGCAAAACCCCGCACTGTCGACGACGTCGTGAACCACACAGTCGGCAAAACGCTCGATCAATTCGGCATCGAGCACAAGCTCTTCAAACGCTGGGAGTCGCCGGAGTCCTGAGTAGACCTTCCGCGAGTGGAATGTCGCTTACGCGGTCCACGTTTACGCCGATCTCGGCAAACGGAGAGATCACCGCGCGCACCGGCGCGCCGATTACTTGCGAGGCGCGCGCCTCGGCTTGCGCAATCGACAACCGCCGAAAAGCAAAGCGCAGCAGCACGTTCCAACCGAAGAGCCGCGCCAAGTGCAGCGGATTCTTTCGCGCTTGCCCGAGTTGTTCGATGAAGCGTTCGAGCGAGGGAAAAACGCGCGGGCGCATCGTGATGAAGCCCGTTCCGCAAAACGTGCCGTCGCGCAGCGGTGCCCACGTGTGCGGAACTTGCGGAAACTTCGCCATGTGCGTGCGTTTCTCGAGACAGCCGTACGTCAAATCGGCGTTTTTGGACCGTGCTCGCTCGACGAAATCTTCAATCGATGCGGCGGTGAGCACGGGCAGGTCGGAGGTACTCACGAGAATGTCGTCATCGGGCGCGAGCCCGTGTAAGCCGCTGCGCAAACTATCGCGGATACGCGCACCGTCGCTGCGGCACTCGTCGGCGAGCGCCAGCGCAGCCGAATCATACGTCGCGGGCGGAGCAACGGCGATGATACGGCCGACCGATGAAGCCGAACGCAAAGCGCGCAGCGTGCGTTCGACGAGTGTGACGCCCGCGATCTCGACGAACGCTTTGTTCGGCGCTCCGGGCGTGTGCGCCGCAACGTCGTCGTGCGGACCGCCCGCCAGAACGATCGTCGTAATTGGCCTCACGTCGCGCTGCGCCACGCGGCTCCGTTCCAAAACGCACAGCGGAAAACGCGGTACTCGTTCGGCACGCGGACCGCGTTCGCGAGCGCTTGCGCTTCTTTGGCGGTTTGCGCAAGCGCGAAAACGCTCGAACCCGAGCCGGTGAGGAGAGGGCGCTGCGCTCCCGCCGCCTTCAACGCATCGAGCGCCGCCGCGATCTCCGGCGTCGCCGATGCAAGGACGTCGTGAAAATCGTTCTGCAGCAATGCTTGCACGCGTTCGAAATCGCCGCGCTGCAGTGACTCTCCCATCTGCAAACTCACGCTCTGACTGCGCGCACGCGTTTTCCGCGGCGATGCGTCGATGCATTCGTACGCCTGAGCGGTTGAAACTGAAACCGGCGGTTTGATTATCACCGCATGCCACGGCGGAACGGGTCCGAGCGCCGTGACGCGTTCGCCGGTTCCTTCTACCAATGCGGCCGTTTCGACGAGGAAAAACGGGACGTCCGAGCCCAACGACCGCGCGAGCGCCAGGTGATCGGCGGAAGACGCCGTCGCCAGAATTCCGCGCTGCGCGGCCAACAAAATGGCCGCAGCATCGCTCGAGCCGCCGCCCATACCGGCGCCCGTCGGAATCACTTTGCGCAGCCGGACTGCCGCGCCCCGTACGCCGAGTGCGTGCATGGCTCGCTCCGCGAGGTTCCGCTCTTGCAACTCGGGCACATCGCACGCGAACGACGTATGGCCGGATTGCTCGACGTACAACTCGTCGCACAAGTCGACCGGCACCATCACGCTGCGCAGCCCGTGGAATCCGTCTTCGCGCCGCTGCAGGACCTCGAGCGTCAAGTTGAGCTTCGCCGGGGCGCGCAGCGTCTCGGTTGCTTTCACGCGGCTGCGGTTGCTTGCGCGGGCGGGACATCCCTGCGCGGGGTAGGAAGTGTGTGATATGCGAGCCAGTTACGACGCACAGCACAACGAGTATTGCGCGTACGTCTTACCGGAGGCGCAGACCCCGTACGGCTTATTACTCGGAAATTTCAAATCGTTCGCTCAGTCGACCGCCAAGGGCGGCATTCGCGGACTGTGGGACGCAGACACCGACCAGATTATCTTCGGCACGCATCAGATTGCGTATCGCCTGCGCGATCTCAAGCAGACCGTGTTCCCGCACCAAATCACGCGCGAGTTCACATTCTTACCCTACGCGCAGATTTCGGAGTTCACGCTTGCAGATCGCGTCCATGTCACCGAGGCGTTCTACGTTCCGCACGGCCCACGCCACGAACGCGTCGTCAGCTTCGTCGTCGACGTCACGTTGTACAATCCGGGCGGCACGCCGCTCGACGTGGCGGTCTTCCCGTGGGCGCTGCTCGTCGGACAGCGTTTCTATGGCGAGCCCGAGCATGAAGTTCGAGCATGGGTGCAAGGCGATTACATCGGGTCGAAAAATCAGCAGACCGGCGCGCAGCGGTGGTGGGGCGGCTCGCGCGAGCCGCACGCGGCGATCGTCGGGCTGCGCGAACAAATCATGCTGCATCACATGAGCGCCGGATCGCTGCGCGCGGAAGAGCACTTGGACGAAGTGACACCGCAGCTGGCCGAATGCGTGAGCCGGCGCATCTTCGGTGCGCTCGAGTATCGCATCATCGTAGCGCCGGGCGCCCGTGAATCGCTGCGGCTCGCGGTCGTTTTTCATAAAGAAGGGCAAGCAAAGTCGCTTCCGGTTCTGGAGCAGCTGCTGCACGATCCCAAAGCCCTGCACGAAACGCAGCGCTACTTCGCATCCAAGCTGAGTGACGCCCGCTTCATGACGCCCTCGACCGCCATCAGCCGCGGCGTCGTATGGGCGAAAGCGAACATGCTGCGCGTCATCAAGGACTATCCGAACGGCTGGGGCTCGACCAATTCGCCGCCCTCCGACATTTTGGTTTCTCGCGACACGTCGTGGTTCGTGCACGGTTTCGACTACTTCTTGCCGCAATTCAGCCGCGACGCAATCGAAGTGTTCAATAAATTCGCCGAAGAGAACGGCGAGATGATCGAGTACGTTCGAGGCGTCAGCGGATTCAAGACGTCCTACGAACTGAACATCAACGACGACACCCCGCTGCACATCATCGCGATGCTGCATCACTACAACGCGACGCTTGACGATCAGTGGGTGCGCGAGTGGTTCCCGCTGGTCTGCCGCATTGTGGACTACATGCTCACGCAGCGCGACAAAAACGGCCTGTTGTTCTGCCGGGCCAGCGGCGTCGACATGTTCGGAATCAGCTCGTGGCGCAACATCATCCCGTACTACACGCTGGACGGAGCGGTCACCGAAATCAACGCCGAGGGCGTTTTCGCGCTCGAAGCCGCGGCGATGCTCGCCGCCGTGGTCGGAGATCACGAACGCTGGCAGCGCTACTCGAGTGAAGCGCAGTCGCTGCGGCAAGCGATGATGCAGTATCTTTTCAACGCCGATACAGGCGCCTTCGTGCTCAACTACGATCAAGAGCAGAACTACCAGGACAACTTCACGGCCGACGAAGTCTTCCCGGTGCTCTTCAATGTCGCCGATGCGGATCAGCGACGCAAAATCCTCGACCGTCTCTGCGAAGCCGACTTTACGACGCCGGTCGGCTTACGCACGATCTCGACGGCTGATTCATGGTACTTTCCTTCGCACGGATTCGGTTTGCTCGGCGGCGTTTGGCCGGACCTGACGCTGTGGTTCGTGATGTGCCTGGCTCGCAACGGCAACACCGAAGCGGCAGTGCACTGGATGGAAGGCATCTACGACGCGATGGAAGCCGGGGCGGTTCGCAATACGGTCCCCGGTGAATTCGGCGAATGGTTTGACGGCGGATCGCTGACAAACCGTGGGATGTATCTCTCGCCCTGGACCGGCGCGAAATATTTGTGGGCCGTTGCCGAAACGGTCGGCGGTCTCGACGGATACCGCACCAGCGGCCGACCGCACTTGGTTCCGCTTCAGCCGCACTTGTGGAAGTGGGTCGCCGCTGCGCGCGTGCATTGGGGCGGCAATCTCTGCACGTACGTAATCGATTTCGAGCGCCGTACCATCTACGGCAATATGCGCGAACTCTCGGCGGAGGAGCCGTACGTGTGCATGTACGCGGGTCGCGACGTAAGCGAAGAGGTAACGACTTCGCCGGTCGAAGTCGGTGCCGTTGCGTTCGAAGACGACGATGGCGCAGTGCGGCTCTTCCTTTGCAACCTCAACGATCAGTCGCGCAGCGTCTCGGTAGACTTCAGAGGCGTCACCAAACGCGTCTCGATGCAGCCGGGCGAACTGCACGAGCTTCACTTGATGGGCAGACCGGCCGAGCGGCAAGCCCGCGCCGCGGCGCGAGACGTGCATCCGCGCAGGCTCGAAACGGTCTAGCCCCTAAGTGGTAGCGTCCCGTGCTTGATCCATCAAAGCGGTTTCTTACGCTCATCTTGGCGCTCGGCATCCTCGTCCTCGTGGTGGGCATCGCCCTCGGCGAGCACGCCGGCGATCGCGTCATCGGACAGGTTACCGAGAAGCGCTTGGAAAGCGTCGCGCCCGTCACGGTAACGCCGGCGCCGCAAGAAACGCGCGCCTCTCCCTATGGACCGGACTGGAAGCGTACCGACGTGATGGCCGTGGCCACCGACCCCGGTTTTCCGGACCCCCGTGTTCCGCCCGCGGCTCCTCCGACGCCGACGCCGTTGCCGAAATTCACCGTTCCGCCGACGATGCGCCCGACGCCATCACCGACGCCGAACATGAATCTGCCGATCTGGCGCCGGTTGGCGCCCATGCCGACGCCGACGCCCGTGGTTACGGGCTCGCCCGGTACGTCGCCGAGCGGCACCCCGGGAACTACGGCCTCCCCGCTCCCCGATTGATCTCAATGTCGCCATTGGAAATGACTGATATGATGAGATCATGGCAGAGACAACCGGAACCCTAACCGTAAAGCGCGGGCTCGCGCAGATGCTCAAGGGCGGCGTCATCATGGACGTCGTGACCCCCGAACAGGCCGTCGTCGCTCAGGAGGCCGGAGCGGTCGCAGTGATGGCGCTCGAACGCATTCCTGCCGACATTCGCGCGATGGGCGGCGTTGCGCGTATGAGCAACCTCGAGCTGGTGCAATCGATCATGGATGCCGTGACGATTCCGGTGATGGCCAAAGTGCGCATCGGTCACTTCGCGGAAGCCCAGGCGCTGCAGGCGCTCGGTATCGACTTCATCGACGAATCGGAAGTCCTCACGCCGGCCGACGACAAGTATCACGTCAGCAAGCACGCCTACACGACGCCGTTTGTCTGCGGCGCCCGCGATTTGGGCGAAGCGCTTCGCCGTATCGCCGAAGGCGCTGCGATGATCCGCAGTAAGGGCGAAGCGGGCAGCGGCAACATCGTCGAAGCCGTCCGCCACATTCGCGCGATTACCGACGCAATCAAAGAACTCAGGGTCGTCCCGGAGGAAGAGCTGGTTGCGCGTGCGCGCGATCTCGGCGCGCCGCTCGAACTGGTGCGTGAGGTTGCGCAAAACGGCAAGCTGCCGGTGGTGCTTTTCTGCGCGGGCGGCGTTTCCACGCCGGCGGATGCGGCGCTTATGATGCAACTCGGCGCCGAAGGCATCTTCGTCGGCAGCGGCATCTTCAAGTCGAACAATCCGAAGGCATTCGCCAAAGCGATCGTCGACGCTACCACGCACTACAACGATCCGCAAGTCATCGTCGAGGCCAGCAAATCGCTTGGCAAAGAAGCACAGGCGATGGAAGGCATCGATCTTCGCAAGCTTCCCGAATCGGAGCTGCTCTCACCTCGTGGAAACTAAGGCGCCGCTGATCGGCGTTCTCGCCCTGCAGGGCGACGTGGTCGAGCACATCGCCGCACTGCGGCGAGCCGGAGCACAAGCGATTCCGGTGAAAAACCGCGCGGATCTGGCGCGCGTCGATGGACTCATCGTTCCGGGCGGCGAGTCCACCACCGTGATGAAGCTGCTGCATCGCTTCAAAATGGACGAGCCGATCGTCGAGCGCGTTCGCGCGGGAATGCCGCTGTGGGGCACGTGCATGGGCATGATCGTGATCGCGCGCGACGTGGTCGGACTCGAACAACCCTCGCTCGACTTGATCGATATCTCCGTGCGCCGCAACGCATTCGGCCGTCAGAACGAATCCGCCGAAGTCGAGCTGCCGATTCCATCACTGGGAAATCGTCCGTTTCCGGCCATCTTCATTCGCGCGCCGTGGATCGAGAGCACGGGTCCCGATGTGGAAACGCTGGCGGAACGCAACGGCCACGGCGTCATGGTTCGCCGGCGCAACGTGCTGGGCACGTCGTTCCATCCGGAACTGAGCAGCGATCAGCGCGTGCATGCATATTTTCTCGATATGGTGCGCAATTCAAGCGAATACGTAGGGAAGCAGCGCAGCGTCGCGTAAAGTCTCCTCTACTATGAGTCCGCAGGCGCCCACCGGGGAATCGCCGGCAGCCGGAGCGGACCAGATGCCTCCCATCGAGGCCCTGGTCACGGATACGCTCGCGCGACTCACGCTTGCCGCACACGTATACCTTAGTGAAGAGGAAGGCAAGCAGGCCGACTTGCCGGCCGCCGAAATCGCCATCGACGTTGCCAGCAGCGCCTACGAACGGGTGAAAGAAAGGCTCAGGCCGGAAGACCGGTTAGCAATCACGCAATTGTTAACCGAAACCAGAATGACGTTTGTGAAAAAGCGAGGTTTATGATGCCTCGCTTTTGCATTACGTTGCGAAAATGGGGGACCCCGACGCCCTTCGACAGGCTCAGGACTGAAGGCGCGCCTTGGGGACCCCAAAATGTGTACATTTTGGGGAGGCGCGTTTGAGCGACGTACTCGTCTTGAATTTTACGTACGAGGCGCTGAACATCACCAATTTCCAGCGCGCCGTCAAGTTGATCTTTGCCGGAAAAGCAGAGATCGTGCACGGCCGCGAGCGGATGATCGCCTCCGCCACATTCGAAATGCGCATGCCGTCGATTATCCGGATGCTGTACTACATCAGGCGTCCGATGCAGAAAGTCGCGCTGACCAAGAAGAACATTCTGATTCGCGACGACCACATGTGCCAGTACTGCGGACTGCGCGGCGACAAGTTCATGACGGTCGATCATGTGATACCGCGCAGCAAGGGCGGCCCGTCGACGTGGGAAAATCTGGTTTGCGCCTGCATGCGGTGCAACAACCGCAAGAACAACCGCACGCCGGAAGACTGCAACATGAAGCTGCGCCGCAAACCTCGCCAGCCCAAATACATTCCGTGGATTCAAATCAAACGGAATACGCTCCCCGGCGAATGGCATAAGTTCTTGTTCTTGTACAACGTCTCGATTGAGGACCGCATCGAGGCGTAGCTATTTACATTCGCTAACGGCGGCGTAGACGAGCGGCGCGAGGTCATCCTCGGCCGCTTGCACGTTTCCTTGGCTTCGCGCAACGTTCACGACGTACGGTACGAACGGATTGTGGGTGGCTTCCTCCGCTTTGATAGTGGCGTCGTTGTATGCCGTCACCGGATCTTCTTGCGAGCCTTTGCGTCCACGTTCGGTCCCGGAGATTGGATCCTGAAACGTGACCTGCTGCTCGTCGTGGCTTACGCCTTGCTTGCCGCCTGCGTTGATTGCGCCGCTCGTCTGATCGCCGCGAGCAATGAGTGCCTGCAGCTCATAGGTGTCGGCCAGCCCGTAAATGGTGTTCAGCGCCTGCTTCTGACCATCGGCGACTATTTGGAGCTTCGCCTTGAGGTCCAAGTCTTGCCGGTCCGCCAGCGTTTTCGGGTCCGAGGGGAATTTCGTCGGATCCGCCAGCAGCTTGTCGATGATCTCCAGGTTGTGCGAGAGATTGCTCGAGAGCTGCATGATATGCTGCGCATCGAACTGCAGTGCCGCGCTTTGACTATATTCACCTGAAAATACGCCTGCCGTATTTCCCCACATCGCTTGCGTCTGCGCGTCGCTCGTCGAGCCGAACTTGCGGTTGTCGGCAAAGTCGCGGCCCATCTGCAGGACGTACATGTTCGCCGACTCCACCAACTTGTCGTTGATGCGCAGTCCTTGAATGCTCAGATAGACGTTCGACTTCAGCGCAGTGCAAAGCGGTGAGACGTGCTCGATGATGATGGTTTTTAGCGGACTGGCCGACGGCTGTGGAGTCGCAGCCGAAATGGCGGCAAAGAGCAGCGCAAATAGCATAGGCACCCCTCCAGGCGTCGTCTTTCATAACGGATGGTCCGCCGCCTTCGTGACGCACGCCTCGACGATTAAAAACCACGGCAGTGTGCTGAGCTTCTGAAACCACTCCGCCGGCACGCCTCGCAGGGGCTGCGTAAGGTGAGGCTCGATGATGCGCCGGATGGTGAACCCCGCGGCGATTATCGAGTTGAGAATGTCTTGGAGCGGACGGTGATAGTAGCGGACTTCGTGCTCGACGCCGCCGACTCGCCAGCGATCTTCGACGAGTACCGTGTCGAAATAGGACTGCCCGGAAACGAGCAGCTGCTGCACCATCGCCGGATGGTGCGTCGACATGACGAGCCGTCCGTCCGATTTCAGTACTCGGCGAAACTCGCTCAGCGGAACGGACCAATCGCGCAGGTAGTGCAGCGTGAGCGAACTCACGACGATATCCATGCTTGCATCGCCGAGCCACGAGATTGGCTCTGCCAAGTCGTGCTGCCGCGCTATCACGGCATCACCGAAACGTTGCGTGATGATCTCAACCATTGCTTTGCTCGCGTCGAGGGCCGCTACGTGCGCTCCTCGAGCCAGCAAAAGCGCAGCGTATTCGCCCCCCGCGCAGCCGGCATCCAGCACGGACTTGCCGTGCACGTGACCGATAACGTCGAGCATCGTGGGACGTTCGTACTGCGCGTTGCAAAAATTTTCCGCGGAATGTGATGCATAGTCTTGCGCGGCGTCGACGTACAGGCCGTCGTTCCCGGTTTCCACGCGGCTTGGTTGCTCGCGTTTAGAAGGCCGTCCTGCGAGGGCGCCGGTTACGCACGGCAAACACTAGGGCGCTGTGCTGAGTACCCGCGCCGGCCGTTTGTGGCTGCCGTTCACCCAAATGGACTCGTTCGACGCCTCGCAGCGCACGTTTGTGCGTGGCGAAGGCAATTATCTGGTCGATTCGCGCGGAAGACGCCTCTTCGACGCCGTGAGTTCTATCTGGACGACGATTCACGGGCACTGCCATCCCCACATCGTCGAAGCGATTTCACGTCAAGCCGCCACCCTCGATCATGCAACGCTGCTGGGGGCGACGAACCCGGTAGCGGAAGAACTTGCGGACCGCCTGGCTTCACTCTTGAATTTGGACCACGCATTTTTTTCCGGTGACGGCGCCAGTGCGGTGGAAGCAGCGCTGAAGATGACGCTGCAATACTGGCGCAGCGCCGGAGAGCCGCAGCGCACGCGGTTCGTACATCTCGTCGACTCGTATCACGGCGATACTGCCGGTGCAATGAGCGTGTCGGACATCGCGCTCTTCAAGTCGAACTACGGCGCAGTGACGTTTGAAACGCTTTCATACGGCGAGGTTGACACGCTGGAAAGCGCGGACGTTGCAGCCGTTATCGTCGAACCCATCGTTCAAGCCGCGGCGGGAATGCGTATCGTTCCGGAGGCGTGCTACGAACCGCTGCGCAACATGGTGCCGCTGCTCATCGTGGATGAAATCGCAACGGGCTTCGGGCGCACCGGTACGATGTTCGCGCACGAGCAGCTCGACCTGCGCCCGGATATCGTTTGCGCCGGTAAGGGGATTACGGGCGGAGCTCTTGCGCTTTCTGCAACAGTGGTGCGCGACCGCGTGTATGATGCCTTTCGCGGCTCACGTGGCGAAATGAAACAGTTCTTCCACGGTCATTCATACGCCGGTAATCCGGTTGCATGTGCAGCGGCGCTCGCGAATCTCGATCTCTTCGAGCGCCAAACGACGCTCGCGCACGTTACGGACTTGTCGGCGGCAATTCAGCCGGAACTAGCGGGCCTTCGTATGCGTCCCGCGGTGCGTGAAACGCGTGAGGCCGGTCTGATGATCGGCATCGAACTCGATAGCCGGCATTTGCGCGCGGAAGGGGCCGTAACGCCGGCGTGGCGCGTTGCGAACGAACTGTACGGGCGCGGGCACTTCACGCGGCCGATCGGCGACGTGATTCAGCTCGTGCCGCCGCTGTCGAGCACGCTTGAGGAACTGCAGAACTTTCTTGGAGATCTCGGTGAGCTACTTGCAGCGGGTTGATGCCGCGCTTGCGGCTATCCGCGCGCACGATCGCTACCGCGAGATTGCGTCAGGCGAACGCAAGTTCGTCGCCGATTTTTCGAGTAACGACTATCTTGGGCTCTCGAGCGACTCGCGCATGATTGAAGCAATGCGCCACGTGAAACAAGTCGGTGCAGGCGGAGCCCGGCTCTTGGGTGGCAATCACCGCGAACACGCGTTGCTCGAGAGCGATATTGCCCGCTGGCTAGGACGCGAGGCTGCCCTGCTATTCTCCTCCGGATACATGGCCGCGCTCGGCGCGATTCCCGTCCTCGCGAATTTCGTCGACGTCATCTACTCGGATGCGCTCAACCATGCGTGCTTGATTGACGGCGTACGAACTGCAAAAGCGCAACGGGAGATTTTTGCGCACGCTCAGCTGCCGCCGAAGGAGCACCGGCTTCACCCGGCGCTCATCGTTACGGAATCGCTTTTCGGGATGGACGGTGACGCCGCCGATGTGCGCGCGCTGATCGAGCAGCTGCATGACGACGACGTTATGCTCGTCGATGAAGCGCACGCGCTCGGCGTGCTCGGCGCCGCCGGAGCGGGATTGGCACATGGTATCGACGATCCGCGCGTCGTCATTCTCGGCACGTTGAGCAAAGCGATCGGCGCAGCCGGCGGCTTTATCGCGGGCCCGTCTGCGCTCATCGACTTGTTGGTCAACACCGCGCGCACGTTCATATTCGACAGCGCGCTGCCGCCCGCGATTGCGTTCGCGGCGCGCGTGGGCATCATGCTCGCGCGAGGCGCGGCAGATCGACGCGCGCGGCTTTTTGCACGGAGCTCGCGGTTGCGTTCCGGAGTGCGCGGGCTGGGTTTTCCCGTTCCGGACGTAGAGACGCCCATTGTGCCGGTTATCGTGGGAGACGAGCAGGGCGCTATCGACTTGATGGAGCGGTTCGCTCGGCACGGCATAAACGCGCCGGCTATTCGGCCCCCAACGGTTCCGCCCGGAACCTCGCGGCTTCGAATCTCCGTGCGAGCAGATCATACGGACGAACAGATAGGACTGTTGTTGGAGCAATTGGCGTGCTGCACCGCTACCTTGTAACGGGAACCGATACCGACGTTGGGAAAACGCGCGTCGCCGCGGCACTTGCCAAGGCACTGCGTCTCGCGGGGCAGACGCCGACAGTCGTCAAGCTCGTGCAAACCGGACTCGACGCCCGCCTACCCGGCGACGCCGCGCGCGCGGGAACGCTTTCAGGCTGCAAGCATGTCGAGCTCGCGCGGTTCCGCAAGCCGGCCGATCCGTGGTCCGCGGCGCTCGCTGAAGGCATGCCGACCGTTCACGCACAGGATCTTGCGCGCATCATCGAGGGCATCAACGGCGCGGTAGTCGCCGAGGGCGCAGGCGGCCTTGCGGTTCCGCTGAACGGCGCGCAAAATTTCGGCACGCTTGCAGTGCTGGCGAAGCTCGACATCGTGCTTGCGATCGGCCTTCGGCTGGGTTGCATGAATCACGCGCTGCTCACGCTCGCGCTTTGCGATCAGCTGCAATTGCGCGTGGCGGGCGGCGTCCTGGTGGATCGGTGGGAAAAGTCGGATCCCGCTTACGTTGCCGACGTGCGGCGCGCGTTGCAGGGAAAACTCGAGATTTTTGGCATTCTGCCGTTTGACCCTGACGAGGCGGCCTCCGTCGAACAGGGTGCACAGTTGTTCGTCCCACTCCTATAGTTTGCACGAGGAACCATCGCCGAGTTGACTCACCCGATTATCGAGCGCGCTTGCTCGCGCGTGCTCAACGAGCGCCACGCTGCCGATCGTGCGTTGCTGCAAGCACTCGCCGATCTGCCGCAGGAGCATGTGCCGGATTTGCTTGCGCTTGCAGACGAAGTGCGCGCGGCGAATTGCGGCAACGGCGTTGCCGTCGAAGTGCTCTACAACGCGAAGAAAGGCGGCTGCTCGGAAGATTGCAATTTCTGCTCGCAAAGCGCCCGCTTTGCCACCGACGTCGAACCGGAACCGCTCAGTTCGGTCGAGGGATTCATAGACGCAGCGCGCGACGCGTACGAACGCGGTGCCGCGGAGTTCTGCATCGTCGTCGCGGTGCGCGGCCCATCGGCGAAACTGTTAGACCGCGTTTGTATGGCGGTCCCGCTCATCAAGCAGCACTATCCGCTGACCGTTGCCGTGTCCCTCGGAATCCTGCGTGAAGATCAGCTCTCGAAGCTCAAGGCAGCGGGTGTCGATAAGGTCAACCACAACCTCGAGACGTCGCGCCGGTATTTCCCGTCGGTTTGCACGACGCACTCGTACGACGAGCGCTGGCAGACGTGTCAACTGGTGAAGAAGTTTGATTTCGAACTGTGCTGCGGCGGCATCATCGGCATGGGTGAAACCCTCGAAGATCGGATCGATTTTCTCACGTCGCTGCAGGAGCTGCAGCCCGATGAAGTGCCCGTGAACTTTTTGAATCCGCGCCCGGGAACGCCGTTCGGCGAGCGTTCGCTGGTAGAGCCTACCGAAGCGCTGCGATTCGTGGCAATGGCCCGCCTCGCACTCCCCGGTGCATTGATCCGTTTCGCCGGCGGACGCGAAGTGACGCTGCAAGGCTTGCAAGACCTTGGCATGCGCAGCGGTGCGAGCGGTTTGGTGCTCGGCAACTATTTGACGACCGCAGGACGGCAAGACCAGGACGACTTTGCCATGCTGGAACGCCTCGGCTTCGAGGTGCTCGCGTAGCCCGACGTGGACCAAACGAAAACCCCCTACTTTCAAGCGTTGCTCGAATACGTGGACTCCGGCGTCATTCCGTTTCATACGCCGGGCCACAAGCAGGGCATCGGAATGGATCGCGCCTTCCGCGAATTCGTCGGCGACAACATCTGCGCGATCGATCTGACGCCGATGCCCGGCATCGACGATCTGCTGCAGCCCACGGAGTCGCTGCTCGAAGCGCAGCAGCTCGCTGCCGAAGCCTACGGCGCCGATCGTTCCTACTTTTTGATCAACGGATCGACCAGCGGCAATCAGTGCATGATGATGACCGCGCTCAATCCGGGCGAAAAGATTGCCGTGCCGCGCAACTCGCACAAATCGATGCTCGGCGGTCTCGTGATGAGCGGCGCTCGGCCGGTCTACATGCAGCCGGTAGTCGATGAAGCGCTGCACATGGACCACTGCGTAACGCCGGAAACCGTCGCGCAAACCATCGCAGATCATCCGGATTTGAAAGCGGTCTACATCGTCACGCCGACGTACTACGGGGTTGCGGCTGACCTGGAAGCGATCGTGAAAATCGTGCACGACGCCGGCAAACTCGTGCTCGTCGACGAAGCGTGGGGACCGCATTTCCATTTCCACCCGGCGCTACCCATTTCGGCAACGGCTGCGGGCGTCGATCTGTGCATCAACTCGACGCACAAAATGCTCTCCGCCTTTTCCCAATGCGCGATGCTTCACCAGAAAGGTCCGCGCGTAAGCGTCGACCGTTTGGAAGCAGTCCTCAAGATGTTCTTGTCGACCTCGCCGAATTTGCCGATGGTCGCATCGCTCGATGTGGCGCGCAAGCAGATGGCGGTCGAAGGTGCCGCGTTGCTTTCAAAGACGATCGCCCTTGCAGAAGAGACGCGCAGGCGGCTGAACGCGATCGAAGGCGTCTACTGTTTCGGCGAGGAGTTGCAAGGCCAGCCCGGCGTCTTCGACCTCGATCCGACGAAAGTGACGATCACCGTCAAAGATCTTGGCTACACTGGTTACGAAGCGTCGGAGATCCTGCGGCGCCGCTATAACGTTCAAGTGGAACTCGCCGATTTGTTCAACGTCGTCGCGCTTTTCACGGTCGGGACCTCGCAAGCGGCTGCGGATCGGCTGGTCGAAGGCGTGACGGAGCTTGCGCGCGAGGATCGTCCCATCGACATTTTCTCGCCGTCCGGCATCCTGGAGCGGCGCCTGAAAACCGGCACGTATAAATTGCCGAAGATTCCGCCGATGCGCATGCTGCCGCGGGACGCGTTTCTCGCGCAAACGGAATTCGTGCCCTTCAAGCAGAGTAAGGGCCGCATCTGCGCGGAAACGATCTCGCCGTATCCGCCCGGAATTCCGGTAATTTCTCCCGGAGAAGAGATTACCGACGAGATCATCGATTACCTGACGCTCGAACTCAAGGCGGGTGTACGCATGCAAGGGCCCTTCGATAAGGAGTTGAAGAAGATTCGCGTCGTCAGGGAATAGGGCGGAGGTCTGGTCGATACTCATGCCTGAAGGGTCGCTGCCCGATAATGGGAAAAAGACTCAAAACGCTTGGAAGCGAGGGTCAGTATTGGCGGTTAAGGCCGAATCATTTGCTCCCAATTGGGAGCTCACCCAACTCCTCGACATTTTTCCGCTTCCCATCCGGCAATCGCTCGTTCGACTTCCCAATCTCGACGCGATGATCGAGGTTGTTTTGGATTTGGGACGTCCGCCGGAAGCGCGCTTCGAGAACGACTTCGTCTATCTCTCGGAGACGCCGGTAACGCAGGAAGATATCGCGCACGTTTGCTCTCGGCTATCCGCGTTCGGCGCCGACAACCGCGCGGGCATCGAGCAAACGTTGCATCGCATCAGCGCGATTCGCAATCGTACGGGGAAAATCGTCGGACTTACGTGCCGCGTCGGGCGCGCGGTGTACGGGACGATCGACATTCTGCTCGACATCTTGCGCAGCGGAAAATCGATCTGCCTGCTCGGACGCCCCGGTGTCGGCAAGACGACGATGCTGCGCGAATGCGCGCGTGTTCTCGCCGAGGATCGCAAACGCGTCGTCATCGTAGACACCTCTAACGAGATTGCCGGCGATTCGGATATTCCGCATCCGGGCATCGGCACGGCGCGCCGCATGCAGGTTGGCGACCCCTCGCAGCAGCATGCGGTGATGATCGAAGCGGTCGAAAACCACATGCCGCAGGTCGTGGTTATCGACGAAATCGGTACCGAAGCGGAGGCCGGTGCCGCGCGCACCATCGCAGAGCGCGGCGTTTCTCTGATTGGAACGGCGCACGGCCAGACGCTCGAGAATCTGCTGATGAATCCGACCCTCTCGGATCTCGTCGGCGGCATCAGCGCGGTGACGCTTTCCGACGAGGAAGCCCGCCGGCGGGGCACGCGCAAGACGGTGCTCGAGCGCAAGGCGCCGCCGACGTTCGACGTCGTCGTCGAGATCCACGACCGCGACACGATGGCGATTCACAAGAACGTCGCGGAAGTCGTCGACGCGCTGCTGCGCGGGTACCAGCCGCAGCCGGAAGTCCGCAAGCGCACGGCGAGCGGACAAGTCACCATCGTTCAGGAAGCCGATACCGAGTCGATGCCTCATCTCGCGGCTTCGGCCGCCTATCACGAGGATGAGGGCGAACGCGAGGATCGTGAGAAAACGCTCCTGATCTTTCCGTACGGCGTTTCGCGCAACAAGATCGAACGCGCCGTTCACAATCTGCGCGTCAATGCCGCCATCGCGCGAAATTGGGACGATGCTGACGTTGTTCTCACGCTCAAGACGCTGGAGCGCAAAGAACAGCCCAAGCTCAAACAGATCGCTTCGGAAAACATTCCAATCTACAGCATCAAGACGAACACGACCACGCAGATTCAAAGCTGCCTGAAAGACGTCTTCAACCTGCCGTCGATCGACACCGAGGAGATCGCGCTGCGTGAAGCCGAGGAAGCCGTCTATCAAGTATTGTTGGACAGCAAGGCAATAGAGTTGTCGCCGCAAACGTCATACGTTCGGCGGATGCAGCATCAACTGGCGGAGAAGTACCGCCTCCAGTCGCGCAGCACCGGTCTCGAGCCGAACCGGCGCGTGCGCATATTCAAGTCTGACGGCTGACAAACAGCATATCTTGTGTTCATTTCGTTCGAGGGCATCGAGGGCAGCGGCAAATCGACTGTTATGGCCGCGGTCGAGCACGCGTTGCGTGCGGAAGGCCGCAACGTAGTTACGACGCGTGAGCCGGGCGGGACGCCCGTCGGCGATGCTACGCGCGAGATTCTGCTGCACACACGCGATATGGCTATCGCCCCACTGACGGAGCTTCTGCTGATGAACGCCTCTCGGGCGCAGCTCGTTTCGGACGTCGTGCGCCCCGCGCTCGAGCGGGGATCCGTCGTGCTGTGCGATCGGTACGTGCACTCCTCGTGGGCATACCAAGGATACGGGCGCGGCATTCCGCTCGACGCCGTAAAGCGTGTATGCGATGCGGCAACGGGCGGGCTGATGCCCGACCTCACGCTGCTCGTCGACGTGTCGTATGAAACGTCTCGCGCGCGTCTACGGGGGCGAAATGCGCGTCACGACCGGATGGAGCGCGAGGAAGAAGCGTTTCACCGGCGCATTCGCGATGGATATATCGAGATTGCAAAACACGATCTGCGCGTCGTTCGAATCGACGGTGAGCGCTCTCCGGACGAGGTTGCGGATGCGGCCCTTGCCGCGCTGTCGGCAGTGATTGATGACCGATCTGAAGTTTGAAGTCGTCGGGGCCGACGGCCCAAAACAGTTCTTCTCGCGATTGACGAAAGAAACCATCGCACACGGTTATCTCTTCACCGGCACGTCCGGCGTCGGGAAAAAGACGTTCGCGCGCCGGCTCGCGCAGTCGCTGCTCTGCGAGGCGCCGCATCCGGACGGCGTGCTGGGTTACGACGGCACCTGCGCCTCGTGCAAACTCATCGGCAAGGAAGAGACGCGCCATCCGGATTTGCTGGAAAGTGTCGGAGCGCTGAAGATCGGTGAAACCGATGAGGCGCTTGGATTCCACGAGGCCGAATCGATTACGTCGCGCGATCTCGTGCGTCAGCTTTCGCTGCAATCGTACAGCGGCGGCTTTCGCGTGTTCGTCTTGGGCGACGTCGACTTCGCATCACCGGCTGCGGCAAACGCGCTTTTGAAATTCTTCGAGGAACCGCCTGCGAGCGTCGTACTGCTCGTCACGTCATCCACGCCGGCGCGTTTGCTCTCGACGATCCGGTCCCGCCTCATCGAGATTCGGTTTCCTTCGCTCTCTACGGCACAAGTAGAGCAGATTCTGCGCGAACGCGGCTTCGATAACGACCAGGTAAAACTCGGCGCGGCGCTATCGCAAGGCTCTGTGAGCAGAGCACTCGCCGCGCTAGCCGAAGACGAAGAACAGTTGCGCGCTCAGGTTGCCGACTGGTTTTTCGAGGTCGTGCGCGGCGTCACACCGGAAGGCACGTGGGCGACGCGCGAAACGCTGGACGAAGGGCTCGAGATCGTCAAGACGCTCGTTCGCGACTGGGTTGCGCTGTCGAACGCAGGCAAAGAGAGTCGGCTGCTCGCGCTCGACTACGGCAAGCAGTTGAAGAAGCTTCCGTCCGTGGATTCCGATCGCGCAACGGATACGCTCGCGAAAATCACCGAAGCTCAACGCCTCGCTCGAACGAACGTCAGCCCCGCCCTTGTCGCCGACTACGTCCGCATGGCCCTCACCGGCACCGCGGCGTAGGCGAGCGTTGACTACCAGAATCTAAAGGCGAGATCGGCGTATTGGCGCGCCACGATAAGTGCGATGTAGCCCAGCGCGATTGCGGCAAGCAAGACTTGGGCTACGGCGTATGCAGCGTCGCTTGCGTACGGGCTTATCGCTCCGAGCGCGTAGCCCGTAAGTCCAATCCACACTCCGTACGAAACGATCGCGAGAATCGCGGTGGCGAGCGGATGACGGCGTGCCGCTTGCAGCGATGCTGAAAACGCTCCGCCCGCAGGGATGCCGCCTATTGCCGTAGCTGGAATCGCGTACAGGAACGCCCACACTGCGGCGACCTGCAGTATCAACGAGAGGTAAGGGATTGGCAGAATCGTGCCGATGATGCCCGCAACCCATACTAAGAAAAAGAATCCAATGATCGTGATGACGATGTCGCCGGCCTTGCGTTTCCCTTGGTCCCATGCGGCACCGAGATTTGCGCGACCGTGGCGCCAGGCTTGATCTGCAAATATAACCGACAGAGCGAAACCGTAGCCTTCGACGATGAGAGCGACGTAAAGAAAGATCGAATTGAGCGCAAATCCCGAGGGCGCGGAGAACCACTCTCCCAGCCGCCCGATTCCGTACGCGACGGCTGCAGCAATCAACGGAAACAGGATGACGCCCAGGTTGCGCGCGTAGAGCGGCAGCGCCTCGAAGTAAAATCTCCAGTTTGAAAGGCGCTGCGGTCTCACCTCCGCGCATTCCCCGAGGACGCCGCCAAGGTATTCCTCATGCTCTACGCTCTTGCTCCTTGCAGCGCGCTTTGGCATGGGCACTTCGCTTTGATGTCGAGGTGCTCGATGATCTTGAAGATGCCGTCCTTCACGCGTGCGTTGTTCTTGTGGAAGACTTCGACAACTTCGTGATGCGAGACCGGCTCGATTCCGCCGACGCCCTCCAAGCCGACGTCGTAATCGGTAATCAGCGAAATGTTCACGTAGCACATCTCGAGTTCGCGCGCCAAGTACGACTCCGGATATTGCGTCATGTTGATGACTTCCCATCCCATCGCTGAAAACCACCGAGACTCGGCCCGCGAGGAGAAGCGCGGCCCTTGAATTACGACGATGGTACCGTGGTCGTGGGTTTCGATCCCGAGAGCGCGGAGCTGCTCGATAGCAACCGGGCGCATCGTCGGACAATACGGGTCCGCAAAACTGACGTGTGTGGTGATCGAACCGTCGTAGAACGTATCTTTGCGGGCGGTCGTACGGTCGACAATCTGATCGGCGACAACCATAGACCCCGGCTTGAAATCCGGAGTCAATGAGCCGCACGCGGTCGGCGCAATGATGTGCTTGACGCCGAGCGCCTTCATTGCCCATGCGTTCGCGCGATAATTGATCATGTGCGGCGGATAGCGATGATCCTTTCCGTGACGCGGAAGAAATGCCACGCGCTTTCCCGCAATCTCGCCGAGTGCCAATAAGTCGCTGGGCGCACCGTAGGGTGTTTCTATCGCGACTTCCCGGGCGTGCTCGATGAGCGAATAAAAGCCCGAGCCGCCAAAAACGCCGATGTCGGCGCGTTCCTGTGTCTCCATAGGAGCGGCAGCATTCTGGGAAAATGCCGCCACCCCTCGAACAATCCGATATGCCCGAACCGGACATCGACCTGTTGATTTGCGGTGCGGGGCCGACCGGCTTAGCCATGGCGGCAGAGGCGGCGCGCTCCGGGTTGCGCTATCGCATCATCGACAAAGCGCCGCACGGAGCGCAGCATTCACAAGCACTCGTCGTGCAGGCGCGAACACTCGAGCAATTCGAGCGTGAAGGGCGGGCCGGAGATCTTTTTGAGTACGTACGCTGAATTTCATTTAGGAAAACCGATTACGCTCTCCGCGCTTTCCGATCTGCTCACCGAGATCAGCGTTACGCGCTTTCAAGGATTCGTTCGCGTTAGCGAAGCCGGAGAGGGACGGTACGTGCTCTCTTTTCCGCGCGCGGGAGTCGCGGATGTGGCACTCGTAAGTTTGATTCGCGAGAACCCCAGTCAACTTTATGCGGAGTCTCGTGTGGCGTATTTGGGCGAGTGGGCGTTGGAGGTCTACGCGGGCGAGATCTGCGCGCGCACTGCCGCGCTCGTATCGACGTCGCAGAATAGGATGCTGCACCCCGCGCCGCGCATTGCGATGCCGACGTTTGCAGACTGGCTGGTCAGCGATCCGCACCGCGCAGACTTTGCGCGAGATGCGTTCGCGAGATATGCGCCGGTGACGCCGCTGCCGCTGCGCGGCGTGTACTAGCGGCGCTAGCCCACGAGTTCGATGCGGTTTCCGAACGGATCGCGCACGAACGCGCGCCGCGACCCGGTTGCGCCGTCTTCCTCGTATGCGATTCCCGCTTCATGCAACCGCTGCAGCAACGCCGCGAGATCGGTACAGCGTAAACCGGGATGCGCTTTTTGCGCCGCAACAAACTCCGCGAACCAGCAGCCGCCGCGGCCGGCAAGTTCCGCCGGTTTGGGAAGTTCCGTCATGCCGAGCACGCCGCAGAAAAACGCTCTCGCGTCATCTTCACGTCCCGCCGGCATCGCCAGCTGCACGTGATCGATTGCCGTGAACGGTTTCACTACCTATTAAAATCCGACGGTTTGAGGTCTTCGATGAATTTTTTGAAGCGCTCGACCTCGGCGTCTTCGGTCTTCTTGTCGGGAACGGACTCTTCGAGCACGATTTTGTCGGAAACATAGATCGGCGCGCTCATGCGCAGCGCGAGCGCGATGCCGTCCGATGGACGCGCGTCGATCTCTTGCAGTTCGCCGTTCGTGCGCACCACGAGCTTCGCGAAAAACGTGGACTCGCGAATGTCGTGAATGACGACTTGCTCCAGATGCGCGTCGAGCGTTTCGAACACGTTGCGCATCAAATCGTGCGTGAGCGGCCGAGGAACCGGCGCACCCTCCAAAGCCAGCGCGATGGCGGTCGCTTCGAACGGGCCGATGAGGATGGGCAGAAACCGCTTGCCGTCCATATCCTTGAGGATGACCACGGGATCGTGGGTCAGCAGATCGATTCCGAGCTTGTCGACCTTCATCTGGCGCATGAGAGTCCTATCCTACGCACTCCACCGCTAATCATTCCTAAGGAAGCAGTCAAGCTAACCAGGGTGCGCCCGAGCGGCGGCCGAACGGAGCGCGGTTCACCATGGCTCTTTCGTGCGGTATCGTCGGTTTGCCGAACGTCGGCAAATCCACGATCTTCAATGCGCTCACTCGCTCGGCACAGGCCCTGGCGGCGAATTATCCCTTCGCCACCATCGAGCCGAACGTCGGCGAGGTCCCCGTTCCCGATGCACGCCTGCACGTGCTCGCCGATCTCGTTCGTTCCAAGCAGATCGTGCCGGCCACGATGCGGTTCGTGGACATCGCGGGCTTGGTGCGCGGTGCCAGCACGGGGCAGGGCCTGGGCAATGCGTTCCTGAGCCACATCCGTGAAACGGATGCGGTCGCAATGGTCGTACGTTGTTTTCAAGACGATAACGTCACGCATGTCGAGGGTGGTCCCGATCCGCGCCGGGACATTGAGATCATCGGCATCGAGATGGCTTTAGCTGATCTGGCAACGCTCGAGCGGCGCGTTGACAAACTCGAACGTGAGGCACGCGCAAACCTCAAGCTGCGCTACAAGGTGGATGCCGCGAAACGCGTCATGGAGGCGCTCGAAAACAACACGCCGGCGCGCACGTTTCCAAAAGACTCGCCGGAAGCGCAGGTCGCGCGCGAATCCTTTCTGCTGACCGCCAAACCGCTGCTGTACGTTGCGAACATCGACGAGGAGCAAATTCTCGAACCGGGCCCACTTCTACGCTCGGTGCAGCAAATTGCGCAGGCCGAAGGCAGCGGCGTGGTAGCTTTTTGCGGCAAGGTGGAGGCGGAACTTGCCGGTCTCTCAGAGGACGACGCCAAGGAATTTCGCAGGGAACTCGGCATCGAGCGCGGCGGTCTGGACCAACTCGTCGTTTCCGCCTACGACCTGCTGGGCCTCATGACGTTCCTGACGGCCGGCGAGAAGGAAGCCCGCGCCTGGACCATCGAGCGGGGCACGAAGGCGCCGCAGGCGGCCGGAAAGATTCACAGCGACATCGAGCGCGGCTTCATCCGCGCTGAAATCGTCGACTACGAGGACTACGTCCGGTGCAAAACCATGGAGGCGCTGCGGACCGCCGGCCTGGTGCGCAGCGAGGGCAAGGACTACGTCATGCGCGAGGGCGACGTGGTCAATTTCAAGTTCAACGTCTGACCGGCGCGTCTGCACTGCCGAAGGCGCCTTCAGCCGCTTGCCTGCGACTTTTGAACATAGGGGAACCCCCGCGCAGACCCTAATTGTGCCGAGTTTGGCTTTTTTCGGAGGCATCAATACCCTATGACCACTGCTGTGCGCGAAGTGTCCGTATTCGGGGACGGCATCGCCTATTTCAACGAGGCGGCCGGGCTCCTGGAACTCGATGCAACCATGCGCGCTATCCTGACGCACCCGACACGTCAGATCATCTTTTCGATTCCGTTTCAGCGCGACAACGGTGAATTCGAAGTCTACACCGGCTATCGCGTTCAGTACAGTTTCGCGCGCGGTCCGGCAAAGGGCGGCATCCGCTTCCATCCGGGCGTGACGCTCGACGAGGTGACGGCGCTCGCATTTTGGATGACGTGGAAGTGCGCGGTCGTCGATCTGCCCTTCGGCGGCGGAAAGGGCGGGGTCACCTGCGATCCGACGAAGCTCTCGCAGGGCGAACTCGAGCGCATCACACGCCGGTATGCCGCAGAGCTGGTCGAAGTCGTCGGTCCGGACAAAGACGTTCCGGCGCCTGACGTCAACACGAATCCGCAAACGATGGCGTGGTTCATGGATACGTACTCCATGCACGTGCGTCAGTCGGTGCCCGGCGTGGTGACGGGAAAGCCGTTGGCGATCGGCGGGTCGAAGGGACGCACCGAAGCGACGGGCCGCGGCGTCATGATTTGCGGCATCGACGAACTCGCGAACATGGGCATCAAGCCGCAGGACGCGCGTGTCGTCATTCAGGGCTTCGGCAACGTCGGCATGTGGGCGGCGCGTCTATTCGAAGAACGCGGGTGCAAAGTCGTCGGTATCTCCGACGTCACCGGTGCGTACTACAACGAGAAGGGCATCGACGTGTCGGGAGCCGTTGACCACCTCACCACCAATAAAGAAGGCCATAATCTCGAAGGTTTCAAGGGCGGCGAGCGGATCAGCAATTCAGAGTTGCTCGTCGCAGAGTGCGACGTGCTCGTGCCGGCGGCGCTCGAGAAAGTGCTGACCGCAGAAAACGCGCGCCAAGTCAATGCCAAACTCATCGTCGAAGGCGCCAACGGCCCAACGACGCCGGACGCCGACCGCATCTTCAACGAGCGCGGCATTACGGTGATTCCCGACATCATGGCGAACGCCGGCGGCGTGACGGTCTCGTATTTCGAGTGGGTTCAGGACCGCATGGGGTATTTCTGGAAACTCTCGGAAGTGAACGAGCGTCTCGAAGACACGTTGATCACGAACTTCCACGAACTACGCGGCGTTTCCAAGCGGCACGGAATTCCGTACCGCACCTCCGCGTACATGATCGCAATCGATCGCGTCGTGCAGGCGCTCAAACTCCGCGGAGTTTACGCCTAGCCCAACGCGTGTCACGCTGAGCCGGTCGAAGCGCTGTCGGAACACGCAGGGCCTGTGGTAACGCGGGCCCTCGATGATTTATACGAGCGGCTCGAGCGGAGCAATCGGGAATCGCTGGGCTATCCCACCGCAAAGGACTTCGACTGCGCGCCGCTGCTGCGCTTTCTGCAGCTCCCGATCAACAACGTCGGCGACCCTTTTACAGCGTCAGCAAGAACCTGCACTTCTTGGACATGCGCCATATCATGATCCGGGCGCAGCGCAACGGCGAGATAGACTACGACGATTTGCGCGAAACGCTGAAAATTCACCGCGACGTGCCGCCGATCGTGTTTGCGAACATCGGCACGACGATGACCGAGGCGCGCGACGACGCCTCGACACGACGATGAGCGGCTCTCGCAACGGTTTCACGCCGCTGGTGCTGTGGCATCGTCTGCAATCGCTCGGCCTCGAAGGGCTGCGTCGTCGCGCCCAAGCGGCGCTGGACATCGCTGCGTATGCGGTAAAACGCTTGCGAGATGCGGGGGTTCCTGCATGGCGCAACGGCGATGCCCTGACGGTCGTCTTTCCACGCGTGTCCGACGCGGAGCGGGACAGATGGCAACTTGCGACGCAAGAAGACATCTCGCACTTCATCGCGATGCCCGGCATAAGCAAGGAACTCGTCGACGCTTTCGTGGAGGACCTGCGATGCAGCGCATCACCGTCGTAGTCCAGAACCGTCCGGGTTTGCTGGCGGAGATCACCGAGTTGCTCGCCTCGAAAGACTTGAGCATCAGTTCGATTGTCGCGGAATCGGTCGGCTCACAGGGCGTGCTGCGCATCGCTTGCGGCTATCACGCGGTAACTGAAGACGTGCTGCTCGCTCGCGTCGAAGACAAGCCCGGTGCACTCGCCCAGCTGTCGCGCGACCAACGATAATGCGCGAGCGCGCGGCGTTCTCGCCGGACAGACGCCGTAGTTACTGCACCGGACGGAAGTAAATCCCGTTAATCTTTCCGTCTTTTACGGAGAGTTGTTCGAGCGCGGCGCCGTTCGCGCACGTGAACTTGTAGACGTAGACGTTCGAACCTTTGACCGCCACGCTTTTGACGAACTGAACGCTCTTTACCGGCCCCAGCGACGTGAGTCCGGCTTGCACTTGCGTAATTGCGTCCTGCGGGATCGGAACGGAATACTGCGACGCGTCGAGTTTGCCGGACGAAAATGCATCATACTGCGCGCGGGCAAGTTTCGTAATGGCAGGGTCTTCGGCGGGCGCGGTCGCGGCCGGCGGTGATGTCGTGGTGGATGCGGGAGCCGGCGACGCTTGAAGCGCGGCAACCAGTGTGAGTAGTGCGAGCATGTTATTCTCCGAGTTTGTGTAGTTCAGTGATGGGTTCGAGCGGCAGACCGGCCTCTTTCCAGGCGGCGTAGCCGCCTTCGAGGGCTTCCACGTTTTCGAAACCCTGTTCGCGCAGGGTTTGAGCGATGCGAGAACATGAATTGCCGCTTCCGCAGTAAAGCACGACGTGCTCGTCTTTGTCGAACGGCAGCGCCTGCGCAGCTTCCAGGGCCTCACCGCTATAGCGTACGGAACCGGGTATCCGCATATCATCGGGCTTCTTGCGAATATCGATGATGGTCACGGAGCCCCGCGGTGCATTTCTGAGGTCGTCGATACGTGCCATGCGTTTGCGTTGCCACTAGCGCCGCCGAAGCAGCGGGAACCCCGGAGCGAGCGGATTCGGAATGTAGTATGGATCGTATGCGTAGATCGCATCGAGCGTCGCATCCGAAAGCGGAGTCACGTTGATGCCCGCGGCGGCGGCCGACGCAATGAACGTGTTTGCAATTACGGCATAGCCGGTGTCCGACGGATGCAGTCCGTCGAAACCGATTAGATGTCCGCCGAAGCGCAAACTCACCGGGTCCGAAGCGCCGTGCAGGAAGTAATAGTACGGCGCGGTGTTCGATGCTGCGTATACCGCGCTGAACGTAGCGGTGATCGGCACGAGCGTCGCGCCGGTTTTAGCCGCCAGTCCATCGATGATCTGGTTGTATCCCGCGTTTAGCGTCGCTGCATCGGTTGCGAGCTTGGCGTTGAGGTAGAGGGTGCCGATTCCGGAGTTCTGAGTGTAAACGCCCGTGCTATTGATATCTAGGGGACACTCTTTTCCGAGCAGCGCGAGATTTGCCGGCGTTGCAAGGAACGTCAGAAGGCCCTCCATTCCGGACTCCGTTAGATAGCCGCCCGCGTCAACGCCGCAACCGTTCGGCTCCGGGGCAGCAATCGCGCCGACGATCTGTTGCGCCTCTGCGGCACTGACGGCACCGTTGGAGAGAACCTGCAGGTAATAGTAAACGCTTTGACTCGGCGCGGCGAGATTCGCGGGAACGCCGCCTTGGAAGAACTGCGGCGTTTGCAGCACGTTGGGCAGATCGGCGAGGAGCACTTTTGCCCCCGCCTTTTCCAGACTCGTGACGATCGTCGTGAGATCTTGCTGGAACTGCGCCGGGGGATCCGTCGTCGGCGAGGTCTCGTTGGAGAAGATGTATTCGAGCAGATCGTTTGCGCCGAGCCACACCGTCGCCACGCTGGGTTTGAGCGAGAGTGCGACACTGAGCTCCGTGAGCGGCGTGACGTTCTTCGTATAGGATCCGAGAACCGGATAGAACGCCTGGCTCGCCGACTGCACGACGGTCTGCAAATTGCCGCTGGTTACGTCGCCGGCAATAGTGGGATATCCGGGGCACTGGCCGTTTGCATTTGGTCCCGGCGGTGCGCCCGTCAGGGGAGCCGTCATCGCGAGCGCTTCGTGCATCGTGATGCCGGGAACGCCAAGATCGTAGGTCTTCGTCAGCGGATTCAAACGTACGGAACTAAGCGCACCCAACGTATATGCGGAGTTGTCGAAGCTATCGCAATCGAGGTGCGTTTCGAACAGGCCCGGCCCGGTTGGCAGTGATGCCGAAAAGAGCAGTTGCGCGCCCAGTCCCGGTGCCGCGATGAGCGGCAGCGGCGAGACCTGCGGTATTCCAAGCGCGGTGTCGAGGTTGTACTTTGCGGGATCGAGCGCAATGCTGTTGGCTTGCGCGAAGAATAGCGCGAACCAGCCGTTTTCCTGCGTCGGTGGAACGACGCCACCGGGCAGCGGCGAAAACGGATTGCTGCTGAGCGCGCCCATCGTGGTTCCCGACTGCGTGCCCGCGGTCAAGCTGTCGCCGATGCCGACGATCTTTGTGCTGTAGGTTCCACCCGACGAGGGCGCCGGCGGCGGTGTGGGGCCGAGCGGACCTTGGCCGGCCGCATTGTTACCGCATGCGGCAAGCGCGACGAGCGTCACTGCCGCGATCGGACGATGAAGAGATTTCAACATATTCATGATCCCCGTGTCCTAGAACTGAATGACGCTCGGCGAACCGATGCCGAACTGAATTTGTACCTGCGAGGCCTTGAGGCCGCCAACCATCGGCAACGTGTTCGCCGAACACGGCAGCTGAATGCAATTCAGTTGCTTCACGCCGTATGGCGAATAGTTCGTCGGACCGCCGCTATTGAGCACGACTTGGATGAAGCCGTACTTCGCGACGCGCTGCGAGATGCCGAGAAAGTATGCGGCGAGATGCTGCGCGTACGGGTCTGTGGGCAGATAGTCACGCGAGCTTTGCGGCTCGAAAAAGATTCTCATGTCCTTCGTCGGCGTATATTCGAGGTACAGAATCTGGTAGAGTTGCGTGTGATTTTGCTGATTGAGTCCCGCCGTGTGAACCAGCCACGACGGCGCAACCGTGAACGTTCCGAACATCTTCGGCGTTTTCAAGAACGGCAGCGTAACCGCGAGCGAATAGACCTGCGCCGTGCGTGTATTGATGTTCGTGTGCGGAACGCCGTTGGAGTCGACGAACGGCACGACGTCCGTGCCGTCGTTCGATCCGCCGATGGTGGACCAGCGCGAAACGTAAGTCGGCGTGATGACGATCGGAACCGTGTGCGCGCTCGCCCCGTGCCCGATCGTGCCCAAGTCGATCAGCTGCTCGAACATGAACAGCGCGAACTTGTCTTTCGTCGTAACGTCGATCGGTTTCGGAATACCCGGGCACGTCGCGGACGACGAACTTCCGCTCAGGTTGACGCACGACGGATTGACCCCCGGGATCGGAGGAAAGCCGGACGGAAGATAAAGTGGAACCTGCCCGCTGTTGAAGCCGACCGGATAGTGCTGCAGCTCGTAATAGTTTGCGACCAGACGGGAGTGCGGACCAAACCCGTAGCCGAGAACCGCGTCCATACCGCCCGGCAACCACTTGTCTCCGAATTTTCCGGTCTCGCCGAGCGAATGCGCGATTGAAGCATCAAGCGTATACGTGAAACCCGTCGGTAAAGCCACGCCGCCGGCTTGCGGCCCGACCTGGCTGCTCTGGGTGACCGGCGGAACCTGCGCAACCGTACCGTCCGGCAAATGAATCACCTGCGGCTGCGCGCTCTCCGCGTTCTTGATGGCGGTGTTCGCGCCCGACACAGCCGCGCCGAACATCCCGGTAGGGTCAGCGAGAGCCGGTGCCGTGCCGATGGCCGCGGCCATCGCGATGGCCACGGAAGTACGAAGGAACGTAGGAACCATATCGATCTCCAACAGCGGGACGTATTAAATTTAATAGGTCCAAGTGTGGAGCAGAAGTACCCCTCGCCTGCTCGAAAACCCTGGCTGCTTCGGAGGCAAGTCGCGCTGCGCCGTCCCTAAACGGGCATCGTCGGCTCGGGCTGCGGCGTGGGGAGCAGGGCCTTCTCCTCGGACATTCCGCGCCGGCGGCGGCGCCGGTGCGACCATGATTTGATGATTACGTAGAGCACGGGCGTGATGGCAAGGTTCAGAATCGTCGAGACGATCATGCCGCCGAACACCACTGTGCCGAGCGAATGGCGTGCTGCGCTCCCTGCGCCGCTCGCAAAAACCAGCGGCGTCACCGCGACGATAAACGCAATCGAGGTCATGAGAATCGGCCGCAGCCGCGTCTGTGCCGCCCGCGCGGCGGCCGTAACGATGTCTGCGCCCGCGCGAAGTTGCTGATTGGCAAACTCGACGATCAGAATCGCGCTCTTGCTGGCAAGACCGATAAGCATGACGAAGCCGACTTGCGCGTACGCATCGCTCGGCAGTCCGCGTGCCCCCAGGAACGCCAGCGCGCCCAAAATCGCTACCGGCACGGCCAGCAGAACGATGAGCGGATCGACGAAGCTCTCGTATTGAGCCGCCAAGACTAAGAACACGAAGATGATGCCGATGAAGAAGATGAGCGCAGAGAGCGATCCACCCTCAATCTCGTCGAGCGTGAGTCCCGACCATTCGTACGACACGCCCGGCGGGTCGAGCTGCGCAGCGAGCTGCTCCATCGCGGCTATCGACTGTCCCGAGCCTTTCCCCGGCGGCGTCTGCCCGTTGAGTTCGATGGAACGGAACAGGTTGTAATGCGTAATGACGGGTGCCGACTTTGTCATGGTCGGCGTGCCCAGACCGCTGAGCGGTACCATCCCGCCGTCCTGCGAGCGCACGTAGAGATACTGCAGCGAATTCAGGCTGTTGCGGTATGGATCTTGCGCTTGAACGTAAACGCGGTACGAGCGGTTCAGATAGTCGAAGTTGTTCACGTAAAACGAGCCGAGATCGGTCTGCATCGTATCGAACACGTCAGTGAGCGAGACGCCGATGCTCTTGGCCTTCTCGCGGTCGACGTGCACTTGATACTCCGGTGCGTCGATGCGGAACGTCGTGAATACTTGCGAAAGATTCGGATTGCGGTTTCCGAGCGCCATGTATCCGTACGCGGTCTTCATCAACGTCGGAAGTCCGACGTTCCCGGCGTCCTCGAGTTCGAACTGGAAGCCGCCGAAATTACCGACGCCTTGAATTGCGGGCGGGTTGAACGCAAATATCTGCGCCTGCGGAATTCCGAAGAATTGCATCTGCACGCGCTGCAGCACGGCGTCCAGCGAATGCTGCGCGCCTTTGCGCTGCGACCACGGTTTGAGTCCGATGAACGCGATGCCGACGTTCGGCCCGCTGCCCGTGAAACTGAAGCCCGACACGTCGAAGTCGTGCAAAATCTCCGGTTGCGCGTCGAGAATGCGCTCCACCTTTGCAGCCACGGCCTGCTCTTGCGAAAGCGACGATCCTTCGGGCAGCTGGATCGTCACGATGAAAAAGCCTTGATCCTCATTGGGTATGAACGCGGTCGGTGTCGTGCGGTACAGCAACACGGTTGCTACGAGCGCGGCAACGAAGAGAAGGCCGACGAAGACCCGGCGCCGGAAGAGTTTCGGCAGTACGCCGCGATACCAATTCCTGAAAGATGCAAGGCCGCGGTTGAACCACACGAAGAATGGAAAGCGCGACTCCGTTTCACCCGTAAGCATGAGCGCGGACATGACCGGCGTCAGCGTCAGCGACGCGAAAAGCGAGATCGCGATCGAAGCGGCGATCGTCAACGCGAATTGACGGTACAGCTGCCCCGTCGTTCCCGGGAAGAATGCGACCGGCACGAATACCGCCAGCAGAACGAGCGACGATGCGACGACGGCGCCCTGCACCTCGCGCATTGCCGCTGCGGCGCCTTCCGTGCCGCCCATCTGCTTCTCCTGAATGAAGCGCGCGATGTTTTCGATGACGACGATTGCGTCGTCCACGACCAGCCCGGTCGCGAGCGTCAATCCGAATAACGTGATGGTGTTGATGGTGAAGCCGAACACCTTCATCACCGCAAACGTTCCGACGAGCGAGATCGGCAGGGTCACGGCGGGAATCAGCGTCGAACGCGGATTCTGCAGGAAGAGGAAGATGACCAAAACGACCAGCAAAATCGAGAAGAGCAGCGTCAAGATGACTTCCCTAATCGATTCTTTGACGAACTGCGTGACGTCGAACGCGACGTCGTAGGAAACGCCGGCCGGAAAGCTGCGCGAGAGCACTGCGAGTTCTTTCCTCACGCCGTCGGCGGCTTGAAGCGCGTTCGCCGTCGGCAACTGCTGGATGCCCAGACCAACGACGTTCTGGTTGCCGTCGAAGGCGATCGAACTCGAATAATCTTCCGCTCCGAGTTCTACGCGCGCGACGTCGCCGAGGCGCGTATAGCCGCCCCCGGGTTCCGCGCGAACGATGATGTTGCGGAACTGCTGCGGCGTGCTCAAGCGGCCTTCGGCGTGCACCGTTATGGTGAATGGCTGGTTCTTCGGTTCCGGTGCGCCGCCGATGCTGCCGGCGGCAACCTCGACGTTTTGCTCTTGCAGGGAGTTCAGAACGTCGCTGATTGCCAGGCCTCGTGCTTCGAGTTCCTGCGGATTGACCCAGATGCGCATCGCGTAGCGCCGCTGACCGAAGATGATGACGTTACTCACGCCTTTGACGCGTTTGAGCGCGTTGACGACGTTCAGTTCCGCGTAGTTGCTCAGAAACAACTGATTGAACTGCGGATTGTTCGACTTGAGCGCGAGCGCCATGATGAACGTACCGGAGTTCTTTGTGACCGTTACGCCGGTTTGCTGGACTTCCGCCGGCAACTGCCCCGACGCGGATTGCACGGCGTTCTGCACGTCGGTGGCGGCAATGTCGAGATTCGTTCCGAGATTGAACGTGCACGTAATGGTGCTCGTGCCGTTGTTCGAGCTGGTCGAGGTGATGTAACGCAGACCTTCCACGCCGTTGATGGCTTGCTCGAGCGGGGTCGTGACTGCAGATTCAACCGCCTGCGCATTGGCGCCGATGTACGTTGCGTTGACGGTTACGACCGGCGGCGCGATCTGCGGATACTGCGCGATGGGCAGCGTCGGAATTGCGATGAGACCCGCGATGAGGACGATTAGCGAGCAAACGGCCGCGAAGATCGGGCGTCGTAGAAAAAACTGAGTCACGTGGCCTCCGGCAAACGAACCGACGGTTCTTTCGCCCTTTGACCCATTGCCGCCGCGGGGGGTTGCTTTTAGCCTGTCCCGAGCTTGTCGAAGGGCCGCTTATTTGGCCGCAAGAGGCTAGCTGAAAGCCTGTTCCGCGTGGTACGAGCTGCGCGAAAGCGGGCTGGAAACTACTTGGTGGAAACCTTTTGAGCGGCCCAGGCGCGCGTACTCTGCAAATTTGTCCGGCGTTACGAACGAATCGACGGGCAAGTGCTTCTTCGTCGGCTGCAAATATTGCCCGATCGTGAAGATGTCGACGCCGGCGCGGCGCGCGTCGTTCATCGTCTGCTCGACCTCGTCATCGGTTTCCCCGAGGCCGACCATGATCGAGGTTTTGGTGAAGCGCTCGGGTGCGCGTTTCTTCGCATGCTCGAGCACGCTCAGCGATTGATCGTATTTCGCGCGCTTGTCGCGAACGCGCGGCGTGAGCCTGCGTACGGTTTCGAGGTTGTGCGCAAAAACGTCGGGGGCGGCATCCAGCACGATGTCGAGTGCATCAAGGTCGCCGCGGTAGTCGCCGCTGAGAATCTCGACGCGCGAACCGGGCACCCGCTCGTGAATAGCCCGGACGGTGTTGGCGAAGATCAGCGCTCCGCCGTCAGGAAGATCGTCGCGATCTACCGCGGTCACGACCAGATACTTCCAGCCGAGATCGCGCACCGCCTCGGCGACGCGTACCGGCTCCATCCAGTCGACGATTCCCTTCGGGTTGCCGGTCTTCACGTTGCAGAAGCGGCAGCCGCGCGTGCACGTGTCGCCGAGGATCATAATCGTCGCAGTGCCCGCTCCCCAGCACTCGGCCAAATTCGGGCAATTCGCTTCCTTGCAAACCGTATTGAGCGTAAGGCCGTCGACCTTCGCCTTCACGCGCTCGTACTGCTCGCCGTGCGGCAATTTCACTTTCAGCCATTCCGGTTTCGGAACGCGCTTGGGCCGCTGCTCGATGAGGTCGATCTCGATAGCCATTAGGCGGATTTCACCATGTCACTCTGAGCCACTCGAAGAGTGACAAACTCGATACCAAATGTTTTGGACAGCGCCGCCAGCACGATCGGTTTCGCTTCTGAAACGGAAACCGGGCGCTTCGTCTCGCGCGAAAGACTCGTAATGCCGCGATCCGTCAAACCGCAGGGGTTGATGAGCGAGTCGTAGCTCAATTCGGTACCGACGTTCAGCGCGATGCCGTGCAGTGACGTCATCTTTTGAACCGCCAAACCGACCGCGCAAATCTGGTTTCGGCCAACCCAGACGCCCGCGTGCTCGCTCCAGCGCTCGGCTTGCACGCCGAAGTGCGCGCACGCGTCGATGATTGCGCCTTCGAGCGCTCGCACGAGCGGCACGATTTCACGGAAGCGCTCGAGCCGCCGAATCGGATACACCACGAGTTGCCCCGGGCCGTGATAGGTCACATCGCCGCCGCGTTCGATCTGCACGACGTCGACGCCACGCGCCGCGAGAACCTCGCGAGAAAGCAGAAGATTCTCTTCCTTCGCCTTGCGCCCGAGCGTCACGACCGGCGTGTGCTCGACGAAAATCCACGTTTGCGGATCGCTGCCTTCACGCACGCGCTCGTGAATCTGATGCTGCAAATCCCATACCTCACGGTATGAGCGGAGCCCGAGATCCAGAAGGCGCGCTTGTGTCATGATTTGTCATCGTGAGGTATCGAACGACCCCGAGCCCTTCGACATTGCTCAGCACAGGCTCCGTCGAGGGGCGCGCCTTCGGCGCGGGCTTCGACACGCTCAGCCATGCTTCGATACCTCAGCATGACAAGGACGGTAATCACGCAAGTGCTTATCTGGCTCCCACGGGTTGGGGCGCCGGCTTCTTCGGATTGACGATGTGAATCGCTTTACCGTGAGCGGCTTCGGCAGCGTCCATTATTCCTTCGGTCAGCGTCGGATGCGGATGGATTGAGAGGCCGATGTCTTCGAGCGTCGCGCCCATTTCGAGGGCGATGACGCCTTCACCGATGAGCGATTCGGCTTGCGGCGCGACGATATGCATGCCGAGCAGCATGTCGCTTTTTGCGTCGCCGACGAGTTTGATGAGGCCGTCGCTCTCGTTCATCGTGCGCGCGCGGCCGCTGGCCGCGAGCGGGAACTTGCCGATGCGCACCTCGTAGCCTTTGGCCTTGGCTTCTTCCTCGGAAAGACCGACGGTCGCGACTTCCGGATCGGTGTAAACGCAGTTCGGAATTGCGATGGGATCGAACGCTGCCGACTTGTCGCCGCCGATCACTTCGGCCGCGATCACGCCTTCTTTCATGCCTTTGTGCGCGAGCATCGGCGCGCCGGTGATGTCGCCGACCGCGAAGACGTGCGGCACTTTGGTGCGGCGCTGCGCGTCGACGTCGAGGAAGCCTTTCTCGTTTGTCGACAGTCCGGTGCTTTGCAGGTTGAGACCGTCGGTGACCGGACGGCGTCCGACCGCTACGAGCACGCAGTCGAATTCACGCGTTTCGTCTTTACCGCTCGTGCCCTCACCGTTGAACGTCACTTTGACCGATTTGCCGTTTTTCTTGACGTCGTTGACCATTGTGCTGAGCATGATCTCGACGCCCTGCTTTTTCAGGATGCGTCCGAGCGTCTTCGAAATTTCCAGGTCCGTACCCGTGAGAATTTGCGGCAGCGCCTCGATGACCAGCACTTTGCTTCCGATGCGCGTGTAAACCGTGGCGAACTCGAGGCCGATCACACCTCCACCGATGACGAGCAGGTTCTTCGGAATACGCTTCATCTGTACGGCGTCGTCGGAATTGATGATGTACTCACCGTCGTGCGGCCAGGCTTTCACGTCGATCGGAGCGGAGCCCGTCGCAATGACGACGTACTGCGCTTTAATGGTATCCTCGCCGCCCTCTTTTTTCTTGACGACGATCTCGTTCGCAGTTTTGAACCCGGCTTGGCCGTAGACGAACTGCACGTTGTTCGCTTTGAACAACGTCTTCACACCGCCGACGTTCGCGTTGACCACGTCGGTTTTGAATTTCGCGACGCCTTCGCGATCGACGTCCGCTTTGGCAACCTTCAACCCGATTGCGCCGGCATGATCGATGTGACGAATCACTTCGCCGACGTGCAGCAGCGCTTTTGTGGGGATGCATCCCCAGTTCAAACACACGCCGCCGGCCTCGTCGCGGTCGACGCAAATAACGCTCTTACCGAGTTGCCCGAGGCGAATTGCTGCGTGGTACCCGGCGGGACCCGCGCCGATGACGACTGCGTCGACGTTGTGCTCTGCCACGAGGAAAATCTCCAATCTAAAAGGCGCTCGGCGTAGCCTCCGCGCCCCCCACGTTGTGGGGCCCCCATTGTCTCGAGGCGCCTTATGATACTGCTAACATGTGCCCTCCCCGAGGGCGCCGCAAAGCGCCATACTCACTATCGCGGGAGGGTCCCTTTTTCGCAAGCACCAAAGTAGGGAGTTAGCCATCCAATTGGAGAATTGGACGGGAAATGTCTAAAATTGGATGGCTTGCAGGTCTGCCCGACCTGGAGCGTGAGAGCATCGTTCCGCTGTACCGCCAAATCTACGAGGCGCTGCGAGAATCCATTTTGGCCGGTACGCTGCCGGAATCGACCCGGCTGCCTCCCGAGCGCACGCTCGCCGAGCACTTGAACGTGAACCGAAGCACGGTCGTTCACGCCTACCGCGAGTTGGTGGCGGACGGGCTCATCGAGCAGAAGGTCGGCTCAGGCAGCCGAGTCGTGCCGCAGCTGCGCAGCGGGCAGCCCGAGCGCTCCGCTGCCGTGCCGTGGTGGGTGACGCTTCCGCCGTGGCGCGTGGGCGAGTTTCCGACGATTCTCGGCGAGCTGGCCGCGAAGCACGAACCGGGGCGCATCAGTTTCGTGCAGGGCGTCGCGCCCGACGAACCCTCGCCCTTGGGCGAGTTGGCGAAATCGTTTGCGCGCGTTGCGTCGGATCCGCGCTTCATCCTTTCCTACGGTGACTCGGAGGGCTACGAGCCGCTGCGCGGCGCTATCACGCAGCGGATGAAGATGCGCGGTGCGCAGATACAGCCCAAAGACGTGATCGTGCTGACCGGGTCGACGCAAGGCATCATGGTCGTCGCACAATCGCTAGCGGAACCGGGGGACGAGATCATCGTCGAAACGCCGAGCTACCCCGGCGCGCTGCAGATTTTCCAGATCTGCGGGTTGCGCGCGATTTCCGTGCC